>JACCEA012122011.1_pt1 | contig 10262 bp, 16 predicted proteins | sample 7449851 | NCBI WGS metagenome assembly JACCEA01 (sample SAMN15323453, study PRJNA562643) | freshwater metagenome | isolation source: river surface water | place: USA:Blue River Watershed | collected 2017-08-18 | reverse complement strand
TGGAATTAAAAGCACAGATATTCAAGAGACACTTATCAAAAGTGCAGCTGACTTAATTAGCGAAGACAGCCCAAATTATCAATATGTAGCGGGCCGACTACTTACATACCATATCTATAAACTAGTCTACGGAGACTACAAACCGTGGCCACTGTTGCAGTTACTAAAGCGTAATACCGATATTGGCTACTACACAAAAGAACTGTTAGAAAACTACAGCGAAGAAGAAATCAACCAGCTTGATTCCTATATCAAACACGAACGTGATGAAACATTCACCTACGTGGCTATGGAACAATGGCGCGGCAAGTACCTAGTGCAAAATCGCGTCAGTGGTGAAATCTACGAAACACCGCAGATTGCATATATGCTAATTGCAGCTACCCTGTTTATGGCATATCCTAAAGAGACACGCTTACAATGGGCCAAAGACTACTACGATGCAATTTCTACTTTTGATATCAGTTTGCCTACTCCTATTATGGCTGGCCTTCGCACGCCACAAAAGCAGTTTAGTTCATGTGTGCTTATTGAGTCTGATGATAGCCTTGATAGTATCAACGCCACTGCTAGCTCAATTGTCAAATACGTTAGCCAAAAGGCCGGTATTGGAATTGGAGCAGGACGAATTAGGGCTTTGGGTTCGCCTATCCGTTCCGGGGATGCGTACCACACGGGCGTTACCCCATTCTTGAAGCTGTTCCAGGCTGCTACTCGTAGTTGCAGTCAAGGTGGTGTGCGTAACGGCGCAGCAACTATCTATTACCCACTGTGGCACTTAGAAGTTGAAGATATGCTTGTTTTAAAGAACAACAAAGGCACAGAGGATAACAGAGTACGCCAGATGGATTACGGCGTCCAATTCAACAAATTAATGTACGAAAGACTTATTCAAGGTGGTAATATCACCTTGTTTAGCCCCCACGACTTGCCGGAAATGTACGAAGCTTTCTTTAACAACCAAGAGCTGTTTAAAGAGCTTTACGAGCGAGCAGAACGCAATACCAAGATCCGCAAGAAGACTATTCCGGCGGCAGAGTTATTTGGTAAGTTCATGCAAGAGCGCAAGGACACTGGTCGTATCTACTTAATGAACGTGGACCATGCTAACACACATAGCCCATTCAAAGAAGAGTTGCATCCTGTTAAGATGAGCAACTTGTGTACTGAGATTAACTTGCCAACTAAGCCATTGATGGACATTAACGACGAAATGGGTCGTATTGCATTGTGTACTCTTTCTGCACAGAACTGGGGTAACGTTAAGAAGCCACAAGACTTTGAACGTATGTGTACTCTAAGCGTTCGCGGACTCGACGCATTGTTAAGCTACCAGAACTATCCAGTTAAGGCCGCTGAGATTGCAACTAAAGAATTCCGCCCACTGGGTAACGGTATCATTAACTTTGCCTACTTCTTGGCCAAACATGATGTATCCTATAGCGACCCACGTGCATTAGCACTGGTTGACGAGTACGCAGAAGCATGGTCATACTACTTGATCAAAGCAAGTGCAGACTTGGCACGTGAACAAGGTGCATGTGAGAAGTGGGACGAGTTGAAGTATGCTGATGGTATCCTTCCGATGGACACCCGCAAGAAAGAAGTTGACGAGTTAGTTGAACACAACGAGCGTATGCCTTGGCGTGCTCTACGTGAACAGATTCTTGACACCGGTATCCGAAACGCTACACTGATGGCATTGATGCCAGCTGAAACTAGCGCACAGATCTCTAATGCCACTAACGGTATTGAGCCACCAAGAAACTATGTTTCTATTAAGCAAAGCAAACACGGAGTACTAAAGCAGGTTGTACCTGAATTCCGCAAACTAAAGAACAAATACGAATTGTTATGGGACCAACGTAGTCCAGAAGGCTACCTAAAACTTTGTGCAGTATTGCAAAAATGGATTGACCAGGGTATTAGCATCAACACTTCGTACAACCCTAAGTTCTACGAAGATGAAAAGATCCCTATGAGTGAGATGCTCAAGCACTTGCTAATGTGCTACAAATACGGAACTAAACAACTTTACTACTTCAACACAAACGACGGTCAAGGCGAGATTGATGTCGACAAGCTGGGCGCTACAACGCAACTACCAGAAGGCGACTTGGATCAAGAAGACTGCGATAGCTGTGTAATTTAAGGAAACAACATGAGCGTTTTTAATATCGATAACAAAAAGAAGCATACCGAAGCACTCATGTTCCTGGACCCAAGTGGTCCAGTGACAGTGCAACGTTACGAAACACTAAAGTATAGACAATTTGACAAACTAACTGATAAACAGTTGGGATTCTTTTGGCGCCCTGAGGAAATTGACATCGTTCGCGATAGCAAAGACTTTAAGGAACTAACAGAGTTTGAACAGCATATCTTTACCAGTAACCTAAAGCGACAAATCCTATTAGACAGTGTGCAAGGACGTAGCCCAACGCTGGCGTTCTTGCCATTGGTATCTATTCCTGAATTGGAAACTTGGATTACCACATGGGCATTTAACGAGACTGTTCACAGTCGCAGTTACACTCACATCATTCGCAACATCTATAGCAACCCTAGCGAGATCTTTGATGGCCTAATGGACATTGAACCTATCGTTAACTGTGCTAAAGATATTAGCAAGTATTACGATGATGTAATCGAATACGGTGGCTACTACAACTTGCTAGGTGCCGGCACACACACTATCAATGGCAAAGAACTTGTCATTGATCTTTACGAGCTGAAGAAGAAACTGTGGCTTGCTATCAACAGTGTTAACGCACTAGAAGGCATTCGCTTCTACGTTAGCTTTGCTTGCTCGTGGGCATTTGCAGAACTAAAGAAGATGGAAGGCAACGCCAAGAACATCAAACTTATCTGCCGCGACGAGAACGTACACCTTGGCTCAACACAGACCTTGTTGAAGCTGTTGCCAACTGACGATCCCGACTTTGCTAAGATCAAAGAAGAATGCCGTGCAGAAGTCACTGCCATGTTCTTGAGTGCAGCAGATCAAGAAAAGACTTGGGCTGAGTATTTGTTTAAAGACGGATCCATGATTGGCCTAAACACTCAATTGCTTTGCCAATACGTTGACTGGTTGACTTGCAAGCGCATGACTGCCGTTGGTTTAGACTGTGGTGTCAAACCAGGCTCTAACCCATTGCCTTGGACTGCTAAGTGGATTGCTGGTGCCGACGTTCAAGTTGCGCCACAGGAAACTGAAATCAGTAGTTACGTTGTTGGCGGCACTAAGCAAGATGTGGACTCAAATACTTTCAGTGGCTTCAGTCTCTGAGATATATAATACACAAGGAGACGTATGTTACAAGTTTATTCAAAAGCACATTGCCCATTTTGCGATCAAGCTAAGGCACTATTAAAAAATAAAGATATCCCGTTTGAGGAAATTCGCATTGACGAGAGTACCGATGCTCGTGAGTTCATCATGGCAGAAGGTCATCGCACAGTCCCACAAATTTACAAAGACGGCAAAGTCTTTGTAGAAGGTGGATTCCAAGGTTTGCGTAAGTTAACCGAAGACCAGTTAAAGGCAGCAATCTAATGTTAGTTCAAAATCAAAATATTGCATCTGGTGATGTTGTGAGTTTCAAGATGGTCAATGGCGACGAAGTTGTTGCTAAAGTCCTGGATATCACTGAAGAGGGCTGGCAAGTTTCTAGTCCTTGCACAGTTATGCCAAGTCAGCAAGGCCTTGGACTAATGCAGAGTTTGTTTAGCGCCAAAGAAGACTGCAAAGTCTTTATTAGCAAGCAACATGTTATGTTCTTTGCAGAAAGCCTAGAGCAGATGCGTGTACATTACATTAAAACCACTACCGGGGTTGATGTAATTGCCAAGCCCGGGATTATTGTCTAATGCCAGCCGCAGCTAGACAAAATGATCCAGACACTAGTGATGGTTCAATCACTAGTGAATGCAGTAGCGATGTGATCATTAATGGACAGCCTGCGGCCCTAGTAGGGAGTGTAGACAGCAGTCATGCTCCTTACGGTACTCCTCATCCACCACACGAAGCAGCAACAGTCACTATAGGCAGCAGCACTGTTATTGTTAACGGAAAAGGTCTTGCGTTTGCAGGAAGCGATCTCAGTTGCGGACATGCTATTGCTAGCGGTAGTCCTGACGTAGATACAGCGTCATAAGTATTACAATAGGGTAATATTATGAGTGGATCTATCAGTCCTACAATGATCATCGCTGCCGCTGGATTACTAGCCGGCAGCGGTCTCGGAGTAAGCGCAAATTTAACCAGCACACTAAGCTCGTTTAATTCAAGTGCAATAACACAAACATATGGCAACTTGATTGCGTCATTAAACAGCGCAAACATTTCGTTGCCAACAATGCCAAGTTATTTCACGGGACTAACCAATGGCAATTCTGGAACTAGCGTAACTTCTACTATCTCTAGCACTGCCGCTAGTATTGCACCCGATACAAAGAAATTTATAAGCAACTTCTCTAGTGCTAGCGCATTTGGTGCAGCTAGCTTCTCTTGGTCAGCAGCAATCACTGATGCAGCCAGCAAAGGCTTTGACAGCTTTGGCGCTGGTATGAGTAAGTTTAGCGACATGGCATCAGGTGGCCTTTCACAAATTATGAGCCCTGGCGGAATTGCATTGCCGTCTTTGCCCAATGCTCCTGGCATTTCATTGAGCCAGCTAAATGCCAAACCTGACTTCGCAGCGCTAGGCGCCACATTAGGTAACTTCGGCAAAGCATTTGATACTAGCAATTTGCAAAAGATGTTTGAGCCTGATGGGTTCATTGCCAACTTGCAAAAACAAGGTCTGGGCGATGCAGGTGGCCTCAATGACAAGTTACAAGCCGCAGGACTGGACCCATTGAATTTAGCTGGCGCAAATCCAGAGGTGCTAAAACAAGTACTGTCAACTGTGTCAGGTGATGACTTGCAAAAGATTATCAAGCAGACCGGGATGGTATTGCCTGCCACAGCCAGCATAACTAGTGCAGCAGACTTCTTGGATGCTAAGAAGATTCTGCCCGGAGATGTGTTAAGCAAGTTGCCGGGCGGCAACTTAGCAGGGCTTGGCAATGCACTAACTAATATGGGCGGCAACTTTAAGGATGCAGCCTCATTGAGTAAAATGCTAAGTTCGGTGAGTGTGCCAACTCTGCCATTCATGGATGCACTTAAAAAGCCTATCCCAGATGATATTATGGCTAGCTTTAAGCCAATGCTGGGCGCAGGGTCTGGACCATTTGGGAACCCAACAGTTAACGATATTATCGGAACCGCGGCAGGGCACGGTCACACAGATGCATTTGCTACCATTGTGTCTGCACATGCATCAATTTTGCAAAGTCCACTGGGACAGGCCCTAAAAGTTGCTGCCGATGACCTAGCAGCAGACCCAACTAACTCAACAAAGCTCAGCACATTTATCGCGGCACAAAATGCTGTAACAAATTCCGCCAATGGTGATTTGTCTAAAATAATTAGTGATAGTGCAGCGGCGTTCACAACCAGTACCACTCAGCTTGCGACTGAAATTAGCAACTTAGCAACTGCTGGTATAACACCTAGTGCAGCTACAGTACCAGCGCCAACTCAACTGTTGGGCATGGCTAGTAAGCTACACGATCTTGGAGTTGACAAGATGAAGCTAGGTTACAATGAGATGCTAAACAGCATGGCCGGGGCCAGTGTTTACGGCGATGCAATTAAGGCAACCTTAATTGAAGGGCAAAATATTGCCAAAACAGCAGCCGCAGGCATCCAAAATAGCACCAAAATTGACCCAATGGCAGTGCTAGCCAAAGTGCAAGCAGGCTAGTAAACAGCCCACATAACTTGCAAATAATTCAATCTGGTGCTATAATAGCATCAGTTATTGGGTTATAGTAGCCTTTATCTCTGATTTTAATCAGTTATATAAAACTACACGATAAACAAAAGGAGAAAGTATGACATCAAAAACGTCAAACAGCGAACCAAGTATTTGGGTCGCTCTTTCTAGAAATGTTCTGCAATTTCTAGCATTAGTTGGGGTAGTATTCCTGTTATGGAATGTTACATCTACTAAACTCGATCATCTACGAGAAACTAGCGAAGTATATCGCCAAGGTTTTATTAGCGCAGAAGATCGCACAAAGCAACTCGATTGCCTAACTCGTAACATCTATCACGAAGCAGCAAGTGAGCCGTTTGAGGGTAAAGTTGCAGTTGCACAAGTTACTATGAACCGCGTCGATGCTGGCAAATTTGGCACAGGCGTTTGCGGCGTAGTGTACCAGAAAAATGTGTTTTACGAAAAAGTCATTTGTCAATTTAGCTGGGCCTGTGTGCCTGGTCTAAAACAAAAAGTGGTATACCCTGCTCTTTACAAAGAAAGTGAAGAAGTGGCTAAAAAAGTATTGCTGGAAAACTTTAGGTTACCAAGCATGAAGGATGCTCTGTATTACCATGCAGATTATGTTAACCCAAATTGGGGCAAACCAAAGATTACACAAATTGGTCGCCACATTTTTTACAAGGAAAAATAATGAAAATCGATATCAACGCAGTGCGTGAATCCGTATCAACATTCTTTGAGGACAACTTCAAAAAGATCTCAGCAGACACACTTGAATGGCTAAGTATTTTAGTCATCCATTGTGCAACCATTCCCACGTTACTTGCGATTATGACCGGACTAAGCGATCGTACTCCTAGCATTGATGTAGTTTTGTTTGCATGGGGCGGCCTGGTACTATTATTTGCACGAGCCATTTTATTGAAAAATAGCTTAAATATTATTACAAATGGCCTAGGATTTATTGCACAGGCAGTAATCATGGCATTTATACTATTTAAATAATGCACAAACAAACTCACTTGGATATGTTCGCAGCAGCATATCGATTAATGCAAACTCTAGGGGAACGTATTAAGGGCCGCAAATACAGCGCAAGTGAGTTGACAAACATAATCCGTAGACAGTTTTCTGCTACGGATTTTGTCTTTAAAACAGCTAGAGACTATGCAGTTGATCCAGACATGGCAGTAGTGGCAGGACTGTACGATTGCTACGATGATAGTCAAATGCTTCCTTCAATGACCATTACCATGTGCTACCACCCTGAGCAAGAAACATTTTTCGTTGACCTGATTAATTGGCAGCAACTGAGTTTTGACATTGCTGAGTGTATTGGGCATGAGTTAGTTCACCGAGACCAGTGGCGTAATAAGCGCAAACCTGCATTAATGCCGTACAACAGCGACGATGAAGAAAAAGCGTATCTGGGCAGCGAGGACGAAATAGAAGCATACGGATTTAGCATTGCAGCTGAATCAGTGATATTCAAAAAGCCAAAAGAACACTGTGTCATGTATAATGTTTACTTAGAAACTTTTGACACAGACCCGAGTGTTATTTTAAAATTGCAACATCAAGTAACAGCATATACGAATAAACTGGAGCAACTATATGAGCAAGCAAACAACTGAGCACGATGAGTTAATGGAACAATTCGACGACGAGGATATTGCAGACAATGATTATGTGTTTGTAATTGGCCCCGACGGAGACCTTAAAAGTGTTTTATTGCCCGATGATGTACCATTTGAGTTGCCTGAGAATATCGCAAAGATACTTGAAGTCTACGGTATCACGGACGTAGACGACATAGAAGGAAATGCTACTTTACACTAAAACATCTTCCTGTTAAAATAAAATTTCACAGAAGGATCTAATATGCCTAGAGTAGAGTTAAAATCAGTATACCGCGTAGATATCATTGAGAGTGAGCGCGGGTGGGGTCAAAAAATTGACGAAACCATTTACTTTGATAACGAAGCAGAAGCTCGTCAATATGCAACAGCATATAACATGAAATACAACACTGCCTCACAAGTGCCCGATTGGTACATGCGAGCAGAATACTGCGGAAAGGTTGGCTAATATGACCAAGCAAGAACAACTAGCAATAGACAACCTAAGCAAGGCAATCACACGCCTAGAACAAGCGCGGGCACTAATCAAGGAAGCAAAAATTAATACTTTCTTGTTACAATCTGTAGACAAGGTTGTTATGGATGCTCAAGAAGAGCTCAACAGCCTAAGTCTATCTATTGTTTGACCAATAAATCCATTTTTGCTATAATACTCATATAGCAACAAATTGGACATAATCATGAAGGTGCATACTACTCCTGTTATTACTGTGCAACCATACAGTGCAGGCGGTGCAATCACTGAAAATGCTATAGAAGCATGGTACGATCCTTGCATTCGCCTGTGGACTGCGACACTGAACACAGTGGAAGGTTATCAAATTGGCGAGTGTGTGCATGGCACTAGTCGCAAAGAAGTTGAAGACGCAATCAAGCACGTTTTTTCTATTAACTAAGATCATGTCCAAACCTAATTACATTGCCGAGATTGAGCACCGCGTTGCAGGTATCCCCTGCCTGATTGGCGTTATTGACTACAGCGAAGTCAAAGGGTCGTATAACTATAACGCAGACAGCGATATGGACTATTATGGCTATACCGATTGCGAATGGGAAATTCTTGATCGCAAGGGATATCGCGCCAAATGGTTGGATAAGAAGTTGAGTCAAGTTGAAGAAGATCAAATTAGTGCAGCAATTGCAAAGTACTTTGGTCAGCAAGAAGACGATTACTGTGATTACGATAGTTACGATTACGATTAATTCGTTTTCTGCTACAATTGATCAAAGGAGAAACAATGTCTACTCAAATTGAAATGCTTGACGGCACTGTGGTAGAGATCCCAGCTGACATTCCGCAACAGTATCCATATCAAGTTCAGTCATATGCTGAGTCATTGGCTAAGAAGGCAACTGATCCGCAGGTGTATGTTTATAAGTGGACACACAGCAACGGAACCGTTGAGAAGCGCTTTTACAGTGAAGCATGCTGGAAACTTGAAACTTTTGCCCTTGAAATGTTTGATGCAATGTGCAAAGACATGGATTGGTATTATGAATACAGCGACGATCATCGTGTGTGGACTAAAGGACGTGACAGCCTTAGTAAATTGAACTCCAAAAAAATTGCACTGCACCGCATGGGCCTTGGAGACTCGGCCGAACAAATTTTCAACTCATATTGCCCAAAGGACTACGCATGACAATGCCTAAAGAAGTTAAAATGACACGAGACGGTGGATTTTACTACCGTGCCATGGTTTTTCGTTATGCAATTACATACCCGGCGCTGCCATTAGTATTGATTGCACTGTTTGTGGCGGTACTTAATCCTCTGTGGTTCCGTGATGACTTTTTCCGATACGTTGAGCGCAAAATCAATCAGTTTGCCCAATGGCGTAACTACAAACAGTATGCTATCTATTTGGGCACAGACCCTAAGATTTGGCATACGCTAAAGGATTAACATGACCGATGATGATAAATTGAAGTTAAGCCAATGGCAAACTACAATGGCACTGTTTAATATCACAGTGGACTCCATTGAAGAATGCCATTGGGACGACGGAAACGATAACTTCTACAGTGTACTTGATGATCTAGAAAGCATGGACCAGCGCCGTGCAAACCCAAATAATGCAATGCGAGCTGCATTGATCACGCAGGAAATGGGCGTTACTACTGGGATGATTAATCAATACATAGACCATCTCAATGAGTTAGAAGCCGCCGCCGAAGAATTAAAAATCAAACAAGAAATTGAGTCCAACTCGGCACTAAAGAAGCTGTCAAAAAAGTACAACTATCGTGTTATCGAAAATCCGGCCCGATACGAAAAGCACCATCACTTTGCTTTTACCACAGCAGACGGAATCCCTGTAACAGCACGAATGTTTCATCCCAAATGGGGAGTTGTTCGGATCTGGTTTGAGTGGGTCAATGCTGCTGGTAAAAAAGTTAGAATTCGGAAAGATACCAGAACTAATAGCTTTAGTTTACCGAAGTCGTTTCCCCAAAGTTTAGCTATTTGGCACGGAGAGCTAGGCACCATGTCATTGATTCTCACGCATTTGGTTGTTACAAATAAATTGCCCAGTCAGTTTATTTCGTTGAAACCTGTGCTATAATACTCATATAGCAACAAAGGATTACTTATGCAAGCGATCGTTAATCTGGTTATTGTGGCCATGCCTGTAATTGTTATGGGATTGGCAATCTTGATTAAAGATGGGTTCTAACATGAACAAACGAATTAAAGAACTTGCGGTAGAGGCTGACAATTATGCTTACGGGATGAATCCCGAACAAGATTCGTATGGTCGTTCTGCAAATCCTCGCAAGTTTCAACAAG
>JACCEA011378259.1_pt1 | contig 10264 bp, 11 predicted proteins | sample 7449851 | NCBI WGS metagenome assembly JACCEA01 (sample SAMN15323453, study PRJNA562643) | freshwater metagenome | isolation source: river surface water | place: USA:Blue River Watershed | collected 2017-08-18 | reverse complement strand
CACATCCCAATCTAATATTTCCAATGCTTGGAGCTAAATGCTGCTCTTCTTGTCTGCTAGCTTCAAACAATGTAGCATTTGATGCGAACACTTGATGGAGATGATTTGGAAAGATAAGTTCATACAATCGCTGTATTCTAGACGGGAAAGTTGGAGGTTCATCAACAATTGATTGGAAACCTATCGATTCTTCAGTCACAGCTGCAGCAATGGCGATGATCCACGCAGTAAAAATGCACGCGAAAGCTCTCATTGAAGTTGGTGAGGGATAAAAAACGGGCAAAACAATATCGGAATGACTACGGCAATCTTCAACCAATAGAATTATAGTTGAATAATCATGGATATTCTCAAAATCAATGGGATCAACAATTTATTTCCAAGTTTGAATGGTTACTATTCATCAGTGATGTTATCCGCGTTCCATTGAACTATACTGTGTGTGCCAACATTATTTATGTGCCACTTCTACTATTGTATCGTAGTGCTTTGGCAATAGATTAAATGTGTGCAGTACTCATGTTGTTCCATGTTTGAAGTAGGAAAGTATTAGGATTAGATAACACAAAATACTAGAGTTTACAGAGAGAGGACTGACTTTCTCATTTCGAAGTTTTGGTTGTCTAATAACTTTTTCACTCAATTTGTTAATACCATCATCTATCATCAATAAAATGTTTGGCTGGAGTCCGCTTTCATAACAATTCGAGCAAGCAGGTCAAATCCTTCCATTAACTATGGTTTCGGGATATAATTAGATTGCATTGAAATACTTTTCCAGTCAACAATTGAATTGAGTCAGCGTCTGGCTTGAAGAACACTACTTTTGAATATAAATCTTAATTATTTACATAAAAGGCATTTTTTGTACAATACAATCCAACAACATGCAAACCAAATTGATATTAAGGCCTAAGCAAACATTTCAATTAACCATCTTTTGTAAATAGCCATGAACTTTGCAATGAACGCTTCGAGATGGAAAATTTCCTTGGATCCCTGACAGATTCTGTGTTCATAATAAGCCGCCCAGTAAGTAACTTCATGCTTCAACGTATCATCCAAAGATTTCATAATTTCTTTTGTAAGAGTAGTCAAAATAACGTCTGCAGGAATGCAGTTTGTCAATAACTCATAAAGCATATCTCGAACTTGAAGCAACTTCATGGGAGATTGATCCTGCAGGATTTCCCGTGCCATGGCCATAATGAACATTTCCCAATCTGGTAACACAATATTCAAATCTGGAGACAATTGAGTGGCTGGATATACTTGTGCACGAGCAGATTCAAGCATTAGGAGTGCACGACGCAGATTTCTATCACTCTGTTGGCTGATTCTCAAAGCATATTCCTGACTGCATTGGATCGACTCTTTTCGCGCTATCTGAATCAATGTTTGAGCTACATCGGTGTGAGATGGTGCAGGAATCCTTATTCCTAAGCAACGAGAACGAATAGGCTCGATGATTTTCGACGGCGAATTGCATACCAAGATAATCCTACATTGCGCAGAATACCTATTTCACTCATAGTTAACGATAAGACAAAGTCAACATGGATCTCAACCTTACTTTTCCATCGTTCTACGTAAGCCAGCTTGTGCTTGTTTACTAAGTCGATCTACTTCTGTGAGCAATACTAAACGTTTAATGGCAAATGTTAGCTGTTGTACATCAAATCAGCGATCATCAAGACTTACAAATCTTAAAGGATCGTGCGGAGTTGGCCCCTAAAGAGTGAATGCTACCATTGGATGCAATTTCTTTAATCACGTCTTGAATCACGAAGCGATCGTTGTTTCCAACGTCAGATGGATTGCACTCTACATGATACGTCGAGCCGATAGTGGTGATCTCGATTGCTTTTCCTGATGCATTTTTGATATTTCTGTGTTCCACCTTCACTTTTTCTACTCCTGCACCATATATTTCTCGGAGAAAAGCCATCACTCTTGTCTTCTTTCCCGCTCCAGGAGGCCCAAAGAACAGCAAATGGGGAACAGATTCACATTTCGCCAATGCTTCCAACTTAGCTGAAATCTCAGGATGCAAGGTTAGCTTACTAATGCTGTTCGGTCTGTGCTTGTCGATCCAAAGAGATGTTTCCATTCCTTACTAATCACAGGTGGAGCGCAATGACAAGATTGTACGATTTTTTTTGATATTGTTGATTGTAGTATTGTACGCCGTACGCCGGCTGATCAATCAAGGCTTTTCGAAATTTAAACTTGGCTTTTCCGTGTTTGTTCCAGAAATTAATGTGGATTTCTTCGGATCATCATCTTCGCTCTTCGCCAATAATAAACTAGGGGCCTGTGGGGCTTCTTGCTGCTGTGGCGGCGGGCGGTTGGTTCGTGCTGTCGCCACTCAATTTTCTTATGAAAAAGCCCCGGGGAGATCGCCCCAGGGTTGGCAAAAAACGGGGGGCGACGGAAGGAATAGGGACTGCTGGGTAAAACCCTTAGCAGCTTTTGGAATAATACTTCTACACATAATACTTCTAGTATGTATCATAAATGGACTTATGATACCAAGAATCTGGTATGAAAAATTAAGTCTAGACTTGGCAGATGTATTCCCAATATTAATATATATATGATCATGCCCGTATGTCTAATGCGTTAATCGAATTATCTAGAGATAACGACGAAAGAGTAAATGGGGATTTCTATCTATTTTCTCAGCATCATCAAAATACTTTTGAAATGCTGATTAAGTCCCGATTAATACATATCAGGAGGAAGCAATACCATTAATATAGTTATAGAAAATAACATTGGGCATGTCACATCCCACATCAACTATTGATTGCTAAGAAATATATTAACATCCCTAATCAACTTTTGATAGAAAAAAAGTGGTAATAATAAAAGAAAAACAAACAATATCAATCAATGCAATATACAATATCTACATAATCAAAGAGAAGTATTTTCTTGTTTCAGGCTTTGTTACATGCATTGAAAAATAAAATCAGGCAATTGGCTTCGTTTTGCCATAATATGGACCATCGATGGACATAGAATTAGAAATATTATCCTATCTTTTTGATTAAGGTAAATGGGACCTTCCCTTTGCTGCTACTTCTTTTCAAAGCCAATTTATGCGATTGACCGTTGTCAAATTGTACCTCAAATTTGGTTGTGGTGAATTTCTTGCGCTTCATACCAACAATCGTTCCAAATCCATATTTATCTACGAATACCCTCCATCTGATCAGTACAGATGGATCCGCAACAGATTTTTGCAAAACCGGGCTATATTTGCGTGTTCCTTCATTTAATCCTTGTTGTGAACTGTCCAATGATGACGTTGAAATACTACCCAAGTTATCAGTGCTGGATTCATCATTTAATTCCATTCTCCATGCAATTTCTCTGAAACCGGAATCGGGGGTTAGCGTACTGACACCTGTAAGGTTTGTAAATCTGGCCATATCCGCTTCCCTTTCACCGCCTGAAATACCCTCATCACACTCCATATTCTTAAGTCTACTAATGCGTGGTGGCGTGGACAAATGCGTTTCCACAATACATTGAGAAGACAACTTAACCGGTGCTAACTTTGCCAAACTAACCTATCCGTAAATAAAAGACGCACCATCAATTCATGATCCAGGAGATTTCTTGGTAAGTTTTCTCACCGAAGTTAAGGAATATGTGTGACCATTATTTTCGGGACGCACGATACAGCTTGTAGTTGTATCAACGATCGAGGTTATATCACATTTGTTCGCGTAAAGTGAGGTACTTCGTTCCAGTTCTCCATGTCGTTGCTGAAAAATACTGCTGATTGCATCAATTAATAGAAAGAATGTGAATATGACGAATACAATTGTGGCTAAAAGCAGCGGCATTTGCAAATTGTACTGTCGCATCATTACATAGCACTTTGTTGGAACAGTAGTGAGAAATTGCCACATAATCCTCCAATCATTAACCTGAAAGAGATGACATGACAACAACAGGCGATCTTAAAAATTACGCAATTACTTGCCGAATTTCTTTTGATTGTCGTTATTTTTTGCGACATACCAAATGTCGAAGCTGAAAACTTCGTTGCATCTTCGACAATACTGCGGAATATGATGGCAACCATAGATATGAGCCAATTTTGTTGTTCCGCCATTGTGTGGTTTACTGACAGCTTTCAATCATATTTCTGCAATTCTTCTTCCAAATAACAATATAATCCTACTCTCCTAGAGCAAAATGGGGAAAAATCGGGAATGTCTACAATATTAAGTCCACCAAAATGGTATTTTAAATTTTAAAGCCTTTTTTTTTATGTGACAAGCAGACATTGCTACTGTATAACGGATTGTTTTGCGCTTGCCTAATTAGTCACACGGAAGTGCTACAGTATTACGTATTACATATTGTACAATGGATAGCTACATGGTACCTGTACACCATACACAATCATCATAAATCATTAACTTTTTGATGGCGACTACAGCGTCATCATATCGGAAATGATTTATTTAGAAGTATTTATCATTTGCTTGGTAGTTATTGGCGCAGCAGCTGCTCCATCTATATATCTAGATTCACCGAAACATGGGGCAACATTTCTGCTGAAAATGGGAGCCAATTCACAGTCGATTCCATTGGAATACCAGCTTTTCGGCTTGGATAGTAGTGACCAATATGAACTATGCTTTGAAATTTACTCGATATCCAATGATATGAAGAACGTTGTCGAAAACGCTTGTATTCCAATTGATAATAACCGGCTTACCATCAACAATCTCTCGGAAGGGCAATATCAACTTCATGCATGGTTGAAATCACTAAAACGCGGTCTTGACATGTTACAATCTACGAAAATAACCAATGCATTTCAGATTTACAGCTATGAAAGTGCCGTTCCTCGCATTAATCTGCATCCAAAAGATATACAAGTTCGTAGTGATGGTCAATTTCATCTTGTTGCAGACGTGAAAAAAAGAACTGCAGACCTGACTCTTGGATACTCTTATTCGGCATCACCACTAGACCCTTCATTATTTACTCTTTGTGCTTATATCGTTGATTTGAACTCGCAATCGCAGAAATTGAAGTTACCCCTGACTTGTCTCAGTGCGAAGGACCGCCAACTGATGTTAAATAATCTTGGCGTTGGTGATCTTGAGCTACATCTTATTTTACGTGACGTTAGGAATAATAATCAATTGGATAGTTTAATAAAAGCATCAGAATTGATAAGGATTGTGCATGTGAAAGATCTTGACCAATCGCTGCCAAATTTGCAAGTGTTAAATCCTCTTCAGGAGTACGTAGAGGATCCATCAACTCATACTGCAACAGTGGAAATCAATTTCCAGTTTCAAGGTGACCAATACGCAATCCAACAGGTGGTTATTTGTGTAGTTATTGAACTTATTACTCATAATCATACTGCTGAATTGAAATCTGTGGTAGTACCATTCAGTTGTTTGCCGCCAAATAACAACGTCCTAACCTTACAAAACATGAAGGTGGGAGAATATTCAGCAATGTTGATGCTAGCAAGAGCAGATCGTTCAACTGATGTGAGGTATTTTGAAACCAAACAAGATCTTTCAATATCAATTCGTCCACCTCAAGAATTCGTTCCAACATATGATTGGCAGGCGCTGCATTCGTGGCACACTATTCCATCTGGCATTGAAACCAGGTAGATTTCAGAAGCATTCTTGTGGGTAACATGTGTAACTTCTTTCTGTTTTCAGATTGCCCATTGGGTATGGTGTCAGAAAGGAAGCGAGGATACCCGAGCCTTGGCGACTACAATTGTCGCTCCCAAAGCCTTGCAAATATTTTTTGCGTATGGACGTTTATCGACATAGTAAATTGTCTGAAATCCGGTATACTCTCATGCATTACTTGTTACTTTCTCCAAATCACAATTATACTTGTAGTGATGAGGCAAGCAAACGATGTCACCACTTAGCGACATGCTTCAAGCTATATTTGGGTGGTGCTCCTGTTGCTGACTACGATACTCAAACTGTTCAAAGTTCCAATCTGTTCTCTGAAGAAAAGGAACTTGTATTCGATGATGAATGTTTAAAACATTCGCAAGATTAGGAGCATAATCAAATTAATATTAAATGTTTCTGAAAGTTACTATCCTTTAGGATGTGGAAATAATAACAAGCGACTAAAAAGTAACACAGCCTTGTGCAGCGGCGCCCTCTTAAGCTGCCTTTCGTCCACCAGCATACTGCTTGCTTCTTTGTTTCAAATCAGCAGATCAAATTTTTGGATTGCAGAATTACGAGATTGAGATGTTGCATGATACGGATTAAGAGCGATCTTTGCGGCTCTGTTTCGAAGTGGATTTGTCATAAGCGGCAACACATTAACCGATTTTCCAGATGGTTTCAAAACTGACTGAATTCCATCGGAATTGATGATGCGTGACAGGTCGGTATTCATCATGAACGACCGGGGCAGATTTAAACCGCTCTTGTACTTAGCGCTCTATTCATACGTGCCAAAGAGGCAATCCAATGACCTTTCGCCCACATGATGAATCTTCCCATGTGGCCACCTGGTGCCAGCTCCAAAAATGACAAATTGTCACATTAGCCAAGTCGACACCAGGTAAGTTGCGGAAGGCCTTGTCGAGAACCTCAGAAATATCGTAAACAAGTAATGGACCCTTGCGTTGAGTGTAGAGGCGATTGCGAGTCTTCCCTGCTCCACAACGAACTTGGCGCGACTGTGCAGCTATTATAACGTCCACCAAAGCTCCAACTCTCTCTAAGACAGCCATACGATTCACGGAATCAGATAAGACCAAGAGGAATTCAGGGACATTGTCAACACGATGACCACGACCCATCAACAACGCAGGTAATGCAGATGCAGCCAAAGCAGCACATACCTCATAACGACGCTGATTTACATTAATTTTCATGTGCCAATGGCGCATATCTTTGTTAGTTCAAATTCATATACGACCCTCACTACACATATTACCCAAAGCGCCTTGGCCGGATCGCACCAGGGACAGGAGGAATACGGGAAACGGCACGACCAGTTCCCCATGATTCGGCAGGAGTCTGACCGACAAAAATTAAGATAACGATGGTCTTTCTCGAAAATTACTTGATGACCAGCGGATTCGCTCACAGAATACGCTTGACGCGCATTGTTAGCCATTAACGTGTGGACATATTGAACGATGTCCGAACGAATAAGGGCAGTGAACACTGCCGGCAAACTGACAGTAGTTATTACACTGTCAGAATTTTCGTGATCAAAAGGACTTTGCGACTCATTGGCAAAGTTATTTATCCAGGAAGCGAATCTCAGCAATGGTACAAGCGAATCTCAGCAATGGTACATACTCGGCGGTATAATATTATAAGCCTCTCCAGCCCAAAAATAATCGACGGCATCGCCCTGGACATGGACGTTTTTGCAAGTTTTTCTTCACCGATAATTCAAGGATCAATGAGATTTTGAAAATATTATGAATAGATGAAACCTCTATATTGAGCTTCTAGTTTTAAATATACAACTTTTGTGTGAAATGGATTAGTATTGATATCACAGTGATTGACTTTCCAGAGCTCTTCCCGTTGCATCATCATCACGTTGCATTTGTCATGCAATATCATGCGATAATGACGGAACTAGTCAGAAGTACTTTAGCCAATCACTTCCATTGCTATCATAACATAAATCTACGATACAACATAATATTGATCTACTATTTCACTTAGTATAGTCACAATAGTGAAAGGGTCGTCCAACAAGGAAGTGCTGTGGTAGATCAATCACTGTGATATCAATACTAATCCATTTCGCACAAAAGTTGCATATTTAAAACTAGAAGCTCAATATAGAGGTTTCATCTATTCATAATATTTTCAAAATCTCATTGATCCCTGAAGGATTGGTAATCAAATGAATTATCGGTGAAGAAGAACTTGCAAAAAGGGCTGGCGCGCCTATTCCATATTAAGAGCTCTAAAGGACTAACTAACAAATTCTAGAATCCCAATTGAAATTGCCCATTTTACAAAAATAACAAAATAACCTATTCCATATTTACATGTTCAATTGCTATTCGTTTTATAAACAACAATAACTAAATACAGAGAAGAATTTGTAAAGATGTCCGAGATTGCAATCATCGATCAAATCAAAAACAATGTTGTTTTGATTACGTTGGTAATTGCATCGATTCTTCTCCGTGTCATAATGGGAAACAACAAAGAATCAGAGAAAAAGCAGGAAAAGCCCAAGAGAGTTAATGAGAAGATCAAGCTTGAGTCTGAAAAAGTTGTGGACACTGTGAAATGCCCTGATATTGAAACAATGGAAGCTTGCAAGAATGGCAAAGTTGTTATGTGTCGCTGCTGGAAAAGTGAGAAATTTCCATACTGCGATGGTGCCCACAACAAGCATAATCAAGAAACTGGGGACAATGTTGGTCCATTGATTATTGACACAGCCAAATAAATGTGAGCGTGGCAATATGGGTAATAAAGTCGATTGTAAGTTAGAAACTAGGTTGTCGTTTGTATAATGATACATTCCAAATAAGTTATGCTAAACATATTCACAATGTACTTTTCTTTATTTGAATTATTATCTGCAAAATAACTGAATTCATAGAATTCCACGGTAAGGTTAAATCGTAACCAAAACCAGAGCAATTCAGATCAGTATATACGTGAGGAAGTTCAATGTCCTACTGATTAAGTATCCCGTGAATGTGTTCCGCGTTTGTTGTTGTTGTTGTTTACGGATCTTGTTCAGTTACAGTGATTATGTAGATGTGTGTTCCGCTTTTGAGTATACCATATTTTATCACAAGAAGTTAATTCGTTCGGGTTTTTTCCGCCCGCTACAATAGCAGCTTTAGGACCAAGCCCCTAGTTATACTTAAGTTACACCTGCTTTAACTTTTTTGGTCACCATTTTCATTTTCTGGTCGAAAAGCAAAATTACTAATAATAACATTTTCTAGCTTTTGATATGTTATTTGCAAGATTCCGTGCATTTGATTGGCAAGAAGCAAGCACAAACAACAGTTTGTTATTCGCCTATTCCATATTGTAGACTCTGTTAAACATATCATATTCGGACATCCTTGGAAATCCACAGTAACTGATTTTGGAACTTTGCAATATTTTGAAACTAGTGTCATCAGTGTCACGAAAGTTATTTTGTAGCTGGAATTGTCATGTTAATCGTAACGAGAATCACAACAGCGCTGTTGCAGAAGTGTTTTGCAATAATAGTTTTTGCTGTTGCTTTCTTTTCACAATTTTCTTGTGTCTCATCACAAGAAATAACTGATGATGATACGCAAGGTGATGATGACGAAGAATCCATGAAGAGTGTGGTTGTTTTACTTTTCATGTTTTTTGGATTGTCACTTGGGATAATGGTCACACAAATCTTATCTATTGTTGGTGAAGCCATCCCATATACTTGTGTTGTTTTCTTGCTGGGGGTTCTATTCGCTGTAGCATCAAATAGTGGAGGTGAGGATTGTATTTTAAAATTACACATTTGGTACTGTACTGGCTCCTTTTTTCTACAGGTCCATTTGGCGAATCAGTGAATCAGTGGGTTCATATTGATGCTGATTTGCTACTTTTCACTTTTCTCCCCCCTCTAATATTTGGTGAAGCCATGTCTTTAAATTGGTATCATGTACAAGGAGGTTTCCTGCAATCGGTTATTTTGGCAGGCCCTGGAGTTTTGATTGGGGCCGCATTAATGGGATTGGTGGCAAAGTTCTTGCTGCCCTATAATTGGAATTGGAGTCTTGCCATGGTTTTCGGATCTATTCTCTCTGCCACCGACCCTGTGGCTGTGGTTGCTCTATTAAAACGTGTCGGTGCTTCCCCCAAATTGACAATTTTGATTGTTGGGGAGTCACTTCTTAATGATGGGTCCGCCATGGTGTTATTCACTGTTTTCTACAATACTCTGAATGGAACTGAGTACACAGCTGGAGGAATAATTCAGTTTATGTTTGCTGCCGCTATTGGTTCCGTTCTCTTGGGAATAGGCTTTGGATTAGTTACAGTAAGATGGTTACGATCAGCAAATCGGCCATTGAAAGAAATTGATGTTCTGATTCAAATTGCAATTACCCTATGCTGTGCTTATCTATGTTTCTTTACCGCGCAATACGTTCTGGAAATTTCTGGTGTTTTGGCTTGTTGTGGTGCTGGTGCAATGCTGGCATGGATGGCACCTCCAATTATTCTCAATCACGAGTCAATGCATAACGTATGGGGAATGATTG
>JACCEA012538282.1_pt1 | contig 10265 bp, 10 predicted proteins | sample 7449851 | NCBI WGS metagenome assembly JACCEA01 (sample SAMN15323453, study PRJNA562643) | freshwater metagenome | isolation source: river surface water | place: USA:Blue River Watershed | collected 2017-08-18 | reverse complement strand
GGGATTCTCGATGTTGGCCGCCGCCCAGTGGATCAGGCTGGAACGGGTGGCACGCCGGGAAGCGGCCATCAAAACGGGATCATCAGCCAGGGTTTTCATGCTCTTGGGCGAGACACTGGCCAGATCGATTTCTTCCAGCCATTGCGCCGGCGCATTGAGCACCTGATCCGCACCCTGACGCAGCAATTCACGCACCCTTGCTGACGGCAGCGGCCATTTGAGGGCAGACGAATGGGGGTAACTCAGGCTCATCAGTATCGGCACTCCGCCCGGCAATAAATTGGTTCATATTGCACCAATATAAATAGATAAAAGTGCTTTTTAAACCTTGCCGGGGTGTGGGTTGTCAACAACACTGCTGCGACAACTCGCCACAGCGCATTCCAAGGAGCACGCCCTTGTCCGTTCAGCAGCAGCCATCCCCCGAGCACATCGATGTACTGATCATCGGCGCGGGCATTTCCGGCATCGGCGCCGCCTACTACCTGCAACGTGATCAACCGGGCAAGACCTATGCGATTCTGGAAAGCCGCGAAGCCATCGGTGGCACCTGGGACCTGTTCCGTTATCCGGGCATCCGCTCGGACTCGGACCTCTACACCTTCGGCTACGAGTTCAAGCCGTGGCTGAATTCCAAAGCCATCGCCAGCGCCGACTCGATCCTCGAATACCTGCGCGAAACGGCGACTGAAAACGGCATCGACCAGCAGATCCGTTTTCAGCACAAGGTGCTCAGCGCTGCCTGGTCGAGTGCCGATGCACGCTGGACGGTCGAGGTTGAGCAACTGGCCAGCGGCGAACGCCAACTGATCACCTGCAGCTGGTTATTCTCGGCGGCCGGCTATTACCGCTATGAGGAAGGCTTCACTCCGTACTTCGCTGGCGTCGAGCAGTATCAGGGGCAACTGATCCACCCTCAGCACTGGCCTGAGGATCTGGATTACCGCGGCAAGCGCGTACTGGTGATCGGCAGCGGTGCCACAGCGGTCACGCTGGTGCCGGCGATGACCGACAAGGCCGCCCATGTGACCATGTTGCAACGCACGCCCAGTTACGTGCTCAACGCCCCTTCCGAAGACCCGATTGCCCGGCTGTTTCGCAAGTGGTTCTCCCCGGCGCGCGCCTATGCGCTGACGCGCCGCAAGAATGTGCTGATCTCGCGCGGCATCTGGCTGCTCTGTCAGAAGTACCCGAACTTTTCCCGCCGGCTGATCCGCTATTTCAACAAAAAGGCGCTGCCTGAAGGCTACCCGGTCGACGAGCATTTCAACCCGCCCTACAACCCCTGGGAACAGCGCCTGTGCGCAGTGCCCGATGGCGACTTGTTCAAGGCGATCAGCGACGGCTGCGCATCGATCGTTACCGACCACATCCAAACCTTTACCCCCGCAGGGGTGCTTCTGAAGTCAGGAGGCGAACTGCAAGCCGACATCATCATCACTGCCACCGGCCTCAACCTGCAGCTGTTCGGCAACGTGCAGATGACGGTGGATGGCGCACCGGTGGACATGGCGCGCAAGGTGGCCTTCAAGGGCATGATGCTCGACGGCATCCCCAACTTCGCCTTCGCTGTGGGTTACACCAACTCGTCGTGGACACTCAAGGTCGGCCTGCTGTGCGAGCACTTCTGTCGCCTGCTCGCCCATATGGACCAGCACGGCTACCGCACCTGCGTAGCGCAGTTGCCATCCACCGACATGCCCACCCGGCCACTGCTGGACTTCGGCGCCGGCTATGTACAGCGCGCCATCCACTTGCTGCCGCGACAGGGACCGGGCGCGCCCTGGCTGATGTCGATGAACTATCTGGAAGATGTCCGGCTGATGCGCTCAGGTCCCGTGGCGGATATCAACCTGAAGTTCGCCGCAGTTACCCCACGTGCCCAGCCCACGGCGCTAGCGAAAGCTCCAGCATGATGATCCGTCACCCCGCAGCACGGCTGGCACGTGAGAAGCCTTCGGCACCGATGGTGGGTTACGCCACTGCGTGGCTAACCCACCCTACGAGAGCAAGCTCAACCAATTACCGCAACGCGCTACCCAGAATCACTCTTGAAGTAGGGTGGGTTAGGCCAAGGGCCGTAACCCACCGACCGACACGACAAGCACAACCCACTCTGGTCAGGAAATGATTAATGAAAGACTTCAAAGACAAGATCGTTGTGATCACCGGCGCCGGCTCCGGCATGGGCCGCTCCTATGCACTGGAGTTCGCCAAACTGGGGGCCAAACTGGCGCTCAATGACTACGACCCGAAAGGACTGGCGCAGACGGTGGCCCTGCTGAAAAAAGCCGGTATCAAGGGCGTGTTCAGCAAAGCCTTTGATGTGGGCGACAAAGCGGCCATGAACGACTTTGCCGCTGCGGTGCAGAGCAAGCTGGGTAATGCCCACGTGATCATCAACAACGCCGGTGTCGGCGGTGGCGGACAACCAGTCTGGGCGATGGACGACCAGAGTTACGAGCGCACCCTGCAGATCAACTTCTTCGGCGTGGTCTACGGCACCCGGGCCTTTCTGCCACAACTGCTGGCCAACGGCGAAGGCGCCGTGGTGAACATTTCCAGCGTGTTCGGTCTGGTCGGCACACCCAATGCCTCCGACTACTGCGCCTCCAAGTTTGCCGTGCGCGGCTTCACCGAATCGCTGATGGTCGAACTCGAAGAAAGCCCGATCAGCGTGCATCTGGTGCATCCGGGCGGGATCAATACCAACATCGCCAAGGACTCGCCCAACGGCGAGGAGTTCGCCCGCAAGTTCCTCAAGACCGATCCGGATGATGTAGCAAAAGAGGTTATCCAGTGCATCCGTTCGGGCAAACAGCGACTGGTCCTCGGGCACCAGTCACTGCCGCTCTGGCTGATGTCCTGGGGGGTGTCGCTGGAGCGGCGCAACCGCCTGCTCTACAGCATGCTCAAAGGCATGCTTGACCCGAAACTCTATGCAGTCGCGCGCCGTCGGGCGCCCTGACTACCGACAGCATGATCCAGCTACAACGCTCAAGGAGCACAGCATGAACCACCAAATCAGCGACCCGGACCGCATTGTCCCGCGCGAGAACATCGACTTCAAACTCGACAGCAGCATTCCCCGTTACTGGTATGACAACGATCCCTACAAGAGCCGTCTGATGGACGGCATGCAGCTGTACTTTCCCGATGGCGAACGCTATTTCATCACCTGCGTACGGCATTACCGCGAGCAGATCAGCAACCCGATCCTGGCCAAACACGTCAAGGATTTCACCCGTCAGGAAGGCCAGCACGGCATTGCTCATACGGCCTTCAACCAGCTGCTCCGGCAGCAAGGCCTGCCGGTCGACGCACTGCTGGCCATGCAGAAAAAACGCAACACCTTCTGGCTGAAGCACTTTTCGCCGGGTTTCAACCTGGCCCTGACCGCCGCCTTCGAGCACTTTACTGCCTTGCTCGCCGAGGGTTTCTTCGCGCGCAAAGCGGTGATGGCCGGCGCCGACCCGCGCATCAAGGCCATGTTTGCCTGGCATGCGATCGAGGAAATGGAACACAAATCGGTGGTTTTCAATGTGATGACCAGCGTGGCCAAGGTCAGCTATGTGAAACGCTGCGCGGCGATGATCTATGCCACCCTCGACATCAGCTGGGAAACCTACCGCACCACCGACATCCTGCTCAAAGCCGACGGTTTCAGCTGGTGGCAGCGCAAGCACCTGCTGCTGACCCATCTGGGCTGGATGTATGGCCGTAACGGTGTGTTCGGCTCCTTCAGCGGGCAAATCATGGCCTATATGAAGCCAGGGTTTCATCCGGATGATATCCCGACGGTGCACAATTACCCACAATGGATACAAGCCTACGAGCGCACCGGCGATCCCGGCCAGGCCTGTGAGGCGATGGTTGCGGCAGCGTACTGACAGCACGCGCTTTTGTAGGGTGGGTTAGCTGCGAAGCGGCGTAACCCACCATCGATGCCAAAGGTATCGCATTTGCCGGCCTATCGGCCGGTTGGTGGGTTACGGCCATTGGCCTAACCCACCCTACGAAAATCAGGGTGCTAACGGGTCTGCTAGAGCCGCTTCTTGAAAAACCGCACCACCAGACTATTCAACCAGCCCCAGAGACGCTGCTGCAGACGTTCCGCCAGTGGTAATGCACGCCACTGCTGCAGGGTGGTTTCCGTACAGCAAGCGAAGTCGGCGCTGAAACTGGCGGCAACCGCCTGGCTCAGTGGTGTGTCCACCGCCTCCAGATTGGCATCGAGGTTGAAACGCAGGTTCCAGTAATCGAAGTTGCAGGAACCGACACTGACCCAGTCGTCGACCAGCACCATTTTCAAATGGGTAAAGCGCGGCTGGTATTCGAAGATGCGCACACCTGCACGCAGCAGCGCCGGGTAATAGCCCTGCCCGGCATAACGTACCGGCTGGTTGTCGGTGTGCTGCCCAGTCAGCAACAGGCGCACGTCCACACCGCGCGAAGCCGCCTTGCGCAAGGCCCGGCGGACTTTCCAGGTCGGCAGGAAATACGGCGTGGCCAACCAGACACGCTGCCGGCCAGCCATTATCGAGCGCAGCAGCGACTGCAGAATGTCGCGATGCTCACGGGCACTGGCGTACGCCACCCGCCCCCAGCCTGATCCTGAACGCGGAATGGCCGGGAGCTGTTGCAGGCTCGGGGCGGCCAGGGTGGTCCAGGCCTTGGGCGCCGCGCAGGCCAGCCATTGCAGATCGAACAGCATTTGCCAGTCCTGCACCAGCGGCCCGCGCTGTTCGACCATCACTTCATGCCATGCACAGGTGTTGGTAGCGGGATCCCAGAAGTCATCGGTCACGCCGGCACCGCCCACATAGGCCAGACAGCCATCCACCAGCAGTAATTTGCGATGGTCGCGATACAGATTGCGCACGCCGCTGCGCCAGCTCACCGGGTTGTACCAGCGCAGGCTGACACCCGCCTGCAGCAGGCGCTGCCGGTCGGCCGACAGCAGGCCTTGGGCGCCAAAACCATCGCACAGGCAACAGACCTGCACACCACGCTGAGCCGCCGCTATCAGGTGCTCTATCAAAGTGTTGGCACAATGCCCACTGCTGACCAGATAAAGCTCCAGATCAACACGACTGACGGCTGAGTCGATGGCCTGCAGCATTCGGGCAAAAAACTCCGGGCCGTCGATCAGCAATTCGAAGTGATTGCCTTCTCGCCAGGGGTAGATTTCGCTCATCAGTGCTCGGTCAATATCAGAACGGCGCTGACCGGCACGGCGAGGCTGACCGTCTGCAGACCGACACTCTGACGCAGGCTTTCAATCGCGGCAGTCAGGCCGAAGTCGGCCGCATCCAGCACCACCGGTGTGAGCGTGACGATCTGGAAACGATGCTCATCCAGACGGGTGATCAACAGGTCGGTTTCAAAGCCTTTCTCCATGCCACGCAGGGTCAGCGTGGCCGGCAGGCTCAGCTCCATCTGCGCACCGGGGGCCAGGTTGGTGATCGGCACCAGATCCAGCCGGGCGCGCACCTGCGCAAAGGCAAATGCCGGGCTATCGAACAGCTCCTTGTGCAGCCGCTGGTCCTGCAGCAAGGTTCCGGTGCGCAGGGAGTCCATCTCGACCTTGAGTTGCACATTGCCCTCGGCATCCACGCCCCCGGCAAGCCCGTAGAAGCGCCCGACATCGATGTGCCGGACATCCTTGGTGGCTATGAATGAAACCCGCGACGACTGGGCGTCAATCCGCCAGTCGGCCAGAGCAGGCTGGCCGGCCAGCAAGGCAATCAGCAATAAAAGAAACCTGTGCATAGGTAACCCTTGTATCGCGCTATCCGGACAGTGAGTCAGCGCGAGTTCAACCGCGCCCATTTCTGATCTTAGCGCCCCCCTGCGGCAAGCGCCGACGAGATTACTGCGGCAGCGCATCGGCCTGTTCAAGCAGGCGGCAGCCTTCACGCGGCCCTATCCAGACGGCGGTGTTGCTGCGCCCCAGACCACTGGCCGTCACCCGCTTGCTTTGCGCGTCATCGAAAAAGCCGCTCAGAGGGACGTACTGCTTGGCGTAACTGACGCAGTAATCCGCCGGGTTATCCATGACGTAGCGGCAGGAGCAGTATTCCTTGGCCGTGTAGGCACTGATGATGTCCGGGAAGGCCACCAGGTGCGCGCGGTTCTGCCAGGCCAGGCCCAGCAGCACCAACAGGCCAATGATCAGAAGGCTGAGAAACGGATGGCGCTTGATCATGGCTGTGGCTCACCGGCAAAGGCGGCTAGCGCCAGTTTGAGAAATTCGTTGTGTTGGTAGGTGCCATCACGGTCATCGGCATAACGCACGATCACCAGATCCTGCTCCGGCAGCACATACAGCGACTGACCCCAATGCCCGAGAGCGGCAAAAGCCGTCGGCGGCACATCCGGCCAAGGCTTGGGCGCCCCTTCGAACGCGACGTTCAACCACCACTGCCCGCCGGGGACTTCTTCGTTAGGCGTGAGCGCTTTGAAATCGGCAAACGGCGTCAGGCTGAAATCAACCCAGGCCTTGGGCAGCAACTGCTGGTCCTGCCAGCGGCCGCCGCGCTGCATCAAAAGACCAACACGCGCCAGATCACGGGCGGTCATGTAGGCGTAGGAAGAGCCCACGTATGTGCCCTGCGCATCGCTTTCCCATACCGCAGAGGTGATACCCAGCGGCTCAAACAGTGCCGTCCAGGGATAACTCGGGTAGGCCTCGGGGCCGACCATGCTTTTAAGAGTGGCGGCGATCACCGTGCTGTCACCGCTGGAATAGCGGAAACGGGTGCCCGGATCGACTTCCTGCTGGTGCGCGGCCGTAAAGGCTGCCATGTCATCGCGACCACGGGTGTAGAGCATGGCCACCACCGAAGAACGCAACGGCGCCAGTTCGTAACCTTCCTGCCAGTCCAGCCCGGACGCCCAGTTGAACAGATGGCCCATCTTGATCTGTGGATGCGCGGCGAACGGCGGGTAGTGCATGGCCACCGGATCACTCAGCTTGAAGCGGCCTTCCGCATAGGCAACGCCCATCACCGCAGAAATCAGGCTCTTGCTCACTGACCAGGTCAGATGCGGCGTGGTGGCCTTGGTCGGGCCGGCGTAACGCTCGTAGATCACTTTGCCGTCACGGATAACCAGCACCGCATCGGTGCGCACACCGACCGGATTGGCATCGTCACGGGCCGCAAAGCTATAGGCCTCGAAGGCTTCAACGGCAGCACCGCTGGGGGTGACGCCAACCTCCCAGTCGGCTGCCGGCCAGTTTTCAGCCTGGGCCAGGGCAGCGCTGGCACAGAGACTGACGGTCAGACCCAGACGACGCAGAAATGGAATGGACATTGGATTCGCTCTTGCTGGCAGAAGGCGCGCAGCCTAGCACGGCGGATTTGTTCGTCGACAGTGCCGAAAGCGCCGCCAACCGACACGCGGCGGCGCGTTATGCCACCACCGGCAGCGGCCTGAGCAGCTCAATAGCGGTTGGCGACAACTCGCAGCCGTAGGCGAGCACCTCGACGCCAGCGGCACGTGCATCGCTCAAGGCGCGGGCGTACTGCGGATCAATCTCCGCCGCCGGGCGCACCGCGTCGATGCCGGACAAGTTCACACAATACAGTTGCAGCGCACGCACACCGTCACGCGCCAACCGGGCGAGTTCACGCAAGTGTTTGCTGGCACGTTCGCTGCGCGCATCGGGAAAGGCCGCCAGCGCTGAATCTGCAAAGCCCAGGGTGACGCTTTTCACTTCGACAAACGCCGGACCATCGGCACATTCGAGGACAAAGTCGACGCGGCTGTTCTCCTGCCCGAAACGCACCTCGCGACGCAGGCTGGAAAACCCGGCCAGCTCGGCGATCACCCCGGCACGCAGCGCTGCTTCCACCAGTGCATTGGCGCGTGAGGTGTTGATGCAGGCCAGTCGGCCATGCGGTGTTTCGGCCAGCTCCCAGGTTCCCGGCAGCTTGCGTTTGGGGTCGCTGGAGCGGCTGAACCAGATGCGCCCGCCCGGACTCATGCAGTTGAGCATCGAGCCGGTATTGGGGCAGTGAATCGTCAGCTGCTCACCGTCGAGGGTTTCGATATCCGCCAGAAAGCGCTTGTAGCGCTGCAGCAGACGGCCTTCTTCCAATGGCGGATCAAATTGCATCGGGACGCCAGCTTTTCAGGCCGCGGGCTATGCGCTCAACCGCCTGCTGCAAACGCTCAAGGCTCTGTGTATAGGCGAAGCGCACATGCTGTGCGGCCAGATGCTGGCCAAAATCCAGTCCCGGCGTGAAGGCCACGTATTCGGTTTCCAGAAAGTGCCGGCAGAACGCCTGGGCATCGCCACCGAACGCCGAGATATCGGCATACAAATAGAAAGCCCCTTGCGGCTCGACGGCAATCCTGAAGCCCAATGCACGCAGCGCCGGCAACAGGTAATCGCGGCGTTCGGCAAAGGCCTGACGGCGCTGCTCGAGGATTTCCAGCGTGGCTGGCTCGAAACACGCCAGCGCCGCGTGCTGAGCCATGCTCGGCGCGCTGATGTAGAGGTTCTGTGCCAGCTTTTCCAGCTCGCCCACGGCATCCGGCGGTGCCACCAGCCAGCCCAGACGCCAGCCGGTCATGCCGAAATACTTGGAAAAGCTGTTCAGCACGAACGCTTCGTCATCCACCTCCAGCACACTGGTTGCGTCACAGCCGTAGGTGAGGCCATGGTAGATCTCATCGACCACCAGATGCCCGCTGCGCGGCTTGAGGGCACCTGACAACGCCGTCAGCTCTGCATGGCTAAGCAGCGTGCCGGTCGGATTGGCTGGCGAAGCGACCAGCGCACCAACACTCTGGCTGTTCCAGTACTGCTTGATCAGATCCGGATTGAGCTGATAACGCTCTTCCACACCCACCGGCACCAGCTGTGCCGAGGCCTCGATCAGGCGCAGGAAGTGCCGGTTGCACGGGTAGCCGGGATCGGCCATCAGCCAGTGCTTGCCCGGATCGACCAGCAGACTGCTGGTCAGCAGCAGCGCGCCCGAACCACCGGGCGTAATCAGAATCCGCTCGGGATCAATCGACAGCCGGTAGCGCTGCGCATAAAAACCGGCAATCGCCTCGCGCAGTGCCGGCAAGCCCCGCGCAGCGGTGTAACGCGTGTGACCCGCCGCCAGCGCCGCCTGCCCGGCGGCGACGATCGGTGGCGCGCTGGAAAAGTCCGGCTCGCCGATTTCCAGATGGATCAGATCATGTCCGGCAGCTTGCAATTCGTTGGCGCGCGCCAGCAAGGCCATCACATGAAAGGGTTCAATGGCGCGACTGCGGGCACTGTATAAACGTGACATTGAACTATCCTTGAGCAATTCAGCCCGCGATTCTACCCAAGCCGGTGCAGCACGGCAGCATGCGCGACAACCGGGAGTAGCGCTAAGCGGTTCGATCTGCTAATTTCGCGCGCTTGCAAACGCAGGCCCCCTCAATCTTCTTGAGGAAAACCCTGCGCAACGGATTAGTAAAAGTGAGGGGCGGTTCTCGATGGCCACCAAAGCAAAACCCAAAAGCACTCCGCTGACGCCCGGCTTCCAGCCTTATAAAGAGAAAAAAGGCGAGGAGTACATGAGCGATGAAATGCGCGCGCATTTCACCGAGATTCTGCAGAAGTGGAAACTGGAACTGATGCAGGAAGTCGACCGTACCGTGCATCACATGCAGGACGAAGCGGCCAACTTCCCCGATCCGGCCGACCGCGCCAGTCAGGAAGAAGAGTTCAGCCTGGAACTGCGTGCCCGCGACCGCGAGCGCAAACTGATCAAGAAGATCGACCAGACCCTGCAACTGGTTGAAGACAACGAATACGGCTGGTGTGATTCCTGCGGCGTGGAGATCGGCATCCGCCGCCTCGAAGCCCGCCCCACCGCCACGTTGTGCATCGACTGCAAGACGCTGGCGGAAATCAAAGAGAAACAGCTGGGTTCCTGACCCACCCACGGGGCGCTTCGGCGCCCCGTTTCATTTATGCAGGTTGGCTTTTGACTGGCATGAATAGCGTGCAAAAACCACTCACTTTCCTCGACCTGCGGCTACCGATTTCGCCCTGCGCGCTGCCAAACGGCCCAGCTTGGCGTATAGCTAATTATCGACCGGGCCAGACAGCTCTGGTTGCGCCTTGCTGGGCGCCTCACTTTTCTTGCTTGCCCAAGAACAGTAAGCAAAAGAAGGCCCCCCGGCATCCGGGTCTTCGCTTTGCTCAGACTACCCTCGCTCCAGTGCTGCTCCGAGGGTCGGCTCGCCGGGCCATCCTTGGCCCGGCGAGCCTC
>JACCEA010909655.1_pt1 | contig 10265 bp, 10 predicted proteins | sample 7449851 | NCBI WGS metagenome assembly JACCEA01 (sample SAMN15323453, study PRJNA562643) | freshwater metagenome | isolation source: river surface water | place: USA:Blue River Watershed | collected 2017-08-18 | reverse complement strand
ATATAAGATTTTTAAGAATTGATACCTACGATTTGAATTTTACAAACAGAAGATCGAGGGTACATGAACAGGATTACGAGGTAAGAATAAGAAACTAAATTTTAAACAATGGCAACAAAAACAGTAAAATATGGCCGCAATCTTACCTTAAAGATAGGCGGCACCCAGATTGATAACCTGGACAGCAACGGGCTTTCACAAAGCCGCGATACAAGAGAAACCACTACCAAAGACAGTAGCGACAATGAAGAAAGCGTGGGCACCATAAGAAGGCGTTCTATTTCTTTTAATGGCAAAGCGTCTGAGGCTAGCGCAGCGGGTGCAGGCTTTATAGCCTTGCAAAATGCCTATGACTCTGATTCGTTTTTAACTTGGGAGTTGAGTTCATCAACTGGTGGTGACCGTAAATGGTCAGGATCGGCCACGCTTACTAAACTGGACTTTGAAGCCCCTTTTGATGGAAACGTAGGATTTAGCGGTGAGTTGAAAGTTACCGGAGCAGTAACCTTTGGCACTGTATAATGCAGAACGTTAATATAGGAGGAAAAGAGCGCCCAGTGCGATATAACTTCAATGCCATTATAGAGTTTGAAGAACTTACGGGTGTAGACTTGAGCAGCAACACAGACGCAGCGCTATTCACGAAGCCTAAAAACCTTCGTGCATTGGCTTTTTGCGGGTTAAAACACGGTGCCAAAGCTGAAAAGCAGGAAGTTTATTTTACGCTTGAAGATGTTGGCGGTTGGCTGGATGCCGGAAGTATGGCTTCATTCTTTCAGGTGTATGTTAAGGATAACAGTACGGGCGAACAGGCCGAAACCGTTGAAGGGCAAGAACCAAAAAAGTAACGTGGCGGAGCATGCGCAAGATAGCGCTTGGCCGCTTGCGATACCCGCCAGACGTTTTCTATTTGATGACAATGGCCGAGCTATATGATGCCATTACAGGAGCAACGGAATATGAGCAGACGCAATTACAGTGGCATTTGTGGGGCATTAGGAAAGCAATATATTTTCAGGTTAATTATGCCAATGGTGCAAAAGAGCATGTAAAGGAGGAGGAAATATTTAGTCTTGAAATGGACGAAGAACTTAAGCGGCAACGATTTGCAAACATGAGAGAAATTAAAGTTACGCAAGATGGCACTGGGGAATGACGTTACGTTAAAGGTTGGATTTGACATTGATAAGTTTCAGGCGGAACTTAAGAAGACTAACGGCATTTTAGATAATTGGGCTAACAGCTTTTCAGGCGCATTGGCTGGTGTTGCTGCGGGTTTTTCAGCTATGAAAGTGGCTGAATTTGCTTTAGACGTATCTAAATTAGCAGGTGAGGCGGAGGGTGTACGGGCAGCATTTGATCGGTTGGAGGGTTCTGTTACATTAATGGCAGAACTTAAAAAAGCCACTAACAATACCGTAAGTGAATTAGACCTGATGAAGCGGGCCGTCATGGCCTCAAACTTTGATATTTCATTACAGGCACTTCCAAAACTTTTAGAGTTTGCCACATTAAGAGCAAAGCAAACAGGCCAAAGCGTTGATTACCTTGTTGATTCTATTGTTACTGGTATTGGCCGCAAGTCTAAACTGATACTTGATAACTTAGGTATATCTGCTGTTCAATTAGATGAAGCGCTGGGGGGCGCAAGTACAGCAGCATCAACTATTGGTGAGGTAGCCGATGCCGTTGGAAGAATAGCCGAGGAGAATCTTAAAAATATGGCTGGGTTTACCGATGATGCTAAAACCAGCATTGATAAACTTGGGGCCAGTTGGGTAAACTTAAAAATATTCATAGGTGAGGCATTAAATGAAACCGGGCTTTTAAAAACTGCATCGGCCTCACTTGTTGGCGTAATGGATGTTCTTTCAAATAAGACATTAACATGGGCTGAAAAATTAGATATATTAGCCTCACCCGATGGCGCTGAAAAGTTTAAAAAACTAACTGCTGAAATTGAAAATACGGCAGCCGCACAGGAAAAACTTTTAAAGGATTCAATAATTAAACAAGCTGACCAAGCAATAAAAACCTTTGGATTTAATTTAAAGGCCATAGGGGATGCTTACAAACAGAATATAAACTATACCGCTATAATGGCGGAGATCACTAAGCGGCAGACGGATAAATTAAAAAACGAAGCAGAAGCAGCCAAGGCAGCCGCCAAAGCCTACAATGAGTTATTTCACTCAAAGGCAAAAGTAGTAGGTAAAACACCAGAGGGAACAACGGCACTGCAAAAGGCAACAATACCAACACCGCCATCAATGCCTGATAAAGTTGGAAGTCCTTTTGGTACCATAATAACTCAGGATATTTTAGATGCAAATGCTAAAAGTATAGATCAATACAATGCTCTTGCACAGGAGATTATGAGCATCAATCAAGAGGTAAGAAACAGTTGGATGTCATTAGCTGAAAGTTCTTTGGTAGCTATGGCGACAGCATTTGGAAGTGGCGAGCCAATCGGAAAAGCTTTTTTAAAATCACTTGCAAGTTTTGGTATAAAGTTTGGCGCAATGCTTATTAAGTTAGGTATTGCAAATATTGCAATAGGCAATAAACCAAAAGGCGTTCAACAAATAGCGGCAGGCGTTGCCCTTGTGGCAGCGGGCGCGGCTTTAGCTTCTAGCAGTGCCGCTTCTGGTAGTTCAGGTGGTGGCCGTAATGGTTCGGTTGGCGGTGGTTCTGATGGTGGTGGCCGTCAATTTTCAGCCCAATCTCAAAACATTACAGTAAACGGTGAGTTTAGATTACGCGGAAGTGATTTAGTGGCTTCTATGAACAACGCACAGGCAAACAATTATTATAGAAAAGGTGGCTGAAGTTAAACTATTTGTTGTTCAGTTTAAACTTGATAACCCGTTTGGTACTTATCTGGACGGGGATGGCGTGGTTGTGTATTACAATGACTCTACAGATCAGTTTGTGGTTTACTACAATGATGTAGTAGTAACCAGTGGAGACCCGATAGGCGTACAAACAAACAATTTTAAACTAGACGGAAAAACATGGTCTGACTACTATAGCGGGCGGTTTTTTAACGCTCAAATATGCAGCGGATCAACTCTACTAACATTTGAAAGAATTTATGTTTTCCCGTACGTTGCAGTTAAGTTAAGACTTAACAACCACCCTGCATGCGATATTTTTGCGCTCAATCTGGTTTGTGATATTGAATTTGATTCAGGGTTGCCGGTGGTTACCAATTGCAGCACTGATACAACGGCTGATGGAACTATAACCGTAACGGCCAGCAGCACCAATTCGCCCATCAAATACAGGCTAAATGATGATTTTGAATATGATGGCCCCGATGGACAGACCAGCGGGGCGTTTACTGCATTGCTGCCTGGTGATTATGTTGTTTATGCCCGTGATTCTATAAACTGTTTGCGCATTATTTCTGTAACGGTTGGTGTTACCTATACATATTCATCTGTATATCGTTTGGAGTTTTACGCGCACAATGGCTACCATTTTAAGGCCGATGTTTTAGAAAAGGACTATGCAGGTAGTGTAATTGAAGTTAGGGGCGGATCTTCTTCGCCATTAATAATGCGCAAAAGAGCGGAGGGAGAGAAGGATAAATTTGTAAGCGTAATTGCATCTGAGGCAGAGCTTAATATGATGAGTTCTGTAAACTCATTCTTTACGTCATTGATGACCAATGACCCTGAAAAGTTCAGAGTGAAAATTTACATGGATAGTGGCAGCGGCTATTCTGCTTTGTGGACTGGCAAGATGCTCACCAACCAATATCAGGAACCATATACCGCACCACCCTATCCAATTAGCATAATAGCCACCTGCGGAATATCGGAATTAAAAGACTATCCTTTTTTAGATGCACAGGGCAATAGGTATAATGGTGCTTTTAAGCAAATTGAAGTCATTGCGTTCATACTGAAAAAAACAGGCTTACTGCTAAACATAAGAAGTTACCTAAATATCTACGCCACCACAATGGCCTCAACGGCAGCGGATGACCCACTGGCACAGGCTTATGTGGATATGGATACTTACTATGTTGAGAGCGATGTGCCTAACTGCTTGGATGTTTTAAAATATATTATTGAACCTTATGGGGCGCATATAGTACAATGGGAAAACTGCTTCTGCATTGTGCGAATGGAAGAAATGATACAGGGCACTATGGCCTACAGGGAGTTTACGAGTGAGGGAGTATATTCATCTAACGGAACAACCAACAGCCAGAAACAGATTAAGAGATCAATATTTACTGATTGTTTATCTTGGATGGAGACGGAGGGATCAGTAAATGAACTACAACCAGGGTTTGGCGCTATTCAATTACAGTACATAATGGGCAAGAAAGCCAATATTTTTAAAAATGGCGACTTTGCTCAAAAGAAAATTTCAGTTTATTATAACAATATAGACAACCCTGGCGCTGGCGTTGACCCTGTCTTGAAAACGCAGGTAATGCCGGATACTACTGGATTTGAAATAGTTGCCAACGGAACAACTCTAATGAAATCTGTTGAAACCATTGACGGTGATAATGTTGGCTTGGTTGTAGATATAACTGAAAAAGGCGGTTACCTTTTAACAGAATCCATAAACACTAAAATGGGTTTTGCGGATCAATTGCGGTTTACGTGGACGGTAAAAGTTGATCCAAATATTTATAATGACAGCATATCCTACATAAAGGTAAAAATACAAGTTAAGTATGGTACTTGGTATATGTTGAGTGATGGCACGTGGACACAGACCGAAAGCGCCATAGCATTTTATACTCAAAAGAATGAGTGGGGTAAGTTTAACACATACTCAATAACGGCAGATAAGCCTTTGGATGCCACTACAACGGATGGATTAAATCTGTTTTCAGTTCTATATTTTCCACATCCGTATGACCCTGAATTTACGAGCCTGACTAATATGAAGGCAAAGGCTACAATAAACACTGGCGAGGGATTTAGGACGGAGATTGCGATTAACAATTCATTGTGCTACTATGAACTAAAACGCACGACAAACCCAATTGATACGGCCACCATACCATCCATAGTAAGGCCAAATGATTACAATTCATCAACAAACCCCTATCAATGGGTTTTGCAGAAAACTATTTTAAGCCCCATAACGGGAAGATCATGCAAGATTACTATTGATAAAGTTGTGCTTGAGTTTTTAAATAATGGCAAACTATTGCCCGAACAGCAATCATTTAAAAAACTTTGCGAGAATAACAACAAAACCGTATTGAACAGAACAATAAGGCATGGTAGTTTGATAAAAGACGGCAGTATGATTTTTGCCAAAGGGCGGATTTTTAAAGATACATTAAAGTTTATTGGTGGGCAGTTGGTTAATCAGGGCGTGATTGAAGATGAAAACTATTTTGCAGGTTATCAGCAGTATAGCATTGGCAGCGCGGATATTGTTTACGCTGGTTATTTACGAAGCGCCAGCGGTGTAGGATTTACAACCTGGGGCCGTGACTTATTGAACGGAGAGGCAAAAAACATTGAACAGATTTATCTTGATATGTATGAAGTTCAATATAAAAGAGCATGGCAAAAGATAACAGGAAACCTGATTACAAAAGATACATTTTTAGGTTTTCTGGATTCGGCCATTGATGGAACAATAGAACTATTTCCGGTATCTTTGGAGCTGGATGTGAAGCGTAGCGAGTATAGCGGGGAGTTCATGGAGGTTTTTGACCCCGTTGATGGTGTTGGTTTTAGTACAGGTTTTAGCATAGGATTTGACGCATAGTATATGGCACAACAAACACAAGCAACATGGGTAACGGTATGGGAAGCCAGTAATGGAAACTTTGCCGATAACGTTACCCGTGACATTATAGAGGCAACAACCAGAAGTTTTGCCGTAGACATGGGCGATAGTTTTCTATTTGTAGATAATGCCCATGATACTATTCAGTTTATTATTGATGGTGGTGGCTCTGCAATAACAACAGGCGTAAAGGGTGACATTATGATACCATTTAACTGTACGGTGAATGGTTGGGATATTGTGGCTGACCAGACTGGCAGCATAGTGGTAGACATTTGGAAAGATACCTATGCCAACTTTCCGCCAACGGTGGCCGATACTGTGACCGGAAGCGAAAAGCCAACCATTACAACGGCTTCAAAAAATCAAGATTTAACACTAACAACGTGGACAACAGCATTTAGTCGTGGTGATTGGTTGCGGTTTAATGTGGATAGCATTACAACAGTAACCCGTGTAACAGTGGTAATACGGGTTAAGAGAACAAGCTAATGGCAGCACCGGCATACATAGCAGCAGGCACAAAAGCACAGGCCACAGGAGGCACAGTTGCCCCTACTTACATGGGTGGCATATCTGCCAATGATCTTTTATTTGCCCTTGTTGTGAGTGTTGGAAATGGCATTATAACTCCACCGAGCGGATGGACGGAACAAAACACCGGAACAATACTTAACCCACCATCTGCAGCTTTTAAACTTTATATAAAGTTAGCCAATGGCACAGAGAGCGGCACAGTAACATTTACGCGAACAGGATACTCAGGCAGTTCTACGTTTATGGCGCAGTTATATCAATACAGAGGAACGGCATTTATAACGGTTGAATCTTCGGCTTATCCGACATTTGGCGGTAATGCTTCTACAATTACGTGGAATGCGGTAACGGTTGGAGGCAGCGAAAGAACGTTAGCGGCATTTGTGATTAATTACAACGGGTCGAACCCAGGTAGCCCATCAGGCTACACCATGAACCAAAGTGATAACGATGGTATCGGCACCTACTTTGAACTGAACAGTAAAGAGAATGTTAGTAGTGACGGCAGCGTTACGGCCACCAATGGAAGCACAAATGGATGGACAGCGGTACACGTGAGCATATACAACATGCCAGCACCGGCAGCCTTAAAAAGGTCTTTTATTGTGAATTAAGATGTATTTTAACACCAATATATCGCCATTACTTCAAGCAGCATCAACTATTGGTAATACGATATGGTTTGAGCAAGATCAAGAAGTTATTTATATAGGTGCCAGTGGTGCTTTTAGTGCGATAGCACCATCATCTGCCGTCTATCCTGGAGATGCAGGTATGGCGGCATTTGATTCAAGCTATATATATTTGTGTACATCTACAAACACATGGAAGCGGGCAGCAATAGCAACATGGTAAGATTTAAAAAAGACTTAATATGGCATACACAATAGAAAGCGATAAAAGTAGACAGGTAAAGTGGGTAGTGCGTGAGGATACGGACGTATCGCTAACCATTACAGTAACGCTTGCATCTGCGGCTTACAATTTAAGCAGTTATACATTTATAGCGGAGATTTTTAAGGTAGGTGGCACAAGCCCGATATTAACGTTAACGCAAGGATCAGGCATTACAAACAATGGGGCGGCAGGCACATTGGTTCTAGCAATTACTGACACGCAGTTAAACCTTACGCCTGATGAGTATTTTTGGAAGTTAAGAACAACATCACCAACGGATAACCTATGGTTTAATGGAATATTTGATGTAAAGGGTTATTTGTATGATAGTTCAGCGGATGATTCAGTAAGTATAGCTCTGACAGTTGGAGGTGATTCTGTTAGCGTAACGCTTACTTTGGCAGGTAGTTTAAATGGTTCAGGCACATCTAATCAGATAACTTACTGGACTGATGAAGATACTTTAGCCGCGCTTAACACAGCAACTTATCCAAGCCTAACTGAGTTGAGTTATGTAAAAGGCGTAACAAGCTCAATTCAAACCGCGTTAGCTGCCAAGCAGGCGTTAATAATTACCGAAACAACTTTAACCGATGGGGCGAGCATAGCCCTTGTGCAGCAGAACAACGTTTTGGCAACTTCGCGAAGCACGATAACATTTACAATCAGCAACACATCAACATTCATTTACCTGACCATCACGCTAACGGGCACAAGTTTAGTGCTGACGTTTCCGGCCAATAGCCTTTGCGTTGGCAGTTCTGGAACGGCAAGCGGTGATAATACCTGTACTTTAACGGGTACTTCAGGTGACGTTTACGAAATAGCGATTAAGAAACGTGTTAGCACTTATTCGGTGGTGGCTAAAAACTTTGGTCAATGAGTTGGTTCGGGGCTTTACTTCCTTTAGGTGCAAGTACTCAATATACTTTATCAAAACTATCGGTAAAGTATAATAGTACCGATTTTGCATACCCTTCATCTTTTGGATGGTCTGATTTATCCAGCGTTCGTGCATTTAGCAAAATGATTGAAGGATGCACTATTACCACAAATACTTATAGTGCGGCAACCAATTTCAATACCGGATTAGCTTACGATATTTCAACGGACAATTTTATTTCAAAAAATTACGGCCCACAGGCCAATGAGTTTTTTACTAGGGCTGCTGTTAAGGCCGCTTGTGCTTTAGCTATTGGGAACATCCCGACATTAAATTTTTCTTCACCTGGTTCTGGGAATCAGGGCATTGCATACGATCCGATTAATTCAATAATCTTTGAATATTTAGGTACGGCTGGAAATACCTATATACGTGAACGTGATTTATCCGGAAATCTATTAGATGAAGTTGATACAGATTTGGGGATTTCCTATATACCTGGAACTATTTGGTATGATTACTCTAGTGAGTTAATGTATTGTACTACTGGAGGGGTCACCGCCCCAGCGGTGGTGGTACTTAAAAAAAATGCAGGCGGTACGCTCTGGGAAACAATAGAGGCAAAATGGTTTTTAACGAAAGAGGGATTCGGTGGAATAAATGGGTCTTTTCTGGCCAATGTTATAGGAAGCGAAAGTGCTGGATATAATTCAATGATTGTCTGGCGTGATATAGATGGCTTTAAGATTAGATTAATGGCCACGCCATCATCTTTCGTTAATTACGAAGAGGGTCTTATTATTGATCCGCGTGACTTTACAATTTGGTATAACGAGGATGCCGGTGGCCATGCATCTATTACAAACGGTAATCGACTTCTTCATGTAGATAATCCAAATGGGTACTATCTAAAATACCTACGCTTTCCCAATATGTTTGCTTGGTCAGATTGTAAACTTGGCGGCAATACTGTAACCGGTAACTATTATACTGATGAGGTACTAAATGGCTCAAATTGGACAACACTGCCAGTTATAGACTACGGTTCAAATACAGCACAACAAACACTAGCCAATTGGGAGGTAGGGGAAGATGAAGCCGCAGAATTAGAATTTAGAGGAAGTGGCACCGCCCCAACAACATCACCTTTAGCAGCAAAGGACTGGCACACGTTGGCCGAGTATGACCCTAATGGAACTAATGATGGATGGGGGTCAACTACTCCTGGCGCTTGGCAAACAACGCCAACCACTGACAGGTACATGCAAGTTAGGGTTAAACCCATATCACCTACGCCAGCATGGACTCCCGCTGATTTAGGCAGTGATTTATTATTGTGGTCAGAACATCATAGCCTTGATGGGCTTCACTATGATCCTACTGATTCAAATAGATGCAATACAGCGGTAAACTATGTTGATCCGTATAATAATTTTTCAAACCCCACAACAGGTCAAAAACCAACATGGAATGCTGCTAATAGGTATTTAGATATGACTGCAAGTAGCCGTCATTATACATTATCGACTGGCGCAATTGATGATCTAAAAGTTCAACCGGAAGTAGAAATACATGGAGTGGCCTTAAAGAATGCTGCAAGCTCAAGAGTGTTTTTTCTGGCTGTAAGTCAATTAGGAGTTGCCAATAATAGAATAGCATTGCAACATTTAGGATCGGGCGCATCTCCCGCAAACATAGTGAGTATTGAGGTTGTAGATGGTGCGGGTTCTACAAGCCTTTATGGATTCACGGATACAAATACAACTGCGTGGAAAGTGTACTCATTCCGGCTGGGCGGTGCGTCAAATAAAATATACATGAATGGAGTTGAACAATCATTAACTGTTAGTTCAGGCAGCAACAGCGGCCAGTGTTTTGATGATTTAGGAGCGTCCACAGATCAAATGTGTATAGGGCGGTGGCGTTATAGTTCTTCAATTGCTGCTTTACAAAAACAACGAGGGTTAATAATAACAAAACATTTAAGCGATGCTAATAGGGCATTGTTGGTTGATTATATGCAAAGGGTTGGAATGATAGATTAAAGATGATTTTAAGCGCTGGTAGTGTTATAGATAAGTTATTTTTTGGCATTAACGATTATCTTTATACAGATGTTATTTTAATCATACTTGCAATACTAATTACAATTAAAGTTTATGCTAGAGAAGCT
>JACCEA011348097.1_pt1 | contig 10267 bp, 7 predicted proteins | sample 7449851 | NCBI WGS metagenome assembly JACCEA01 (sample SAMN15323453, study PRJNA562643) | freshwater metagenome | isolation source: river surface water | place: USA:Blue River Watershed | collected 2017-08-18 | reverse complement strand
GCTGTGCAGTTTACCAATTCTACTGCTGCAACGACGACTGACTCTGGTGCGGTTCGTGTTACGGGTGGTGTCGGTATTCAAGGTGCGCTTCAAGTTGGTGCTGATTCTAAGTTCTACTCGAACTTGGTTGTTGCAGGTAACCTGACGATTGAAGGTACTACGACAACACTGAATACGAATGACCTTATCGTTGAAGATAAGAACATCATTCTTGGCAGCGTTACTACTCCAACTGACATCACTGCTGATGGTGGTGGTATCACTCTGAAAGGTTCTACAGATAAGACTATCATCTGGGATGACCTTAACGATAACTGGACTTCGAGCGAAAACTGGAACGTTGCTTCCGGTAAGACAATCAAGATTAACAATGCGACTGTCTTGAGTGCAACCGCTCTTGGATCAGGTGTAACTGGTTCAAGTCTTACTTCGGTTGGAACAATAAACACCGGTGTTTGGAACGCAACAGCAATTGCTGGAAACTATGGTGGCACCGGTCAAACGTCTTATACTGTTGGTGATATTCTATATGCTAATGGTACAACAACTCTTGCTAAACTTGCAGGTGTCGCGACAGGTAACGCTCTCATCTCTGGTGGTGTTGGCACTGCTCCTGCATGGGGTAAGATTGGTCTAACCACTCACGTATCTGGCACGCTTGCAATTGCAAACGGTGGTACCGGTCAAACGACTGCGATCGCTGGGTTCAATGCGCTTTCACCTATGACAACGCTTGGCGATACTATCTTTAGAGGCTCAACTAACGCTGAACGTCTAGCTGGTAACATCACCACGACGAAACAGTTCCTTTCACAGACAGGCACCGGAGCCGCTTCGGCTGCGCCGGTATGGTCTGCAGTGTCTAAGAGCGATGTTGGTCTAGGTAACGTCGAAAATACTGCGCTTTCAACATGGGCTGGTTCTACTGCCATCACGACTCTTGGAACGATCAGCAGCGGTACTTGGAGTGCTAGCACGATTGATGTTGCAAGAGGCGGTACTGGACAAACAACGTATACTGATGGTCAATTGCTTATTGGTAACACCGTTGGCAATACACTCACGAAAGCAACGTTGACTCAGGGTCAAAACATCACCGTTACAAATGGTAATGGCACTATTACGATTGCTGCTGCTAATACTAACCTAACATGGACTGCAGGAACTACTTCTGGCCCAACAGTTAACTCGTCAACTGGTGCCGGTGCGACAATTCCTTCGGCTAGTGCGACTGCATCCGGTGTTGTAACAACTGGTGCACAAACATTTGCTGGTGCAAAAACGTTTAGCTCGACAATTACTGGTAGTATCAGTGGAAACGCTAATACCGCAACAGCTCTTGCTACTACAAGAACTATCAGTTTAATTGGTGATGCAACCGGTTCTGCTACGTTCAATGGTACTGCAAACGCCGATATCACTGTAACGATCGATGGTGCAAACCACACCCATACACTTCTGACTCCTCTTGCAGATCAGGTTCCGGAAGATACTACCACGAGAAACACTCTTGGTACTGGCGTATATACCTTCAATACAAACAATTCGAGTCTTGGTGATAGTACACCGGTTGGTTATTGGTCAACTCTTGCATGGGGTAGAGGCGAATTTGGCTCTGCAGAACTCTCGGTCGATTGGACGAGTGGCGGAAACAACATCTACTTCAGAAGTCTTCGTGACACGGTTGATAATTGGTGGGATTGGAAGGAAATCCTTCATTCCGGCAACTACAATGATTATGCTCCGACAAAGACTGGAACAGGCGCATCCGGTTCATGGGGTATCAGCATCACCGGAAACGCTGCAACTGCGACTACGGCGACCAGCGCGACTAACGCAACAACTGTTACCAATGGTGTATACAATACCGGAAACCAAACGATTGCTGGTATCAAAACGTTTAGCAATTACGTCGTGTCTTCTGCTGCGGTTTCAACTGCTTACACTAGCCAAGATACTATTGATGCGCCTTTCCATGTTAACGTAACGCAATCAGGAAGTGCCTACGCTTCTGCTGTTAAGATGAGATCAACTGGTGGTGCAAACGTTACGACTGCTTCATTCGGGGTTCTTCATAACACCGATAACACTCAGGCTGCATCTATTCACCTGATTCAAGCATCTGACGCAAACAACAGATCATGGACCTTCTCACAAGCAGGCGACTTTGTTTCACCTGGTGATGTAACTGCATTCTCAGACGAAAGACTCAAGTCGAATATTCGTACAATCGATAGCGCACTTGATAAAGTCACTGCGATGAGAGGTGTTTACTTCGACAAGGATGGAAGAGCCGGCGTTGGTGTTATTGCACAAGAAGTTGAAGCGGTTATTCCAGAAGTTGTTAACAATAGTGGTGAATACAAGTCTGTTGCTTATGGTAACCTTGTAGGTGTTCTGATTGAAGCGATTAAAGAACTCAAAGCCGAGATTGAAGAGTTGAAGAACAGCAAGTAAGCTGTTCTTCATCATTATAAATAGACATAGAATTCGAGGAGTTTTCTATGGCAATTAAGGCAAATCTTATAATCGATCAAGGGTCGGATTTTAACGCAGACATTGATTTAGTCGATGCTGATGGCGTAGTTTACAACTTAGCCGGTCACACCGTTGCTGCGCAGATGAGAAAGAACTACGCTTCTTCGAGTGCCTCTACGTTTACCGCTACACATAATGGCGCCGGTGGTAAGATTAATCTTAACCTAAGTGCTACTACAACTTCTACAATTGAACCCGGCAGATATCTTTATGACGTAGAGATACGATCACCGGGTGCTGTAGTAACTCGTGTAGTTGAAGGTGTAGTAACAGTAACGCCAGGAATAACGAGAATCTAATATGCCAATTAGAGCAACAGTCACACAGTATGGTAAGACTACAGCGGCTGTAACTCCTCAGCAATCAATACTAGTATCATCATATCGATCAAATCAAAACACAACAAGCCTAGGCGATTTAACTGATGTCGACGTTAGTTCTGTAACGGATGGCTCACTTCTTGCATATAATGCTGCAACACAGAAGTGGGAAGCCACGGAGCTTATTGAAAACCCTAGCGTAGAACTCAATGGAGGCTTCTTCTAATGTCAATTATTAAGATTAAACGTTCAGGTAGCACTACCGTCCCTGCAGGTGGACTAGGTGCTGGTGAACTCGCGTATTCATGGGCGACAGGTGCGAATAAGCTTTACATTGGTACCGGCACAGAAACTTCAGGCATCGCTGCAAACATTGATGTTATCGGTGGTAAATACTTCACCGATATGCTTGATCACACTGCAGGTGTTCTAACAGCGAATAGTGCACTCATCGTTGATGTTAACAAGAAACTCGATGAACTTCTCGTCGACAACGTTAGCATCAATGGAAATACCATTACAACGACTGATACAAACGGAAACCTCGTACTTACTGCAAATGGTACGGGTAATATCAGCGCGTCAAGTAAGCGTATCACAGACGTAGCAAATCCAATTAACGACAATGACGTCGTTAACCTCGCTACTCTTAACTCAGCAGTCTCTGGATCAGGCAACGCACTTAACATCGCAGGTACTACCGGTACAGATACGATCACATTCTCAAGTGAAACACTTGTGTTCGCTGGTTCGAATGGACTTAGCAGTACTGTTACAGCCAACACTGTTACATACACTCTAGGTAACACAACTGTAACTGCAGGTTCATACGGTTCAAGCGCAAACGTTGCAACATTCACTGTTGATGCTCAAGGTCGACTCACTGCTGCTGGTACTACAGCGATCTCGATTCCTTCGACACAAATCAGTGACTTCACTGAAGCTGTACAAGACGTTGCTGGTGGTATGGTTTCGACCAACACTGAAAACGGCATTAGCGTCACATACGATGATGGTACTGGTAAACTCAACTTTGACGTCAATGACTTTACCATTACTCTTGGTGGCGATCTTTCGGGTAGTGCAACGGTAACGAATCTAGGAAACGTTACACTCAGCGCAACTATTGCTGCAGACGCTGTCACACTTGGCACAGATACCACTGGTGATTACGTACAATCGATCACTCAAGGCACCGGTGTCTCGGTTAGTGGTACAACTGGTGAAGGTGCGGTTCCGATCATTTCGATTGGCCAAGATGTTTCGACTACTGCAAACGTTATTTTTAACAATGGTGAATTCACCGGTAATCTTAACGTCGATGGCGATCTGATTGTTACCGGTAACACAATCTCACTTGGTGTGACAAGTCTTAAAGTTTCGGATAACATGATTTATCTGAACAATGGTATTGAAGCAACCATCACAAATGTTGTCGGCAATGGTACAACTATTGTTTATACCGCTGACAATAACTATACGACTAGCATGGTTGTCACCGTTACGGGCGTTAACCCAACAGGTTATAACGTAACAAACCAAACGATTACCGCGGCAAACGGAACAAGCTTTAGTATTGCTGGTGCTAATACTGGAACGTATGTTTCTGGCGGTATAGCTCGTGCAAAATCAGCGGTTAACCCAGATCTTGGTTTTGCTGGTGGTTATAATGATGGTTCATATGCTCACGCCGGTTTCTTCCGTGATGCAACCGACTCGAGATTCAAAGCATTTAAAGGTTATACACCTGAACCAGATGATTCAGTATTCATTGACACTGGACACGTTTCGTTCCAACTTGCAGACATTCAGGCAAACACTTTCTATGGTGCTCTTTCTGGAAACGCGTCAACTGCAACTGCTCTTGCTACAGAGAGAACGATCGAACTTACCGGAGATGTAACTGGTTCAGCCACATTTAATGGTACTGCAAATGCATCGTTAACCGTTGCAATTGCTACCGGTTCAATCGTTAATGCCGATATTTCTGGAACTGCTGCAATCGACGTAAGTAAGCTTGCGGCATCAACAATCTCAGGTATCACTCTGGGTAACAACCTCAACGCTGTTACGTTCAATAACGGCGGCGCAGGTGATGTGTCAGGCACTACATACACTGGTGCTACTGCAAGAACAATCTCTTACAACTCAATTGGTGCATCACCAGTCGCTGGTTCTACATCGATCGCAACTGTTGGTACGATTAGTTCGGGTACTTGGAATGGTAGCGTAATCGCTGGTCAATATGGCGGCACAGGTGTTAACAACAACGGTCGTACTATTACACTCGGTGGTAACGTATCGACTGCTAACACATTCACTACATCAGGTAACTTCGCGCTTACTCTGACTCAAACCGCTGCTACTAACGTAACTCTTCCCACTACCGGCACTCTTGCAACGCTTGCCGGCACGGAAACGTTTACGAACAAGACTCTTACTTCACCAACGATTAACGGCGGCACTGCCACTGCGCTTACTTCTCTTGCCGTCAGATCTACTGGTGCAGCATTTGATCTGACCTTTGCTACGGCTGAAGTTCTTACTGCTGGTCGCACACTTAGCTTCTCGGTAGGTAACGCAGCAAGATCGATCAGTCTTGGTGGTAACATCTCAACTGCGAATAACTTCTCGACGACTGGTAACTTTGCTCTTACCCTTAACCAGACTGCTGCTACCACTGTAACGCTTCCAACGACTGGTACACTTGCAACGTTGGCTGGCACTGAAACGTTTACGAACAAGACTCTTACTGCACCAGTCATTGACACAAGTATCACTACGTCGAGCACTTCGGTTGCGGTATTTAACGCAACTGCAACGACGATCAACTTTGGTGGTGCTGCTACTGCGTTCGTTATTGGCGGTGCAACTGGTGCGAGTACTACAACTCTTGCAGGTGGCGCAACAACGACGGGTCTGACCAAGACTGTTAACGTTGGTACTGGTGGTGCTACCGGTTCGACCACGAACGTCAACATCGGTTCCGCAATCGCGGGTACGACTACGATCAACTCACCGACGTTAGCTGCAACTACTGTTAACGCTACAACCTTTAATGGTGCTCTTTCCGGAAACGCGAATACTGCAACAGCTCTACAAAACGAGAGAACGATCGCGATAAGTGGTGACGTGGTAGGTTCTGCAGTCTTTAATGGTACAAGCAACATTGACATCGTTGCGGCGATTCAGCCAAACTCAGTCGTACTTGGAACTGATACTACGGGTAACTATGTGGCAGCAGTCACCATCACGGGTGGAACTGGTCTTGGTATTTCGGGAACTGCTGGAGAAGGTACTACATTTAACCTATCTGGTGTTGATGCAAACAATACTGTAAAAGGTGTTGCTAGCTTTGCTCTGAATGAGTTTACTGTAACCTCTGGTGCAGTATCCATCAATATCGTTGATGGTGGAACTTACTAATAAATATCAGTAGCTGCTACATAGTGGCTACTATAAAATTCCTATGCTATATAGCAATTATACAGGAGTAACGACATATGTCAACAGTTAAATTGAAGAGAAGTGCAACTGCGAACAAAGTTCCGTTGACCACTGATCTTGAACTAGGTGAACTCGCCATCAATACAAACGATGGTAAGTTGTTCCTCAAGCGAAATAACGGCACAGATTCTATTCGCGAGATCGGTGCAGTCACTGTCGATAAGAACGGCACTGCAGTTGGAACCCGCAGAAACATTAACTTCATCGAAGGTACGAACATTACTCTTACCATTGCAGACGACTCTGCAAACGATGAAGTTGACGTCACAATTGCATCTTCAGGTGGTGGCGCTAGCAACCTCGACGCACTTACTGATGTAGTCATTACTACTCCATCGACTGGTCAGGTCCTCAAGTATAACGGTACGAGTTGGATCAATGACACTGACGCTACTGGTGGCGGTGGAGGCGGTCTGACTTGGTCACGAAAGACTGCTAACTATACTGCAGTCAATGGTGACGCTATCATTGCTGATACGTCTGGTGGCACATTCACTATTACACTTCCAGCAACTCCAGCGACTGGTACGTACATTAAGCTCGTCGATGGAGCTAACTGGGGCACGACAAACCTAACTGTCGCACGAAATGCTTCTACGATTGAAGGTCTTGCTGAAAACCTCATCGTTAACGTAGGCGGAATCTTTCTCGACCTAGTATATGATGGCACTACATGGGAAGTTAAGCATAACCTTCGTCCAGATTATCCTATTGGTGGTGACTACATTCCAATCACTGGTGGTACGTATAGTGGCGCAGTTACTGTTAGCTCTACATTCAAAGCGACACGTTACAGTGAGACTTTTGTAGCAAATGGTACGACAGCTACACTCGATTGCTCTGGTGCAAATGCTTTTTCGTCAACACCATCGGGAAACATTACGTATGTATTCTCTAACCCTCCGACAACTGGCACTGCATATTCATTCACGCTGAAGGTGACTCCTTCGGCAACCATGACTATCACTTGGCCGACGTCAGTTGACTGGGCTGGTGGTACTGCTCCTACGTCACCAGCGTCTGGTGCAACTAACATCTATGCTTTCTTTACCCATGATGGCGGTACTACTTGGTATGGATTCCTGTCCGGAGCAGCGATGGCATGAGTAATCGTATTATTATGGCTGCAGCAGGTGTTAGCACCGGCAGTGTATCAACACAAGAGTTTATCACCCGATTAGAATCTGTAACGATGGCTACGACCATTGTGCCCACTATGGCGATTGATTCAACTACAAAAGAAACATATATTGGTGCAAGAAACAGCGTTGCAAAATTCAATGCGGATGGAACTCTTGCGTGGCAACGATCAATTAGCGCAACTAACGTACCAGTTATTAACGGACTAGCAGTCTTATCTAGTCAATTGATAGTGATCACTTCGGGCGAAACTAACTCTGTAACACAGATTGTAAGATTAAACAAATCTGATGGATCATTAGTAACAAACTTTAACTATACTGGTCTTGATTCATTTGAAGGTAAGAGAACTTTAACACTGAGTGATGGTTCATATCTTATAATGTATGATGATGGTGGGTTTTCATTTCCAGCTATCGCATCAATTGCCAAATATTCATCGTCACATGCATTCCAATGGAGAAGCACTATACTTGATGCAGGTGAAATAAATTCGTATTATACTCAAGACATGTCTGTTGACCCTAGTGGTAGCATTTATCTATTAATACACAAGAGTGTTGCAGCATTCATATATAAAATGAACTCCGATGGCACACTTGCTTGGCAAAGATCTTATACTGTTGCGGTTGCTACCTCATTAACGACCGCGATTGCGACTTCATCTGATAGTGTATATCTGTTTGGTACTGATGTACCAAACGGCGCGTATGTTCTTACTAAACTAAATAGTAGTACAGGTGCGGTGGTATGGGAAAGGACCATAACCGTTGCTGGAACTCGTGTTGCTGGAGCAGTGAGAGTAGGACCTGACGGAGCAATTTATTGTTCAACAAACCTTAATACCGCCGGCATTGGATCAGAAGATATAGTCGTATACAAATTTGATGCATCGGGAAATATTGTTTGGCAAAGAGCGCTTGGTACTACTGGAGTCGATGGCCAAGGGCGACCAAGAGATATATTATTTGATGGATTGGGAAATTACTATATCGCTGCTAACACACCATCAGCATCAAGACTGTATATTGCAAGGTTGCCATTAGATGGGACATTGACCGGAACATACACGCCGTTTAGTTACAATACCGTATCACACACTATATCAACTACTTCTAAGGTGTCGACCGCGACTTCTATTGAACCTTTCTCAAATGGCACAGTTGCTCCAACCACAGGTGCACAATCGGTCACTGCACCTACTACAGCGTACACCGCGACAAGAACACTACTATAAGGATTGAATAATGTACATCAGAATAGCAGATACAACAATCTTTCCATATGATCCGAGTCAACTGAAGTTTGAATATCCTAATGTAAGCTTTCCAGCACAATTCACTGAAGAGATTTTGAATCAGTATGGAGTCTTTAGAGTTCAGTATGAAGAAGCTCCGACGATAGACGAAAGAACACAATATGCACAATATGAAGAAACACCTACATATGTAAACGATTCTTGGGAAATTAGATGCTTAGTTGTCGAAAAAGATCAAGCAAGCATTGACGCGTACGATGCATATATATCTAGTATGGTAAAGGCAAAGCGTGATAAGCTTTTAGCTGAAAGCGATTGGGTAACGATTAAAGCTATTGATCGTAATGAATCGATTCCAGATGTATGGAAAACTTATCGACAAGAACTTAGAGACATCACACTTCAATCAGGCTTTCCTTATAAAGTAGTGTGGCCAACTCAACCAGGAGTTAAATAATGGTAGATTTAACAACACTTATTTCAGGTGGTATTACTAACTTACCTCAAGTCGGTACAGGTCTTGATGGACTAAATGATGTTATTTTAGAAAATACTTCAACGTTAGCTACAGGTGATTTGTTATGGTATAATGGAACCGAATGGGAAAACAATGCTGAAATCGCGCTTTACGTAGCAGCGCATATTGATAACCTTGCTCCATTGTCTAGACAATCAAACGCAACTGCAATTGTTGCAATGTCTGTAGGAACTACTGCACCTACTTCACCGGCAGTCGGTGATCTTTGGGTTGATACGAACTAAAGGAATTAATTATGACAATTGACACAATCCTTAAATTAGAAACTGGTTTAGATTCTCAATTTATTCGCCTCATTGGCAATAAAACCAGTGTTGCAAACATGACTGCCGGTCAATTTGCGTCATTGTGGAGATCAACTGGGGTACCGGCACAAGGCGCAATTCCTACGACTGCTGCCGTAGTTAATAACTCGATAACCGGTGTACACGGTTATCTCGATGCGGTTGGTACACAAGAAGTATATATTGGTGGTCTTGAAATTTCGTGCGCAACTGCCGGCACGACAATAGAAATACATGATAGATTAGTTCATAGTGGTGGTAATAGCGGTTCTAACACCGTTGCACAAACAGCGGCTTCATTTGATCTTAACTCTTTGAGTGGCTCGAACTTAACAGAACGTATTGGCGACTCAAACTACTCAGACGTTCAATGGTGGTTAGAGATTTATACTGATATCGGTACAAGCGCGGTTACTGCAACTGCTAACGTAGTATATGATAACGGTACGACTAGTAACATATCGATTGGTCTTGGAAACACCGTTCGACGTGTTGGGACAATGGTTCCATTGAATAGTTTAATCCCAGCTGCCAACTCTGGAAGATACATTAGAGGTATCGTTAGTATTACACATGGTACTACTGGTACTGCTGGAAACTACGGGTTTACCGCTACTCGATATCGATGTGGTGGGTATGCTCCATTAGCAAACCAGAACTATAAGCTTGGTTGGACTGATAT
>JACCEA010465888.1_pt1 | contig 10267 bp, 14 predicted proteins | sample 7449851 | NCBI WGS metagenome assembly JACCEA01 (sample SAMN15323453, study PRJNA562643) | freshwater metagenome | isolation source: river surface water | place: USA:Blue River Watershed | collected 2017-08-18 | reverse complement strand
TTAAGTTACCAGTGACATTACCAGTGACGTTACCAGTCACGTTTCCTGTTAAGTTACCAGTGACATTGCCCGTTAAGTTACCAGTGACATTACCAGTAACTGATCCAGCAAACGAAGTTGCTGATAATGCTCGGTTTCCAAAGTCAACGCTTGTGCCATTGATGTTGCTGAAGTCAGCTCTTAATAGCTCGTATCCCCCAGAATGCCTTCCATTAAAAATTCTCAGTGAAAGTGTGTTGGCGTCGAGAAAAACCTCACCAGGGTTTCCTGTGAAATTCTCAAGTTCACTTAGCGGTTTTGGTGCTAATCTAATTGATCGTTGTACGAGATTACTCATGATTTGGGCTCACTATTTTGTATTTAGCTTAATAGTGAGCCCGTAGTTTCGTTGCAAATTATGTTATTTTTTATGATAATATGCGTAATTTACACTTGTAGAGTTTTGTCGATGTATGCTAGCCCCATTTTTTAAATGGAAACGTTTAGCCATTTCAGTCTGTGGACTTAACGTGACAATGTGTTTGATCTCAGGATAATCCTTGAGTAGCCAATCGGCTGCTGCTTTGATCAACTGTTGTCCAGCGCCTGGGCTGTAACTCCAAATAGTATAAAATACAGCAACGTCTTTTTCACCCTTGAGTTCAACAAGATCCTGCTCGTCTTCAGGAATGTCACGCAACCACTGCATACAAGTTGCAGCAAGCACTTCTTCTCCAGCCTTAAGCATTAAAATCTCGGCAGCATCATTAACTCGCTGCTCAAGGGGAATGTGCGGGCGCACAGGGTCGTCCTTGATCAAACTAACCAAGGGATCTGTTAGTTCGCGAATGTGATGCAATTCCATGATTTTCTCCAGTATTATTATATGCGTATTTATTAAATTATACTGAAAAGTATATTACAAGTCGTCATCACCTGGTAAATTGTTGAGTAGATCTCTCAATTTACTTGAGCCAACTTCGGCTTTTATTTTAGGAACTGCTGCGCCCTGTGTTGGGTCAGATATCTCTCCAGTATTGGCATCCACTACCTGGCTGCGCTGTTTAATACTATTGAGCAAAGTACTACCAGCACTGGCAGTGGCGCTATGACTTTCCTCTTCATTCAAGTCAGTAATACGCAAACAGTCAACATCGAATTCCAAATCAATCTTCATACCCACACCGCTACTACTACGTGTCTTCATCAGCTGAATCTGATACCGTCCACGCTCACGCATTGCTCTCGATGTAAAGATACCAATAACGTTGTCAGCTGTTTGAATTTTGGACAAACCACCTGAAATGTGGCTGTGGTCAAATTCAACTTCTTCAACAGCACTACGGTTCAACTGTGACGCAGTAACAAAGATACATTGCTTTTCCATCGCCAAGTTGCGCAACTCTTCTGAAACGTACTTGTCCTTGATAAACAAGTTCTCAGGACTAATCTTAATACTAATTGGCATCAACAAGTCCAAGTAGTCAACTAATAGCACGTCAACTTTATGACCCATCTTAATTTCATATTCTTTCAAGTAGCTGCGAATGTCATTGGCAGTCTTACCTGATGGCATGTATTTTACTTGCATACTGCCAGACTTTTTACCAATCATCTTAACTTTGAGCTCAACATCGTCAATCTGTTTAAAAACTTCTCGACTTGGGATTCCTGTGATCATCGAGTCAATACGCATGGACACTAACTCTTCACTCAATTCGAAAGTCAAGTAGACTACGTTGAGCCCTTGTAACGCCCAGTTAACACCCAAGTTTGCTAGGAATAGAGACTTACCACCACCAGAAGCCGCGGCAAAAATGTTAAGCTCACCACGATTCATACCACCAAATAGCTTGTCATCCAATGACTTCCAACCAGTTGAAACTTGCCCGTTCTTGTCTTTGATCTTCATTAATCTAGATCTTGGATCACGGAAGTAGTCAGTTCCCATGTCACGTGTCAAACCAATTTGCACAGCCTTTTTAATCTTTTCTTCAACTGGGCCGTACTCACCGTTTTCTAATAAATCAGCTGATTCCAAAATTGCTCGTTCCAGACCCTTGTGTCTAGTAAAAGTCTCAAATTCGTTCATTAACCAGTCGAAGTGTTCTTCTCGTAACTCATTTGGTACTTTGAAGTTATTATTGGTTGCTGCGTTGATAATTTCCTCAGTTGGCATAACGGAGTGTTCATTAACATACGTATTCATGAACTCAGCAGCAGTTTGCAGTTTGCGATCAAATAAACTATGATCAAAGATACTCTGGCAACGTGCAAATGTTGCAGCATCGGCCAACATCATTTCCAAATAAAGCTTCTGTATGTCGTGCCCGTAATCAATATTCTGTTTAGGTTTCTGTTTCATCTCTGTATTATAAACTATTACACGTTAATTTCAATATGTTTGGTGTCGCCCCAGTCTTTCCAAACACGCTGTTTGGTGTGATATAAGATAGCCCCTAATGAACTTGATTCATCTCCTGGATTAGGAAGGCTCCACCTATATTTGAACTTTGGTTCGACGTATTTCTTATTGGCAGTTCCGTTCATGGCGCAGCCGCCCATGTATACTAGACAATCTGCACCGGTTAATTCTTGTGCTTTTCTCATCACTGAATCAACTTGCAAGTTAAACACTTCTTGTACGGCTGCTGCTATATTACATTGGTCCTGTAGTGTTCTTATCTCGTGCGGCCAGTCGTTAATTCCGCGATGCATGTTTTTGTGGGCATTTACTATAGTTCCCATGTATTCAAGAACATCTTTATACACTATATTGGGATCGCCCTCTTTTGCCATTTGTTCAAGCAAAAATTCTTGCTTTATTGGTTCCAAGTTTACTAGTTTAGTAAATGCACTATAGAATAAACCCAGGCTATGTGGATAACTTCTACTCCAGACCTTCTTCATTTCACCATGTGATGCTTCCCAAATAGTCACGCACTCAAATTCACCAATTGCATCGATAACCACAATTGCACAGTGATTAAATGGACTAGTATAATAACCCGCCGCAGCATGGCTAGCATGGTGTGACGTGTATTGGATATCTGCATACCCCAGCCCCCACTCCTTTAGTTTAACGCTGGGTAACACGCTTAGATTAAACGCACTCTTATACTGCCCAGCATAAAGCTGTCGTGCCTTCTTGATCCATGGTCGTTCGTACCAAAATATTCTATCAGGAGCACCATACAATTCCAAGTTTCGACGTATTTGCTCATGTGGTATTTGGTCAAAGTTTGAAACACAGCTATCCATGTATCTGCCGTTGTTGATGACAGATATACTACTACCGTGATTGAGTGCGTTTATACCCCAGTGGTTCATTTGTAGATAAAAGGATCACGTTTGCGCATTTCTTCAACTTGTCGTTGAAAGTCTCGTTTTTGCTTCCATCTAGTGTATGGAGTTAATAAAAAACTGATTATTCGTTTAAATGTTTGAACCATTGCTTTGCTCTCAATTGAATTTTTAAACTGCTGGATTCCTTTGCATCCAATATCATCCAGAGTGTTGTTAGTCTTCCCAATGCTTTCACTGCATCGTTTACATCTTTAATGCCCGATGGCCACTCGGGCATACTTACTGACCAGCCGTACTCAATTGCTTGTTCAACAGTACGTGGTCCTTCGTGATCTCGATCTGGTACTAAAATAATTTCTTTACCAAGTTGTTTTAATAACCAGTTTTGGCTATCTTTGATCTCAGCACCGAGTAATGCACAACTATCAATACTTATTGCATCAAACGGACCCTCGCATACAATCACGAACTCACGTTCTTGTGTCTGCCGATCTAGATTAAACACGTAGCCAGGCTGTTGTTCGCTGATAAACTTGGGCTTTGCTTCGTTAGTTGCCCTAGCAGTCCACCCAACGATTACACCATCCTTGTAAAATGGAATAATGACTCGGTTTTTAAATCCCAGCTCGTTAGTCCAAAAATACGGATATCCATATGGATCCAAGCCACGATTATTTCGCAAATAGCAGAAAGTATTGATAAGTTCCTGGTCAGTATTTTCCCAACCCTGTAGTTCTATCCAACTACTCCACTGATCTAAGCTCTTGGCATTTAATGGCAACACACGTTCTTCAAACGTGGGGACTATACTTATTGGCGCTGCACTTGTGCTGTCATTTAACTTTAATGCTTCTAACCGTAAATGATTGATAGTATCGTCAGGTATATTGAGCAATCGCATCAGCTTGTTCATCTTGGCGCTGATAGTTCTCCCTGGTTGCCAACTGGCTTTGAAGCCACAGTTAAAACAGTGATAACTTACGGATTCACCACCGTGTATGATAAATCCACCACGCAGACGCTTATCGCTGCAACAGGGTGCATCAAACGAAATCCACCCACTGGGCGTCTTTTTCCTTTTTGCAGGAAGGTGTAAAAGAAGTGTATCCGCTATTAAGCCCATGTTATCTCAATTTCCACAATGTGTAGTGGTCTTGCCCCACGCAGTGCTGTTTACTCCGTCTAGGAAGTCAGCGTAACATTTGCTGTCAGCTTTTATTTGGATAATTTCGTTGACTAGTGTCTGTTGATCTTCAGTCAACCTAAGAGGAATTCCCAAATGTTTTTTCACCTCGTCAACAAACAGGGCATTATGTTCAATTGAAAAATGCTGTTCCGTAAAACCTATGCCCTTGTATGATTCAAAATTCCACCATAAATCAGGATGCTTTTTTCTAAAGTTATTCATTGGCATGATCCAACGATCCTGATTGCGATTCCAAATCTTTTCACGGTAGTCAATCATACCATGCTCGTCTGACCATACTGACACAGTGTCACCAGATGATCCAATTATCCCAGTGTCTGATAAATCATTTATTGAAGTCATAACCCACTTGCAGCCAGTTGATTCTAGGAATCCCTGTGTAAGCAGTATGGTATTTAGAGTATGAATATAATAAGCCTTTTCATCCCAGAATTTATGAATCCATACTGGTGAAAATACGTTAGCATTGGATTCACTAAAAATATTACCGCGTGTTCTCCAAAACGTGTCGTCACCATCTCGTAGACTAGTGCGCATCCAATCATGTCTTGCAAAATCAGACCATTGTACTACAACTGTATCGTCTGGACCAAAAGTCTGTCTAACGTGGCACTCAGAAATGCGTTCAGCAATGCCGCGGTTGCCAATACCAACGACACCCCAATTTTCGTAATAGTCAAATTCTTTACCTAAGATATCAGACCAAGACGGCCAGTAATACTTTGTAAAGCTGCAACCAAACGTAAACAGACGATGCATTAGCTGTGCATCCTGTAGTTTTTAAGAAAATGTATTTTAACTAGCATCCAATACCCACGTGTATAGATTAATTATACACATTAGGTATTAGAGTGTCAAGAACTAACGGTTACCTTGGCTACCGTTCCAAATGGCCAATTACTGTTGCCAGTTTGAGCCCACATAGATGTGTAAACCCAACTTACTCTGAAGTAGTTATATGAACCCACTGCGATTGGTGGGATTGTGATAGTACCAGTGTGATTGGTAAACGTTTGCTCGTATACACGCGGTGCATTACGATATGACTCAACACTAACAGTCATATCATTTGTTGCTTCAATATATACGTTGGCTGATAAGTTATCTAATTCAAGTTCAAAAGTCAATGTCTCTGCTGGCACTGCTTCGTAGAACTTTGCAGGAACTGAAGAGCTGTGACCAATAACATTACCCATGAAGTTAATTTCACTAGTGAAGTCTGTGTAAACTCTGTCGTCTCTGAACGTTGGCATTGCGCTGCCATCAAGGTCCATTCTACCAAGTGCGCCAAATTTGCTGTCAGTGTACAGAATTACATCTGCACCATTCTTCAATGCAGTAACGCTAAACTTTAAAGATTGGTCAGCCAAGTCAGCTAGGTCTTCTGCTGGGATAACGACTGACGCAAGACCCTTGTATGTGTCTTGATCCATAGGTGTTATTGTGTATGGACTGTTTGGTAGTTCATTACCGGCTTGATCCATCACGTTTAATTGAATGTTTGACAACGCATCCAAGTCAATACGCTTCTGATCTGCATTTTGGATATCAAATTCAAGGGTGTTATCAATCCCATTGTAAATTTTAACAGTTCTCTGATACACGATTGTGTTCTCCACAGTAAAGCCTGCCAAATTGGCCAATAGTCTAATTCTATTCGGATATAAATAACTTTGAATTTTTTGCATTGGGCAGAAACCTTTACAAGTATTTATGGCGAAACTAAGAGACGAAATCGAGCAAAATCTACCATTCATCAGCGTTATCAACTACGGTGATGAAGAGTACGTAGGAATAATTATAAATCAGGACCAGTTTGTCACTAGTTTCTATGATTTAAATGCTATCAGAACCCCTGAAGAGAGAACGCAGTTTCTCGAAGTTGGGGAAATATGGTGGTGGGAATCTAACAGACAGTTCCCTATTAATATATTCTGTAGGGATCAAATACATCCATTTCAGTATGCTATTAAAACGTTTAACAGCAAAGACACTAGAATTATATTAGGCCCAGTTGTCAACTTGATGAACTTGACAATAAAGCGTGTAAAACGAAAGAGTGTACAGTTAGTACGCAAAGTTCGTTAACTGAATCCGTAGCTCAACCCTTCACAAATCAAGTTCATCTGCACAACTACTACATGTGCATACGCAACAGCATGAGCTTTTTTAAAGTAGTATTCATCGCCTTCCGGTTTTAACCAAACCTCGCTCATTAGAGTATTCCAGTCTTTTCCAATTAGATATCGTTTCGCTGGACGTATCATTGCCAGCACTGCTGCCAATTGCTCTATAGATGTGGGCGCCATTTCTCTTAATATAGAACCATGACCGTTCACGTGGAAAAGCAAGTCTACGAACTCGTCCTGTTGCAATAGATCCCATAGCGGCTCAGTCTCCATTAATTGCTTGAGGTGGTTACGATCCTTAACACCTTCATACACTGACACATTTAGTAAGTCTATTTTAAAATACCCACGCTCTTCAGCATCTTTATAATCAATAGTGCTCATCCCAGTAATAGGGTTGTGCGGGATAGCCGTACAATATACCCCAGTATTGTGCTTCTTAGAAGGGCCAATACTAGCTGCAATGCTTTTTATTTTACCAAGGGCATTTTCCCTATTGGCAAAGTCGATGTCAATATCAGGCATTTGGACTCCACTTTGCGTCTTCTACACGCTTCCATTGCAGCGATCCAGGAGTGTCGTATGGTGTATAAATCTCACCAGTTTCCATATCAACAAGCATCCATTTTTGCGGACACTTTGTTTTAATGTTCAGCGTAACTGATTGCTCTAACTCGGGCACTTCAGACCCACCCAGCAACTTTCTCATAAACTAAACTCCCTCACTACGTCTTTTACAATCTCTACATCAGCTGGAATTTTCTTAAACTTGTTTAACCAAAACGGCACATCCATAACAGAGTTAATTGCGCTTAATTGCTCATCGTTGAACTTCTTGAGCATGTCTCTGCCAGTTTTGCAGTTGAGTACAACCCAGGGACTTATTTTGCCATCCTTGATATCAAACGTTGCTCTGCTCAAACTTACGTAAGCAAAGTAGTGGTGCCACACTGACTGATTCTTGTCAGCCCAGTCCATCATTGTATTGATACTTCTTTCAAGTGCAACCTCTACTGGTTCTTTTTTAACCAGTGCAATTACGTACTGATCATATAGTTCATCCCTACACCAGTGGTCCAACTTGGCGCCACTCCGTATAACAAAGTCAATAAACTTGTCAGGATACAATGGGTTAACATTGCTCACAAAACTGCCAAATTTAATAAATGCGTTGTAGTATGGGCTCTTAGCAAACTCTTCATAAGTTTTATCATGTTTGGAGTTTTGAGTAGTACGATAGAATCTATTGTATGCATCATAGCCCAACACTACATGTCTTTCTGTTTTTGCCAACGCTCTACGCTTTTGTTCGCAGACGTGTACAGCAAGGGTGCTTTCTTTTACAAATCCCTTGCCACAGTATTGACATGTATAAATTTCACTCATTTTAATTTCTTTGCAATAGCCGCATCGTCATAGCCATGGTTCCTAGCCAACTCTTTTAACTCTTTGTCAGTTGTTATCGCTGCAAGGACTTCAAGCTCATCGTTTTTTAAATGTGGGTAAAACTCTTCAAGTAACTTGACTTTCTTGTTATTCGGATTAGCACCAGCTTTCTTGTTACCAATCCACTCATGGAAGAATGTAGATTGACCATCGTAGTTGCACATGCACAGTGACAACCATAACAGTTTGGGGTGCTTTTGAAGTTCAAAGAAGTGCTTGTTGTAGTACTCGTTAACTGTCAAGATGAAATGTTGCTGTGCTTCCACCTTGTTAGTTTTGACGCTGCTGATGTAACGATTCAAGATAAAAAGTTCTTTTGCAAGAACCTTTCGTTGTTCGTCATCCATCGCATCCCAAAGTTCGCGAATATTTTGATCAACAGCCGCGATTTTTTCCTTTAGTTCAATCTTTTCACTCATAACGCTCTTTACTCAATTTATACAACATTATAGCACGATCAAGTGCAGCTTGTAAAGACGGATTGGTCTTAGCAGTAAGTTCCACATCATGCCAATTTACGTCCCTGTGAGCTGGATAATCGATTCCAATAACAAATCGTTCGTTAGATCCGAACTCCCTAGCGTAAGTTACACCCATTGCGTGTTCATATATGTACGATACACCTTCTTTAAGTTTTCCCATTATTGCTCCTTTGGTTCCAATCTGATGTCAAATGCCATAACTGTTCGAGTTCCAGTGCCCTTCCATGGGTAAACAGTGTGTGCCAAGTGACTTGGGAACATTACAAATGACCCAGGTGTTGGGGTATACTTCCATGAATCATTCATGATAAACTTACTCACATCGCGTGTCTGTGGCAGTCTAAATGCCAGTTGGCCATCGCTGGGCAGACTATTATCTGCAAACTCTGGTGCAGTAATATAAATGTTACCACTTAGGTTTCCACCAGGGTGTGTATGCAATTCCTGGTATTGTCCCTCAGTTTGCTGGATAGTCCAAATGCTCACTACAACAGGCTTGCATAGACGTAAGTCATCAGTACCCGATTGTTGGCTAATGATTTCCATGTACCCAGTGGCAACTTGCTCAATCCATTTTACTAACCAACCAACATCCTTGTTTAGTTGATTTGGGTACACTTGGATCTGTTGCCCACCGCGAATGCTTAAAAATGGATTCTTAGAGTCGTTAAACTCTGGGTGTCGATGTAGCTCTTCAGCAAGGCTATAAATTTTGTTAAACTCAACTGGTGGTACTTGGTCAATAGCCAGTACTGTTGGTTGAAAGTATGCAATTTTTAAAGTCATAGGATTTTATCTAGTTGAATAATTTCGCTTTGTCTACTGATTTCTTTTACAAAATATGCACAGTCTGGTTTACTTCCATAACGTGTGGGCGTTGCAAGTAGTTGTCCATTCTTCATTTTAGGGAAGTACCATTTGACATCATTGTAAAAGTTTACAATTTCAATCTTCTTAAACTCTACCCTAAAGCTGCTCAACGGATTAAAAATTAATGCTTCAAATCCGCGATCATTTAGGCTAGTAAGTGGTAAGATTTCAATGTCACAAGCACTTGAACTGTCTCCCACTGCAATGCTCCAATCTATTGGCATTGCAACTTCGTCTTCACCAATCCTCAGCACCATTGCCGGTGCATTGAATGATTCTAAAAATATCAATGGCATGAACAAGAAATCAGGGTCTGCAGGGTTGCTGTTATCCAACACTGCAAATCTCGTGTTCTCATCCACTTCGTCAGGTAAATTGTTTAAATTAAATGTCTCGTTATCTAGTGTTAGTATTTGCATAATCCTTATTTTTGCCAATCCACCTTCTCGACAGTGAAGGGGTATTTGGCGTCCTTATAAAATTTCTTCCTCGCAGTGAGGTGACGCTTGGCAAACTTGCAGGTTGATGTAATGTCCCAGATTTGGACGAAGTCTTTGTCTTTTGCTTTTCTAATACCACGGCCAATGCTTTGTATAACTCTAACAAAGCTCTTTCCGGGTTCAAGAAGAACCAGATTAAAAATACGAGGGATATTAATACCCACAGCGGCCACACCATAAGTCGCCACAATAATCTTGTCATCTGATGTCTTAACCTCATCATATTCTGCCTTTCTATCTGTTGTCTTTACAGCACCTGAAATAAACGTTGCGCCTTCTAATGCTTCTTGTAATTGTTTGCCTGTGTCGATTCTATTAACTAGAACCAATGTGTTGCCTGTAGTTGAT
>JACCEA012484933.1_pt1 | contig 10268 bp, 7 predicted proteins | sample 7449851 | NCBI WGS metagenome assembly JACCEA01 (sample SAMN15323453, study PRJNA562643) | freshwater metagenome | isolation source: river surface water | place: USA:Blue River Watershed | collected 2017-08-18 | reverse complement strand
TGGCCACAATCGACCAGCCACTTTCCGTTTGCCACCAATGGTCGATGATTGGTAATTCTGAAATATTCTGAAGCCATTCCAAGGTAGGAGGGTCGCATCTTTCCCCTGCCACAAAAATTGATTTTAGGCTTGATGTATCATATTTTTCTTTAAGTTTGGCTTCCGAATCCTCTTTCTTTATGGCTCGAAAAGCCGTTGGTGCCGTAAAAAAAACATTTACACGATGGTCGGCAATCACACGCCAAAATGTACCAGCATCTGGATTTCGGACAGGTTTTCCTTCAAAAAATACACTTGTACAGCCATAAATGAGTGGAGCATAGACTATGTATGAATGTCCGACGACCCAGCCTACATCAGATGCCGCCCAAAATACTTCGTCTGGAGATAATCCATAAACATATTTCATCGAAAAATGCAATGCCACAGCATGCCCACCATTATCTCTCAAAATCCCCTTTGGCTTACCGGTCGTTCCTGACGTATAAAGTACATACAAAGGGTCGGTTGCTTCCACAGCGACACAGTCGGCGGCTTGAGCTGAACCAACAGTTGTATGAAAATCGAGGTCTCTTTCTGCTTTCATCGAAGCGGTAAGCATCTCTCTTTGAAAAATCAAGCAGTGTTGGGGTTTGTGAGTTGCCAAATCGATAGCTTCATCCAACAATGGCTTATAAGCTATTATTTTGTCGAATTCTATGCCGCATGATGCGGAAATAATTACTTTTGGGTGGGCATCGTCAATTCGAATGGCAAGCTCGTGTGGAGCAAAACCACCAAATACCACCGAATGTATTGCACCGATTCTGGCACAAGCCAACATGGAGAAAGCTGCTTGGGGAATCATCGGCATATAAATCACGACAGTATCCCCTTTCTGTACTCCCAATTGGACCATTGCTCCAGCTATTTTTTCCACCTCTTGTTTAACTTCCAAATAGGTGTATTTCATGATGGTTCCAGTTGCAGCAGAATCGTAAATAAAGGCAATTTTGTTGCCATTTCCTTGCTCAACATGAAAATCAACGGCCAAGTAGCAAGTATTTAGTTTTCCTCCTTCAAACCACCGATAAAACCCCTGATTATCTTTAGATAAAATTTGGTTGGGTTTTTGATACCAAGCAATATTTTCGGCTTGTTCGCCCCAAAAAAGCTCTGGTGATTCTATGCTTTTTCGATAAAAAGACTCGTAATTCATCGTGTTATTATAGTTTTGTTGTACGTTTGTTCAAGAGCTTATGCCAATACACCTGCGGCAAGCATATTGATTTTTTTGACCAAATCTCGGGTAGAGAAAGGCTTTGGGATATACAAATCGGCCCCGATACTATATCCTTTTTCAATGTCGGCTTCTTTGCTTTTGGCACTGAGAAAAACAACTTTCGTTTCTTGGGTATCTGCGTGTTGCTTAATAAATTTACAAACCTCATAACCATCTACTTTGGGCATCATAATGTCCAATAGTACAATTTTTGGTTTTTCTCGATGAATGATTTCAAAAGCTTCCTCGCCGTCACGGGCGATAAATACAATAAAACCTTCTTTTTTCATCAAAAACTCCAAAGAGAGTAAGATATTAGGCTCATCATCTACAATAAGTACTTTAATGTTTTTTTGAATGTTCATGTTTTTCGATGATTTAGTCTTTATTTATCGGTATTGTAAATGAAAATTTTGATCCTTTGCCCAATTCGCTTTCCACCCATATTTTACCTTGGTGTAGCTCAATGATGCTTTTAGAAATAGCCAAACCCAAGCCACTGCCTTTGGGTTTTTTGATTGTTTGGTCGTGTGCTTGATAAAATTTATCAAATATCAAATTTTGATATTCTCTTGAAATCCCTTGCCCATTATCCAATACATTCACCAAAATATTGTGTTCAACAGGATAGGCCGTAATGGTAATTTCTCCTTTTTCAGGCTCGACAAACTTTAAAGAATTGGAAATCAAATTGAGCAATACTTGCAGAATCCTATCTCTGTCACCAATCACAGGAGGTATTTTTTTGTCAATCATTTTATTGATTTTGACACCTTTATCTTTTGCCAATTGACTGATACTTTCGATGGAATCTTCGATAATTTCCGCAACCTGAATCGTTTCTTGTAATATTCTTGTTTTGCCAGAGGCTAATTTTTCCAAATCCAATACTTGGTTGATGAGCCTTGAAAGTCTGTCTGTTTCTTTGATAATGGTATTTAAAAAATATTGCCTTTCCGAATGGTCAATGTCATCATTATCATAAAGTATTTCCGATAATGCTTTGATAGATGTCAATGGTGTACGTATTTCGTGGGTAACAGTCGATAAAAAATCATCTTTGAGCTGGTCTGTTACTCTCAGTTGCTCGTTGGCAGACTGGAGTTTTTCGGTCAATTTTTTTAATTCCTCTGAATTTTGTTTCAATTCTTTGTTGACAGCCATCAATTCTTGCGATTTTTTTAGAATTTCGACAACTTCTTCCAGAGATATTTCTTCTTCTTTGGCAACAGAAGCGACCATCATTCTTGCAGAGGCAGTGCCTACAATTCCGGCAAGTAATGTTTCTGTATAATTCACAAATCGGGGGTCAGCGTATTTTGTTTGTAAATCAATGTGATTGCGAGAAGCAAACATACGGATGATTCTATCGGTTTTGATTTGTCCTAAAAAATTACTTAACAAATCTTTCAAATCGCTCACCAAGGCTTTTCCACGCCAGATAACAGAATGTTCGAGTTGGGAGTGTTTGAAGACATCTACAAAAAGTACCGCCTGATTGTGTTCAATAGAAGTTTGTTTGGTAAATAATGACGAGAAAATATAAATAATGCTATTGATTAATAAAGACCAAAAAGTAGCGTGGGAGATATTGTCCAAGCCTTTTAATCCAAATAATTCAAAGGGTTTGAGGAGTTGTATTCCAAATAATCCTTCAGTCATGATTTTTTCAGAGAATAATCCTGAATTGATTAATGAGGGGATAATAAGTGTAAAAAACCAAAGGAGGGTTCCGGCAATTAAACCTGACATTGCCCCTTTTTGAGTGCCTCTTTTCCAAAAAATTCCCCCCAATACTGAAGGAGCAAATTGAGCAATGACCACAAAGGATGTCATTCCTATTGAAACCAAAGAAAATTTTTCATTAATGATTTTTAGATAAATATAGGCTAAGAAAATAATAATAGAGATAGCAATTCTTCGGATACTTTGAATAAATAGGGTGGGGTTTTTATTGATTGCCTCTTTGGAATAAGGATTGCTTAGGAGTATAGGCATCAATAGATTATTGCAGACCATGACACTAATGGCGATGGTTTCGACTATTATCATGCCTGTTGCAGCCGAAAACCCTCCAATATAAGTCATGATAGCTAAAAATTCATCGGAAAAATGCAAGGGAATGGCTAACACAAACATGTCGGGGTTGATAGTCCCTGATTTGAAAATAAGATTGCCCGCCAAAGAAATAGGAACGACAAAAATATTGATTAAAAACATGTACATCGGAAACAACCACATGGCTCTATTGATGTGTTTTTCATCTACATTTTCCACAATTCCAATCTGAAATTGTCGAGGTAGAAATAAAAATGCCATCATTGCCAGAAAAGTATGCCAAAACCATTTAGACATGCCATTTTCGGGTTCTAAAACTGAATTTTCTCTCAACGAAGGGATGGATTTTGCTTGATTAAAAATATCTTGAAAACCATCAAATACATGATAACAAACATAGAAACCAATAAGAAGAAAAGCAAAAAGCTTAATAATGGATTCCATCGCAATAGCAGCAACCATTCCTTCATGTCTTTCGGTAGCTTCGATGTTACGAGTCCCAAATAATATCGTAAATGCAATCAGAATTAATACAATATAAAAGGTATGGTCGGTATAAAAATGCTCGATTTTTAGTCCTTTGGTCAATATACTAAAGCTGCTAGAAATGGCTTTTAGTTGAAGCGAGAGGTAAGGAATACCAGATAATAGACAAATACCAGTGACTAATCCTCCCAAAGATTTGTTTTTTCCATATCTTGAAGATATAAAATCGGCAATGCTTGTCAATCGTTGGACTTTACATATTCTGATAATTTTCTGTAAAATAGGCAATGCCATAAACATCATCAGGGTCGGGCCAATATATACCGTAAGGAAGTCTATCCCATCGGTTGCTGCCCTTCCTACGCTACCATAAAAAGTCCAACCTGTACAATAAACAGCCAATGACAATGAATAAATATTGGCATGATTGACCACACTTCTGTTGTTTTTTGTTCTTTTCTCCGCTTGATAGGCGATTAAAAACAAAAAAGCCAGATAGTAAATCGAAATAACACCCAATATCATACTATTCATCGTCGGCAGAGTCTTTTAGTTTTTTATATTCAGTAATGAGAGCTACAGAAATGATTGCCAGGCACCAAGTTGCAAAAACATAAACATAGATGAGCGGAATACCAAAAAACAAATAATTCAAATTGAACAAAGAAAGAATCGGATAATTCAATAGAATTATCAACAGTATGGCTACTCCGTTGAGTCTTTGCTGTTCCATTTAATGATTTTCAAAATTATTGCACTAAACTACTACTGACCTAGTATTATTCCAAGATAAATTTATCTATTTTTGCTTAATTAATATAGTTTGGTTTAATATAAATGAGAATGTATGCCAACGGGACAGAGCCTCGATTGGCATACATTGCTTTATTAAACCCTAAGCCTTAATAATACGGCAACCAACTTATAATCTTTATCATTAGTCGAGGCTTAGAAATATATATCGACTAAATCAATCTTTTTCGTCAAACTCTCCTTGTAATGAATATAAACCAAACATTCCCAAGGCTCCCGCAATCATCGGGCAAAGAACCACTGTGTAAATGACCGCTGGAATGATGTTTTCTCCACCTTTATTCCATAATGTAATGGCCTGATTTACGATTAGATAGTACACGGCATAAGCTCCCAATACCATCCAAACCACACCTAAAATTTTCTTAATTGCATTCATTTTAATATAAGTTTAAGGGTCTATAAATTAATCTTCTACTCTGTTATCTTTTCCATCCAAATAGACTGAACCGATAATGAAGCATATACCTGCAATGATGATTGGATACCATAATCCTTCTAAGTATGGTTTTTCGACTGGCATAATTGCTTCGCCCATCTCTTTGGCTTTATCGTTCAATGATTTTGCATTGGTTACTAAGAATGTTGCAATGGCTGGCAATAATCCACCAAAGATTCCATTTCCTACGTGATATGGCAATGACATAGAGGTATAACGGATTTTTACTGGGAACATCTCTACCAAGAACGCTGCCACTGGGCCATATACCATTGTCACGAAAATAACTTGAATAAATACCCACATAATCAATGTCCATTTGTCTGAATCATTGATGTTGACTGTTTTCTTTACCTCAACCAATGGTTTGCCATCTTTCATATCGACTGCTCCATTATTCAAAGTGATTGTTTTTACTTCTTTGTATGTCGTTCCATCAGTAAATTCTTTGGTTTTTGTATAAACCGAATCTACTCCACCATTTTTGTTTTTTAGGTTCTCTTTCAATTCTGCCAATGAAGTAGCCTTTTCTGTGATTTCTGTTTTATTTTTAATATCAACAGTGTCATACATGTTTGAATAAATAGTACGATAAGATACAATCGCTACCAACATACCTGCCATCATAATCCACTTACGGCCAATTTTATCTGATAACCAACCAAATACCACGAAAAATGGTGTTCCTAAACACAATGCCCAAATCATAACGGTATCTACTTGCTCTTTTGGCACATTCATTACTTTTTCGATAAATGACATGGCATAGAATTGTCCTGTGTACCACACAACTCCTTGTCCCATTGTCACCCCTAATAATGCTAATAATACAAATTTAAAGTTAAGTCTGTTTCCAAATGACTCTTTCAATGGATTTGTTGAGGTTTTTCCTTCTGATTTAACTTTTGCAAATAGTGGAGATTCGTGCATATTTTTACGAATCAAGTAAGAAACACCCACCATCAATAAAGATGCTAAGAAAGGAATTCTCCAACCAAAGCTTTCAAAATCTTCTTTCGACAAGGTTGCTTTAGTCAAGGCAATTACAATTAACGAGACTATCAAACCGGCAGTTGCTGTAATTTGAATCCACGAAGTCATGTATCCTCTTTCGTGGCTTTGCGAGTGTTCTGCTACATACGTGGCAGCTCCACCATATTCTCCACCCAAAGCCAAACCTTGTAATAAACGAAGCAATAATACCAATAATGGGGCCGCCATTCCGATTGTTTCATACGAAGGAATACACCCAATAAAGAATGTTGCTCCACCCATCAATAAAAGCGTGACCATGAATGTATATTTTCTACCGATAAGGTCACCTAATCTTCCAAAAAATAATGCTCCAAATGGACGTACAATGAAGCCTGCCGCAAAAGTTGCTAAGGTAGATAAAAAGGCTAAGGTTTCTGAACCTGGGCCACTTGGGAAAAATTTCGTTGAAATTAGAGTAGCCAAACTTCCGAATATATAGAAGTCATACCACTCAATCATTGTACCTACAGAGGATGCACCAATAATGGTAAACATCGAGCTTTTGTTACTGTTTGACATAGTGCTTAGTGTTTAAGGGTTTTGAATTATAGATATATTTGTAATTGAGTTATGAATTCTCCAAAATGTTTTTGTTTGCCTGTGGCTGCTTCAATTCCCGGACGTGCCGAATATTGTGTCGTGATTTTTGCATGGTGACCATCAATCAGCCAGTTGAATCCAAAGTCTAAGTTAGTGACAGCTTTAGGAAGGGCTTCAAAGTTTTTGTAAGTAAAGGCTGCAAAAGGCTGAACACGAACTTTTGGCTTATCACTTGCTTTTGGCATTAAGTATCCAACTTGAGTATAGAAAATATTTCCTGTGCCAATCATTGGTTGAGCATTCCCAACTCCAGAAAGAAGCTTGTCATTACCAGCATAATTAGGGTCGGCTACACCAACATTCATGATTCCGATGTTTCTCAAATAATTTGGTCCGAAGTTATAATTAAAGAATCCTGTATAGGCAGTAATGGCGGCATTTTTGCTTTTATCACCAACTGGCATATCCATAAAGGCATCTACTGCAAGTAACTTGACATCATTTCTTTCCAATTTTCCACCAATGGAAGTTTGTGTACCATCTGCTTGGGTATAGAAACCAGCACCTACATTAAATACTCGTTTGGTGCCTAAGTATGAGCCTACTTTAAAAGGAAGTAAATTTGCTTCAGTATCCAAGAATTGATATTCTACATAACCTGTTTTTGCCCATCTGCTTTTACCATTATTATCCACTGCCACGGCTTTACTTGGGTCTGTTACATTCGTTGGTGTTAAGTTTGTATTGAAAGGCTTATTAAACCCAAAACGGTATTCTAATTTATTCAATTTTCCCTTTGCAAAAAATCCATACTGACGTGCAAATTGATCGGCATTGTCAATAGTAGCCCAAGAGAAAATAGGGGAGTCAACCGTCAAGAAATTAAGTGTCGATGCCATCGTCATTCTTGATAATCCCATGAAATAGTGTAAGCCACCACCAATCGTCAAACTTGAATTGTTGTTCTCTTTGGTAGGAAGTACCACATGGTATTCGTTCCATGCGTCGTGGAAGAATAATTGAGGTTTTTTGCCATTTCCATATCCTCCTGTTCCTGTAGAACCTGAACCGCCACCATTGATGAACGTTTGGTTGTTAATCCCGATATGTGCCAAAATCATATAGCGTTTACTGATTTGTGTATATGCCAACATACGGAGTCTTCTTCCCGAGATATCAAAGTTTGTTTTGCTGGCTTCTCCCCCCACGGCAGTGCCAGGGTTCATTTGTGTTGCTCGAAACCAAGTCTGGTTCCAAGTAATAAATCTGATATATTTGCTTCCTTCGGGATTAACGTTTAGCTTAATTCCCGCACCATAATCGCTCGATCCTTGACCGTTTGAAAACTGGTAGCTTAGTAAAATAGTAGAGAGGATGAATAGTGCTTTTTTCATAAGTTATACTTTTATTATGGTTTTGTTGTATTTTTTTGATGATGCAAAACTTTTAAAAAAAATATAACTTCCAAAATGTTTGATATAGCTTTGCTAACCTCGCATAGAAAATATTGTACTCTAATTTTTTTAATAATATCATTTATTCTCTACTAGGATACTATTTTTTATAATATTATTTTGATAAATATCAATATGGTAAAATAATATTTCGAGTAAGTTGAATTTTAGTATAATTATTTGAATAAAATTTTTTGAAACTCATTTTTATGAAAAATTGTATTTTTTCAATATTCTTTTTGTCTTGTTTAAGGTAAATTAGACAAAATTTTCTACTTTTTGAATCGTTCCCATTTAATCAGCATAAATTTATCCCCGAGTTCAGTGACTATCATTCCTGCCCCTTTGAGGTTCTCTCGATTGGCATAAAACTCAGCTAGTTCTTTGTGATTTAGAACCTTATACGTAGGATTGTAGAGGGTTTGTTTGGGTATTTTAACTTGGTATTTTTTTACCCAATTCATCACCGAAACGTGGCTAACGCCCAATAATCGCTCAATTTCTCTATAACTTACCCCTTCAATGTACAATTGTAATGCCTTGATTACATAGTAGCTTTCGATACTTTTTCCCATCTTTTCGACAGTGAAATTATAACCGCAATCTTTGCACTTGAAGCGTTGGCGTTCTTTGATTATTCCGTTACGAGAAATATTTTGAGAATTACATTGGGGACAATTTGGCAGTGACATAAAATCTATATTTTTTTAGCATTTATATATATATTTAGCAAATATAGATTATTTCAAGAATAATTTTTATTTTTTTTATAATTTTTTTTTCAATCTCAATGTATTTGTACTTTATAAAGAATGTTTTTAATTATTTAAAAGAAAAAGCCTTAATCTGAAACAATTAAGGCTTTTATTAGTTTAGTGCATGGCTTGTCTTAAAGTTCCATCCTCTTGCTTTATATCGTACCGATATATTTCTTCAATCGCATTCAAATCATCGGGTAATATTTCCATGATTGTTTTGATAAGACCTGTTTTTAAATCCAATACCCACCCATGCAAATGTGGATAGTCGCCTGATGCCCAAGCTTTTTGGATAATGGTGGTTTTGGCAAGGTTTTTCACTTGTTCGCTTACATTTAGTTCTACTAATCTATCAAATCTGGACTGAAATTCTTCAATCCCATCCAGCTCTTTCTGATGTTTGGCATAGACATCTTTGATATTTCTCAACCATTTATTGATGAGCCCATAGTCTTTGTTGTCCATAGAAGCTTTGACACCCCCACAATTATAATGCCCTACCACCAAGATATGCTTGACTTTCAGTACTTCTACGGCATATTGTAACACACTCAATAGATTCATATCTGTATGAATCACCAAATTGGCTACGTTTCGCTGTACAAATATTTCTCCAGGCTGTGTTCCTGTCACTTGGTCAGCCGGAACACGGCTATCTGAACAACCAATCCATAGAAAATCAGGGCTTTGCTGAGAGGAAAGATGGTCGAAATATGTTTCATCTTCCGCTATTTTATTTTGTGCCCAAATTTTATTCGATAATAGTAATTTTTGATACGATTGCATTGGCTTTATATTTTTGTTTTGTTTTTGGAAATTCCCTTAAATTCAATAAAAATATTTCGTTTGATAACCTCTTTTTTGAACTCTTCTAGGGTTAAAAATATATCATGGTCAATAAAGCTCGATTTTACTCCATCAATGAAGACGATGTCATCTTCTTTTATCGAAGATAGTTTTTGGATTAATTCTGCTTTATTAAAATAAAAAATATCTTTATTGAATTGTATCAATACTTTATTCTCATCCCTCAAAAACGACATCGCTCCTTTATAATTGGTGTATAAAATATAGCCCATTGCTACCAATAAGCCTACTCCGATGCCTTTTAGCAAATCTGTGAAGATAACTGCCAATATGGTCATGAGGAAAGGAATAAATTGGTCAAAGCCTTCTTTATATATCTGTTTGAATATAGCGGGTTTGGCAAGTTTGTATCCGACCATTATTAGGATACTTGCCAAAGATGCCAAAGGAATTTTATTGAGGATTTGGGGGATAAATAGGGTACAGCTTAGCAATAAAATCCCGTGAAATATGGTTGAAATTTGTGTTTTGCCACCCGCTTGAATATTTGCAGAACTTCTAACAATCACTTGCGTAAGGGGGATTCCTCCCAATAATCCTGAAAAAATATTCCCGAT
>JACCEA011343466.1_pt1 | contig 10268 bp, 14 predicted proteins | sample 7449851 | NCBI WGS metagenome assembly JACCEA01 (sample SAMN15323453, study PRJNA562643) | freshwater metagenome | isolation source: river surface water | place: USA:Blue River Watershed | collected 2017-08-18 | reverse complement strand
GATTAATCTTCAGGCAACAAAAAACCGCCTCATGGGCGGTTGATTGTTTTTTGCCGGAACCGCCTACCCACAAGGGGTTGGTGGTGGGTCGTGAGTGACTCGAACACTCGACCTACGGATTAAGAGTAAGGCTCCTAGGTCTATTTATGGCTCCTAACGCAAAGAATTCAAACGGATTTATGGATTTGCTAACAGGCCTGAGATGAAATCCGAACCTATGCCGAGACGCTATGGAACTCTTTGGGTATATAGGGACATCAAGTCGATAATAATCAACTAATTAGGGCTGCGATCTACCGACCAAAACCCGAGCGGCACGCCGGAGCCCATGCAGGATATGGAGGCTGTCCAAGCGTTAGCAAAACCGAGCCGCTGGGAAAATTTTCAGTGGCGGGGAGGGGGCAGACAGGCCGGGCAAGAAATCGCCACGCAGCGGGCCAGGGCGCATGACATCGGGCGAAAGGAGGCAGCAGCCTCCCTCCACCCTTTGCCATCACGCCGCCTTCAGCGACGCTTTGATCTTTGCCGATGCCGAATTTGAAGCTTCCTGCAAAGTTGCTGTTGATAAATGAGCATACCGGGTCGTCACGCTCGGATCAGAGTGCCCCAAGATTTGTTGAACGGTGTACAGCGTATAACCTGAGTTGATCAACATCGAGGCCGTTTGGTGCCTCAGGTCGTGTAGCCGTAGATGCGGCAAGCCTGCTTCCTTACGTAAGCGCTGCCATACCTTATAGACCGTTGTGTATCGAGCATCTGTTTCGGCATTCACGAAAACGAACTCATGCTTGCCTTTGGTGCTGAGCTCAGCCAGAACCTCCAGAGCCATATCGTTCAGCGGAATCGACCGAATACGCTTGCTTTTACTGTTCGTGGCCGGAATGCGCCAAGTACGATTCTCCTCATCAATGTGAGTCCACGTTGCTTTGAGGGCCTCATTTAGTCGAGCACCAGTACTCAGCAGAAATATTGCGATTCGGCAGACAGGGCGATTGCTATCGTTTTTTAGCACCGTCAGTAACCGCGCCAGTTCTTCATCATTCATGTAGTGCTCCACACGGTTGTCAGGGCGGAATAGTGGAATGCGTGAACAAGGGTTCTTGTCACGGAATAACCCCCAGTCAGTTGCCAGGTTGAAGGCATGCTTCAGAAACTTCAGGTGGTGATCAGCTGTAGCCGGGGCCAAATCATCCTCCAGTAAAGAAGAATGAAACTCCTGAATCTGCTGACGGCTGATCTGGTTAAGACGCTTGTTACCGAACTTGGTATCAATGCGCAGGTTGTACAGCTCAGCATCGCGCTTCCAGCTACGCTTACGCGGCTTCACATAAGGCAGATAGTGATTGTTAAAGAAGTCGCGAAGCGTGATTACTTCTTTGATGGCCTTTTCTTCACCCCGTGGATCGGCACCCAAAGCAATTTCCGCCTTGAGTTCACGGGCTTTCTTGCGAGCTTCGGCTAGGGTTAGGTCACAGGTGCGACCAATTTTCTTATGCTTGGTGATGCCATTGTGCTTGTAACGCAGGTTGTAACAACCGAAGCCATTCCCGGCAGCACTAACTGCAACATACAGACCAGGCAGGTCGGCATCGACATACTCAGTTCGGTTCTTCCCCGGAGGGCAGGTCAATCCACTAGATACCATCTCCTGGGTCAGTTTAATAATTGCCATTGTTTTACCTCCTTCAAGTGGGTGGCCAGCCGAAACCGGCCACCGGATAGTTATCCGATCAATGCGTACATTTGGGCTTTACTGCTTGGGTGAATGCCCATTGCTTCAAAAGGGACTTGTTGTTTAGCGACGAGGTACGCCATGCAATAGCCTGCCAGCACAGGTTGGCCGTCTGAGATTGCTTTCCAGTCCTCCTTGCCAAAGTGCTGTCTCAGGGTCAGAGGTTCGCCAGGTCTTGCAGACTGAGCTAATACAAGAAGTGCCTCTTGCATATGGGTTACAAGGTAGACCGGTAAACGGATGAGCTTGTCGTGATGCAGGTAGGTCAGATACAGATCAGAATCTTGATTCGGATTAGTCATTTTGTTCTCCGGGTTACTTGACCAAGAAGACAGGCTGATGACGCTCGTCGAGCCGTAGAAATTCGAGTGCATCGGGAAAGCGCTGGGTAAACATGATCAGATCCAGAACCAGACGCTGTGCCGCTGTCGTTTCCAGAAGGTCGGTAAATGACCTGTCGAAAAAGTCAGTGAAGTGCACCAAGCTATTGGGCTTGTTATTGATAAACGAGAAAAGGTATTCGTCCAGGCGCATTGAGTTGCCTGCGCAGTCGTAGCCCATAAACTCGTCGAATGCCGACAGGTCGGAATCGGTGCGCGCATCGAGAAAATCGATGTAATTCATGGCTTCCGTCGGGTTCGTCGATTGCGTCGAGTGGTTTTTAAAGTTTTGCATTTTGTTAATCCTCAATTTTTGAAATGGTGATGGTGCGGCTCTTGCCACGGGTGAACGAGAGGTTGATGTTTTGGCTGAGCAATGCAGGTTGGAGCGGATGCAGGCGTTTCGACAATGCGATGGCGTTCTGTGGCCAGTCCCTTGATTTAGTCGTCGAAGGCAAGACCTGGTCTGACAGCTTCTTGTACAAATCAGTCGGACTTCCTGACCAGCCGTTGCTCCCTAGTGATTCGGAAAAATCAATCAGGGTTGCTCCTAGCAGGTTGTCTTGCAGCGATGAAAGTTGACCTTGCTTAAGCGCTTCAGAGTAATGCTGTTGAATAGCGCCAAGCTTGTCCTTAGGGTGATCCAAAGCCAATTCAAGCGCTGCCAGCCAATGTGAAAAATCCAGCATGCGTTCCGGGTACAGAACTTCTGCATCTGGTAGGTGCTGCATAATTGATGCGATCAAGTTATACAGACCCCGCTGAATGACAGGCAGATCGTTCTGAAAATCAGCGATAAGTTGCTTTTCACTGACTCTGGTAGATGGCGACAAGGGTTTTAGAGATATTGGTAAGCAGCGTTGAGCCAGGTCTGATTGCGAAACAAACGGATGGATGCCATTCAGCACCATGGCAACATGTAGTCGCATCACACTTTGGCCGTCATTGGTGTACAAGGTGCGACTGGAGATTGCCCCGCCAGTTGATGCCACACACAAGATGTCCGACATGGCTGGCGTAAACGACCGTATGTTGTCGAACATCAGGATATGCGCATTCCTGCCAGCAATGGCCAAATCTTTGCTGTTGGTGTGCAAAAGCTGTGTGCCTACTGCGCTCGGATCTATCAGGCTACCGATGACGTTGCACAAAAAACTTTTGCCGCTGCCTTGGCCACCATCCAGAACGAGAATCACATATTTTGTGGACTCAACCTTTGGGTGGGCAATGGTGTAGGTCAGCCACCCAACCAGTATCAGAAAATCAAAAAAGTCGAGGTTAGGTACGTATTTCTGCAGTAGTTTGAAATCACCATGTTCGGCAGGAACTTCAATAGCCTTCATGACAGGCGATCTTACAAACAGCGTGGTTGAACCTGCGGTAACGATATCGACCATTCCCGATGTAATGCGAACGCGAGTGTGCTGTTCATCACCCAGGTCGATCTCAATGCCGCAGCCTGAAGGAGCAACGCGATGCCAGACGGGTTTTACTGTCTTCTGAAGTGCAGCGTAGGTTTCCAGCTTTTCCGTGATTTCAAGACGCTCTGCTTTGCTAAGAGTGACGCCATGCTCAGCAGCGAACTGATTGATCAGTGCCTGACCATGCTGAGATTTAATGGCCACCACATAGCTATTACCCTTGTCAGTGCAAGATACATATACAGAACCATCATCGGCAAGGAATGGTTCCAACTGACTGGGTACGCTCCCAGGAAATCGTTCCTTGGTTACCGTCCCGGTAGATTTCGGGATAGTGAATGGCTTGGTGCTAATCGGTGGGTCTGTAGTTTCCGATTGCCCAGCGGTGAATTGCTTAATATCTGCCATCTGATTCTCCTGATAGCTTGGATGAAATCCCTTTCGGGGTCCAGGCGATGTGGAGAGGGGTTACCTCAACGTCATCTCCTTACTAGAGATACGTTTCGGGTAACGCTTATCAGATGTGGTTGCTTGCTAACCCATTGTTTTATGATGGATAAATATTTTCTAGACTGGGCGTGATGCTAGGGTTTCTGGTAACTCTGATTCTTTAGCCATTGACCGCCATCATCATTTTCATCATCAAAGTCAGGGGCCTCCGGTTCAAGCGATACATGTACGGCTTCTTTCTTTGCTCGTTCATCAGCGTTTCTTCGATCATCAATAAGCTTGAACTTTGGCTTCCAGCCATCAGCTAAGTTGTAGGAATAGAAGGGATCTTCATCACGAAGTGGCACAAGTTTTTCTAAAGCGGTTCGGATGAAAGAAATTGATGTTTTGTGGGCCCCTTTGGCTTCTGCACCATTGGGGAACTTTATGCACATGGCAAGAGTTAAAAATATTTTCCCGCGTTCGTTCGGTGCCTTCTTTCGGCGGCCCATTAGTCCAATGTCATGGAACGATGATGTCTCGTATCTTCTGTCTTTGATGCGATATCTAATGCTGTAATCAGCATAAATCTTGATGGTGACATCTCGCCATGTAACGCCAGCGAGTTCCTCAGACTGATCGTCTGGCTTTGATGGAGCCCACAGCGTTATTCCAAATTGATCTTGCGCCCAATGATTTAAACTTTCCGTAGAGAATCTAACAGTGGGAGATACATCATCGCTGCGCACCAAGTATTCTGTGTCTGCGTTTGATGCTTCATGAGTTAGTGCGCTCAGTAGACTTTGTGCAAGTTGGTGGCGTGCAATGCAAGCGCTGTGGCGCAAACTGAAGGACTCAGAGCGTTTATTGTTCTCAAGTTCGATCTCACTTTCTTCAAGAAAAGCAGCGGTCATATCAAGGACTGTGAGCCCACAAGGGATGTAGTCTAAGCCGATCATCAGCGCGACAGCTTCTTCTATCGTTAATGTTGTCGGTATCGATTTGGACATGGCAAGTACTCGTTAAATTTTTTCAATTATCCGGCCAAAAGAAAAAAATAAAAGAAAATCACCTGACGCACCCGACGACTTGACGCTAATCCATACCGGTTAAGGGATACAGATCAGAAATCAAGTGTCGGGTAGCGACAGGTACGTCGGGTTAGTCAGTTGCTCTCAAGATTTTTTCAGCCTCTGGATGGTCCATCATGAAGTCACGGAGCCAGTGGTAATGCTCTGCGCATAGTTGGGCTAGTTCATCATTCCCAGAAAAAGACAGATGGCTGTAGGCATATAAACAGGCTGTGATTCCAAGCGCCTCCGGCGATAGGGTTCCAACAAAGCCGTTCTCGCAGATAACCGCAAAGGCGTCGTCTGATGAGGGTGCCATGTAAAACCCGCCGTTGGACAGCGCGTAGAAATCCCAATAGCCGCCGTCATAGGCCGGTGCCAGTTCAGCAGTTAGTACAAAGACGAGGGGTTCGATCTGCAAGGGGAAGCGAGCGCCGAAGGTGTGGGCAATATGTTCCAAGCGCTCATCTTCAGGTACAGGGTAGGCTACGACTTGTTCGACTGTCATCATTTTGGATCCTTAAAAAAGAGAATGGCGGGTCACACCGAAGTGCAATCCCGCCAGGGTGGTTCAAAAAGGTTTGGTTAATGCATCCGAAAGACTTCAAAGCCTTCGGGGCCAATGCCAGACATAAAACGGGCTTGTGACCCCAGGGCCTCAGGCAAAGCTTCATCCGGCAGGTCCCAGCTCAGTACGACATCTGCAGCATTGAGAATTACGTTGTGGTTCATGGTGAATCTCCTATCGATACAAATAAAAAAGGCACTGCCCAGAAGAGCCAGTGCCGTGAAGGTCAAAAAGGTTGTTTAGAGTTACCCAGAGCAAAGAAACGAGTTGTTATTGCCGTCAGGGTCGGTATTGGGCCGGTATTGGCTTGCCGACTAAATACGAAGCAAAAAACTTGAATCTTTTCTTGGGGTTACAGCGGGTAAAACAGAGTGATCACCGGACCTAAGATCCAGCCTAGACAGCTTTCACTGAGTTGGCTTTTTGCTTAGGTTCTGGCTTCTTCTTGGTTACAGGCTTGCCAACCAAAGCTTGGATCCCTTTGATGAACTCCGTGGGATCAGCTTTGGCGTAGCAACGTGCCTTATCAGGATGGGGAATAAACAGACCTTCGTTTTTTAGCGACGCCATCAGGAAAGCCGGTGTGTTGACCGACTTGCCTGCATACAGCGGCGATAGGCTAAACGAAGTTACTGGGGCATCTCCATGACGATCAAGCTCCTTGTAGATGGACGTAAAGCTCACCCATTCATTAGAGAAGTAGCCACCACCTGTGTTTACTGTCACGCGTATATGCATGACACCATCAGGGTCGTTGCCAATCTCGTAGTGAATGAATGACTTCCCTGTAACCGATTTGGTCATTTCCTTTTTGAGGATGGTGATTTTGTCGGTGCTTTGGTTCTTGCTGGTGTTGCTCATGTGAAACTCCTTTGAGGGTTGATTCATATAAGATGCTCCAAAGAGCGCAGTTACCTTTTGCTACTTTCTGACCGTGTGGCAGAGAGATCCGGCCATTGCTTGAGAACGGCCTCAATGGCCTTCAGTTCAGACGACGATCGGCTGTATCCGCCTTCAAATTCATAGATGGCGGCACGCTCCTCAAAGAACTCTCGCTGTTCACTGTTGAGCAGCAGGACAAACTCCTTGGCTTGTGGATGGCTGGGTTGGTTCAGATCGCTCATTACGTTCCTCCAGGCGTAAAAAAACCGCTTTAATTAGCGGTTGGCTGATACAGATCTTGAAGTTACGAGTTTTGCCTCCCCTCCCTACACCTCTGCATCAAGGGGGGCGGGGGTAGCGATTCGGCCACAAAGGCTTAGTAGGTGCGGATCAATGCCTGGAACTTTGGGAACGATGACAGTGACAGCAAAGTCCCCATCGCCCGGCACAAAGACCAGGTCGTAGAACTCTGGATGCGATTCAACAGATTCAGGCGGAATGACGAATGGCCCTGCTTCATTGAGCCCCTTAAGAATGGAGCCTTCTGGGTCTGCTAACAGCGAAGCCATCGTGTCACTGGGTTCGACCAGTAAAGCGTAGCCATGGATATCAAGATCGAACTTGTCGCCATCTGTCATGGCTAGAAACCTTTGCTCTAGAAAGTGACGGATGTGTACGTTGATGATGTTGCTGAAGCAAAGCAGGCTTTGAATTACTTGCATAGACAACCTCCGGGGTAAAAGACTAAAGAAAAAACGCCCAGGGTCGAAACCGAGGGCGTTTGGTGGGGTGGGTAAGGTAAGGGGCTAGATTTTTATATCTGCCATACCTTCGATTTGATGGCTAATTTTGATCAGGGGTCTTTTCCTGATAACCAGCAACATCCATACATCGTCTGTATTCTTTGAATGCTTGCTCTGCCTGATAAAGATTTCTTCCCTTCACGTAAACCATGTAGCAGTGATCAATCGCTTCATTTACGTTCTTAGTGGTGGATGCCCCAGGCTTGGCAGACCAGGTTTGTGGGTCCACTAGACGATCTCGCTGCGACATCGTGGTACACGCTGCCAGCGAAATGCCAGCTAAAGCATAAACAGCTATTTTGGTAATTTTCATAACTATCCTTTCGTAGGTATGTCACGCTTTAGGGCGCTGAGTAAGAGAAATGGCTAGCTTGTAGAGCGCCCAGATCAGCCCGATTGGGAAGATTAAGGTTTGAAGCAGGAAGACGACGATCTGATTGATGATGTCAGTCGTCATCTGTTCGCCGACGGATGTGACGAGCTGGGAAAGCTGTTGAATTTTTTCGGATGGATTCAGGCTGCTTAAAACTTTCTTATATCCGAAGAGGCCGTCGCTTTCAGTTGTTGGTTGATCTGCTGCTGGTGCGCTAACACCTCCCTTCTGGAGACTCGATTTAAGACTTTCTAACTGGGCCGCGTTCTTGCTGAGGTTTGCGGAGCTTGTCGCGTACTGTGGCTCCAGAAAAACCTGATAGATTTCACTCGAAATGATCGTTGCCAAGGGGATGGCTAGACGGATCATGAGCGCTAGGATTAATGCGTTGGTTAGTAACCTAGGTGTGTGCCTTCTAGTGGCGAGTAGCAAGCACGTAATGATGCCGAGCGCCGAGACAATCGATTTGACGACGATGTGGCCGCCAATGCTGACAAGCACCTTCTGTATGCCAAACGCAACGCTTGCCAGCAGCATGGCGTTAGAGAACTGTTCGACTAAGTCGTTGATGGGGTCTAATACCTCACCGATTGTTAATGTTGCAAACGCAATGCTGATCTGCGAGCTCTGGAATAGCGATATCAGCAGGTTGAGTCCTTTTGCGAGACCAAAAGAGATCAAAGCGCGATGGAGCCCCTCATCTATTTGTTGGCTTGCAATTTGGTCAATGCTAGGAATCCAGCACATGACCACCGCACCTGCTATGAGGGCGATCAAAGCGATGTTTCCTTTGCTGATAGCTTGCTGGTTCATTAGATAACTCCGTTGAGATTAGTGGCCGTTGGCTTGTTGTGTACCATTGCTAATGTTGAAAGACTGTTGAGGAAGCACCAGATTGCAATGAGTAGAGCAATCAATGAGCCCCAATTCATTAGGACCTCAATTTGCCCAATCATTGGTTCAAGCTGAGTTATGGCTGCTTGTGATGAAGCCATGGTCTTGCCTATATCGGTGAGAAGTGTTGGCATCGTCTGAATTGATTTCTCAGCGCTCTGTAGGCCATTAGCAACCTGTCGAATTTCCGTCGCCTGTGCTTTTAGTTCGTTTGCACTCGGTTCAAGCGGCCGAGACATAACGACGATTGGCTTTATGCCCTGCATTTCAATGCTGGTTGGCGCTGAGAATCTCATTGCGGCGGAAATGTTTTCAATGACTGTGGCGGTTCGCAACAGCGTGGCATTAGCGCCTTGCAGTGCAGTTCTATAGGAGGGCAACTCATCGTGAATGAACGTGATACTTTGATTGGCCTGCTCCAGACTTTGCTTTGCATTTCGCAAAGAGCTTCTGGTGCTCTCAATGAATGGGCCATTCGCTTCCCAGGTGTCATAAAAATTGATTTGGCCGTATATGACCGTCGCAATGACTCCGACGCTGACAATTAACTGTGTCCAGGCTAGAGGTTTGGAGATTCGTTGTAAAAACACTATTGGCTCCGTCGGTACGTGTTGAAGTAGTCCTTCTCAAACGCAAATGCCGCTGCCAGTAGCATCATCATGAATCCCCATGCAGGGGCGTATTCCATAAAGATCAGCAGGGTGGCACTAACGAGTCCACCTAGCCCAAGACCCCAGAGCAGGGCATCTACCAGCTTGGCTCCGGCTTTGTGCCGGTAGGATGGGAACTGTTCCGTTCCGTAGATGGTCGTCCGGTCAAAACGACGTTTCTTGGCCCAATAGACCAAGCCCAGCCCCAAGAGGCCATAGGCAACAATCTGGATATCGATGGTTGTCATAGCCACCTACCGATCCAGATAGGCCGTCAAACCCTGTTCCATTTCGGTTTGCAGGGACTCTGGGCTGATGATGGTCAGATTGGGTATCCAGTACCGCACAATCGGCAGGATCTGATTGTCATGGCTAACCTTAGCCGAAATAATCAGACTGCCGTCGGACAGTTCTTTTTCAATGACCTGATTTCCAATCAGCTTCCGGCGCTTGAAATATCCGGCCACTTCCGGGCTGGCCTTTAGTACAACCTCTCGCTGGGTATCGGAGTGCCAGATACCGTCATCAGATGAAATCTTGGTATCAATGCCGGCATCCCAATCGAAGACAGCATCCAAGACCTTCAGATGCTGAATCTTGCTGAAGCTGAATGACTTGAGCTTGTCGGCATTCAGGGCGGTCAGATACCAGATGCCTTTGTGATTGATCAGCTTGTAGGGTGCAATCCCAGTATAGAACTTGAGGCTGCCTTCCTTGGCATAGTCAAAGCTTATCTGCTTACGGTCATATATGGCCTTCTCTAAAGCACCGAACAGCTTTTCTTTACCGCGTAGGTCTTCGTAGTTATGACCTTTGACCAGTAGCGCTCCTTGCATCCGGTCATCGAAGATATCCCGCAAGAAGTCATCAGACAGGGAAGGGAATAGACCGCGTACACCGGCCAGACTGGCAAAGCGTTCAATGTCCTTGGTGCTCAGTTTGCCCAGAAAGGTAGGATCCAGCCGGTAATGGCCATCGATCCTTTCCAAGGGGAGGTAGGCAAAGCGTTCATTCAGATCCCGCTGAATAGTGCGCAGATTGACCTTGAACTCATCGGCCAAGGCTT
>JACCEA012255434.1_pt1 | contig 10269 bp, 3 predicted proteins | sample 7449851 | NCBI WGS metagenome assembly JACCEA01 (sample SAMN15323453, study PRJNA562643) | freshwater metagenome | isolation source: river surface water | place: USA:Blue River Watershed | collected 2017-08-18 | reverse complement strand
TGTCCCCTTTAGCGATCTTATCAAAGAAAAAGAGGGTGAAGGGATTCATGTGATCAAATTTGAACAAACGAAAGTGCTTTACTCCAACTCCAAAGCATTTTCCAGTAGAGCATTATTTCCATTTACTGGAGGTAGAAAATCAGAATTTTATGAACTCACCTTAAAACCAGGTGGAATCGAAGTTGCTGATCCACATGCTGTAGGCACAACTGAAAACTTAGTTGTGGTTCAAGGCAAATTGAGACTCAGAGTAGGAGAAAAAGTAATTGAGCTAGAACCTAAGGATTCCGTCTTCTTTCGCGCGGATGTTCCCCATGAGTATTCGAACCCTACTGACATTGAAACAATCATGTATTTAGTCATGAATTATGTAGAAGAGGCTTCTTAAAGAAAATCAAATTATTGTGATTCTAAAGAACTACAAAATAATGTAAGTCTACATAGTTCTCCATATAGAAAATCTCACTCATATCCAATATTCTAAATTATTTTCATTTGACATTTTAATCAAATAACAAAACAATACCTAGGTCAGTCTAAATTAAAGTAAATGACTTGTATTGAAGTGTAGATGCTTGATACTTTTAGTTATTTCTCAAAAATGAAACTTGTCAATAGGATTAGGTAATTCAAAAAAAATAAGTTCAATATAACTCATCACTCAGAGTTAAGAGCAACCAACATGACACACAGAAGAAAGCAGAGGTCACTTTATACATGTTTTATATTGTAAAAACAGATTTACAGGGAAACTATACCTACTGCAACCAAGAATTTCTGGATAAATTTACTCACTGCTTTCCTAACAAAAAAGTCCTAGGCACCAAAGGCTTGGAATCGATCCATAAAGATGATCATGAAAAAGTAAAAGATATCATCCAAAAATGCTTACAGAATCCAAATCAATCTTATAGTATCTCGATTCGAAAACCAGTTGCTGAAAATGAATATCGCTATTCTGATTGGGAGTTTATTTGCCTAACAAATTCAGAAGGGGAACCAATTGAATTTTTATGTTCAGGAATTGATGCAACTCTACGCAAAAAAGTAGAAACTTCAGCACAAGAATTAAACACTCTCACAAAAACAATGGCTGAATCAGCAGAATCATTTTATCAGAAAGGTGATCTATTTCATATTCTAAAAGAAAATTTTTCAAAAATTGGAGAAATTTTGCCTATCGATAGAATGTACTATTTCGAAAGAGTAAACAACAGGAAATATATTTTTTCACAAAGAGTAGAATGGTGTTCACCTGGAACAAAGTCCTTACAAAATAGTCATGTTTGGCAAAACCTAGACTTGGGCGAAAACTCGACCCTAATCAGACTCTTAAAAAATCGAGAGATCTACAAAGAAAAAGTAAACAATATCCACAACAGTGATTTTAGAGAACTTCTATTAGCTCACAAAATCAGATCCCTACTCATCATTCCAATTTTTTTAGATGATCATCTTTCTGGATTCATTGGGTTTGATTGCTGTAAAGAAACTAGAAATTGGGAAGAATCAGAAATCACGATTTTGAAAATTCTCAGCTCACACATTTCTTCTTTTTTAAAAAGAAAAGAAATGGAAGAGTCCTTACAAGCACTAGAACAAAATCTAAAAAGTAGAGTCAAAGAACTTTATGATTACAAATTTGCTCTAGATTCATGTGCAATTGTTGCAGTAACAGATTTAAAAGGGGTTATCACTTACGCAAATGATCAGTTTATCCAAATATCTGGATACACAAGAGAAGAACTAATTGGAAAAACTCATAAAATTATTAACTCAGGTTATCACAATAAAAGTTTTTTTACGAATCTCTGGAAAACAATTTCTTCTGGAAATATCTGGAGAGGGGAAATTCGAAATCGATCCAAAAATGGAACTATCTATTGGATGGATTCTACAATCATTCCTTTTCTAGATGAACAAGGAAAACCATACCAATATTTAGCAATTCGATACGAAATCACTCAAAAGAAAATGATTGAAGAAAAGATTCAAGAGAATGAGAAAAAACTTAGACTGATTACCGAAAATGCATCAACTTATATTTTAGAATTAGATACGAAAGGGAAGATTTTATTTGCAAACAAAATGCTACCAGGGATGTCTCTAGAAAATGTTGTTGGCTCTTCTTATGAAGAATGGATTCCTGATGATCAAAAAATTATTGCACGAAAATATTTAGAAGAGACAATTGAGAATAAAATCGAAAAAGAATATGAAATCATGGGGGCTGGTGAATATGGAGAAATTCGCTGGTACCTCACTCGACTCTCTCCCATTGTTCAAAATGATATTGTAAAAAGCATCATTCTGGTCTCGAATGATATCACCGAAAGAAAAGCATTTGAAGCATCTCTCCGAAAAGCAAAATTGGAAGCAGAACAAGCAAACCGAGTCAAATCTGAATTTCTTGCGAACATGAGTCATGAAATTCGAACTCCTTTGAACGGAGTTCTGGGATTTACTGAGTTACTCAAGTCAACCCCTCTGAATTCTATACAAGCAGAATATGTAAAAAATACTAGCACATCTGCTCACACTTTAATGCAAATCATAAATGATATATTAGATTTTTCTAAAATTGAAGCACAAAAATTGGACTTAGAGATCATTCGAACCGATTTGATGAGTCTTTTAGAACAAGTCATTGATATTCAAAAATACCATGCTGATAAAAAAAATCTAGAATTACTTTTATCTACAAATCTTCCACTACCTAAATATGTCTTAGTAGATCAAATCAGACTCAAACAAGTTCTAACAAATCTATTAGGAAATGCACTCAAATTCACAGAAGAAGGTGAGATTGAACTCAATGTTCAATTTGAATACCAAGATGATCGAAATGGAATCTTAGCATTTCAAGTAAGAGATACAGGTATCGGAATACGTCCAGATCAAAAAGAAAAATTGTTCAAAGCATTCTCTCAAGCAGATTCATCCACAACTAGGAAATACGGAGGAACAGGTCTCGGTTTGACTATTTCCAACTTGTTAGTAGAAAAGATGAACGGAAAAATACAATTGCAAAGTGAATATGGAATTGGTTCTATTTTTTATTTCCAAATCCCTGTTGCCTATGAAACAGAAATTACAGAAAACACGACCTCTTCTATCAAAAGAGTCTTGGTTGTAGACAACAATAAGAGTAATCGTAAAATCTTAAAAAATATACTCTCCTATTGGAATATCGATACAATCACTTGTGAAAATGGTCTCATGGCGATTGATTTATTGAGTCAAAAATCCGATTTTGATTTTATTATCATTGATAATCAAATGCCAATTATAGATGGTATAGAGACGATTCGAAAAATTAGGTATGAACTCAATATATCTACTGACAATTGCTCAATTATCTTAATGCACAACTCTGTAAATGAACCTCCTAGTAGAGAGGAAATGTCGAACTTAGGGATTAGAGGCTATCTTTCTAAACCTGTGAAATTCAACCATTTGCAAAAATTGTTGTTCACGAATGATCCATCATCATTTGAAGAAAAAACTCCTATTGCTACAAATCAGAAAGATTTAATTCTCAGCACGGAGCGTATCCAAATTTTAGTAGCAGATGATGTTGATATGAATTTACTTTTAGTTCATACTATCCTCGAAGGATTGGTTCCCAATGCAAATATCACAGAAGCAAGAGATGGACTAACAGCTTGGAACTATGCAAAAACATACCCGTTTGATCTAATCCTTTTGGATATTCTCATGCCAGAAATGGATGGAATACAAGTCGCTAGAAAAATCAGAGAGCTCGAAATGAGCACAGGACATCACACACCAATCATCGCACTCACTGCAGGAGCCGTATTGGGTGAAAAAGAAAAATGTCTAGAGGCAGGTATGGATGATTTTTTGACAAAACCAATCGAAATTTCTCAATTCAGAGAACTACTCGGAAAATGGCTGCGACAAGAGTTCAACCTTATTCCTAAGCTTGAATTTCCCAAAGAAAGTGTACTAGACCTAAAGGTAATGGCAGAATTCGTAGGGGAAGATAAAAAAATCCAAAAGAAATTCTTAGAAAAATTCTTAAGTATTAGCGAAACAAAATTCAATCAATTTATCAAAAATTTCTCCGAGTTTTCAGCGGGAGAATTGAAAGATTTTTGCCACAAGATGAGACCCTCTCTCCGAACCATTGGAGCAATCAATTTATATGATCTATTAGACAAAATTGAAAAACAAGCAGCTAGAGGAAGTTCCTACCCAGAAAACAAAGTCGTATTAGATATTGAATTCCAAAAACTTCTCAAAGAGATTCGAAAAGAATTGGAATAAGTAATTCTATTTATAGTAATTTCATTTTTCAATTCTGAAAAGCTTGAAATTTGCTACCTCCATTTTCCAAATTGCACAATTTTTATTGAAGCTAGTTATAAAATAATTTTGTTTAGAAAAAGTACTTTTATATGAAAATTCCTATACACAAAAATCCCAAAGTATTTTGGATAACGAATCGATCCTTTGTCCAACGTAACCAATGTATGTAAGTACATGTTCTTACTAAAAATACAAATAGCTACAAATTGGTTAGCTAGGTATTTCCCTAAGTTATCAAATTAATTCAAAAAAATATATAGTCTATTAAAAAAAAGATTGACTCATTCTTCTCTTTAGGAAAGCTAATCTATTGTATTTTCTTGTAAGGAGAAAGATTCTGTGATGAAAGACTTTCTCGAAATCAGCAAACAGCAAAATTGAGGCTCAATGGATCACAACGAACAAGAGAGGCTAACAGCACTTCACAAATACAATATTCTTGATACGCCTCCTGAGGAAACCTTTGACAGAATAACGGAAATGGCTTCCGCTGTTTGTGAAACACCGATCTCACTCATTTGCTTTGTAGACGAGAATAGGCAATGGTTCAAATCGTACAAAGGTTTAAACTTTTCTGAAACTCCAAGGGATATTTCTTTTTGCCATCACACAATTCAATTGGGAAATTTTTTAGAAATTCCAGATGCAACTTTAGATGAGCGATTCCAAAAAAACCCTTTAGTCCAAGATTCTCCTTTTATCAGATTTTATGCTGCTCAAACATTAATAGATTCCAATGGATTTGCTATCGGGACAATTTGCGTACTGGACACTGTTCCTAGAAAATTGACTCCTCAGCAAAAAAAAATACTAGGACTTCTTGCCAAGCAAGTCATAGAAGATCTACTACAACCAAGAATTTCAATCACCAAAAAATTATTTCATGAAGAACATCTCAATTCAACTTATTTAAATTCTTTCTGGAATCTTGAATCTTGCTATGTTATCAGAACTGATTTAGAAGGAAATTATACATACTATAACCAAAAATTTGCAGAAGTATTTAGGCATTTGTACAAAACAGAAAGCTTAATCGGTTCCAACTCAATGGATTCCATTTATGAACTAGATCATCCTAAAGTTATCCAAGCGGTATCAGAGAGTGTACAACATCTCGGTAAATCAGTTTTGATCGAATTTAGAAAAATCTTTCCGGGGAATCAACTACTCACAACAAAATGGGAATTCATATGCCTTCCTGACAAACAAGGCAATCCCTTCGAGATGCTTTGTATTGGAGTAGATACAACAGAGATCAAAAAAATCGAACATACTCTAAACCACACTTTGGAATTATTAGAAAAGTCTAATGAAGCATCCGGAATTGGATATTGGGAATATGAGGTAGAAGATGATTCTGTCACTTACAGCAAAATCGCATCAGAAGTATTAGATCTTCCGATTAGCACAAAGTACAAAATTATGAGTCTACTCGAATATTTTGAAGCTGGAAAACACAGACAAAAAATCGTTGCTGCTTGGGAAAATTGCTTTCAAAATTTTATAAATTTTGATCTAGAACTAAGAATCATTACTCCCACTGGAAAAGCAAAATGGATTCAAATCACAGGAACTCCTGTAATCGAAAAAAACAAATGTATTCGAATCTATGGACTATTGAGCGAGATTTCAGAACGTAAAGAAGCAGAGTTACTTCTTTCAAAAGCAAAACAAGAAGCCGATAAGGCAAATAGAGCAAAGTCAGAATTCTTAGCAAATATGAGTCATGAGATCAGAACTCCTCTCAATAGCGTAATCGGTTTTACAGAACTGTTAAAAAATGCAAATCTGAATAAGATTCAATTAGAATATGCTCAAAATGCAAATACATCAGCAAGATCTCTGCTAGGAATTATCAATGATATATTAGATTTCTCTAAAATAGAAGCAGGCAAAATCGAATTGGATATCACCAAAGTAGATTTGTATTCTATGCTAGAACAAACTTGCGATGTTGTAAAATTTCAATCTTCTAAAAAAGGTTTGGAACTTATACTTAACATTGATCCATCTATCCCTCAATTTATATTCACTGATTTTATCCGAGTGAAACAAATTTTAGTAAATTTACTTAGCAATGCAATCAAATTTACTGAAAAAGGAGAGGTTGAACTAAAAGTAAGTTTCGAGAAACTTGTTTCAAATACTGGAGAAATCTACTTTGAAGTGAATGACACTGGAATCGGAATCTCCAAAGAGCAAACAACAAAATTATTTCAGGCTTTTTCACAAGCAGATACATCTACAACAAGGAAATTCGGGGGAACAGGTTTAGGTCTAATCATTTCACAATTACTTCTTCAAAAAATGGGCAGCAGCGTCTATGTTGACAGTGAACCAAATAAAGGTTCTAAGTTTTACTTTCATTTGAGAGTCGATTTTGAGGAGCCAGAAATTGAAAGCAAAAACAACCCTATTGAAGAAAGAGCCTTAGTTGTTGATGATAATCCCAGAAATAGAGAAATTCTCCAAAACTATTTTACTCATTGGAATATTCCTGTGGATACTTGCGATAATGGATTGACTGCGCTCAAAATGATTGAATCAGAAAAAAAATATTCCGTAATTCTGATTGATTTTCAAATGCCTTTTATGGATGGTCTAGAAACTTGCAAAAAAATAAAGCAGATGAAAGATGGAAACATATATTCCACAATCCTAATGTACAACTCTGTTGATTTAACTTCCAAGTTTAAATATTTGAAACAACTAGGCATTCATTATACAATTGAAAAGCCAATCAATCCTATTAAATTAATTGAAATACTAACCAATCTAAATACAATAACAGATGAATCGAATCAGATAAATCCTAAGATCGATAATGATGCCATATTCCAAAAGATCAACCAATCCAAGCCCAAAATTTTGGTAGCAGATGATGTTGAAATGAATTTGATCTTGATCAACACAGTAACGAAAGAATTTTTACCTGATGCGATCATCATAGAGGCCAACAATGGAAAAGCAGCAGTGGAAATGTTCCTCAAAGAATCACCTGATATCGTATTTTTAGATTTGCTGATGCCTGAAATGGATGGATTAGAAACAGCAAAAGCGATTCGAAATATAGAAAGAAAAAAAGTTAGAAAGGTTCCTATTATTGCCCTCACCGCAGGAGTTCTGGCTGGCGAAAAAGAAAAGTGTATTTCAGCTGGAATGAACGACTATTTCAAAAAGCCCATCGAAATTGAAAAATATAAATCTTTACTACTAGAATGGTTAAATCGACCAAAGCGACCTATTGAAGAAATCATACATGAATCAGAAGTGATAAACTACAAGCAAATGCAAGACTTCTTAGGTTCCGATTTTAGTATTTTTTGGGAAATTTTACAAAAGTTCAATTCGCTCGTGAATGAATATTACACAAAAGTAATACAAGCAGCACAAGTTAAATCTTTTGGAGAACTAAGCCAATCTGCTCACAAGCTAAAAAGCCCCGCAAGAACAATCGGAGCTGAAACATTAGGAAATCTATGTGAAAAAATCGAGCAAAATGCAAGAAAAGGAGAAGTTAATCCTCAAGATATCTTAGATTTCCAAAAAGAGTTCAGAGATCTCAAAGACTATATTACTGAACTTTTGAATTATTGATCCTCTCATTTAAATACAACATTAATACATTTGAACTGCTTTCCTTTTCCTGGAACATGGGCCAAAAAAATAATTTCATAGATCGTATCTTTTTGCATATTTTCTGTAACCTCTGTTAATAGTTCTGTTTTGATAGGAGATCCCGATTTCTTAGCAAAGTGTATCTTTTCAATTTTTTTCGTTGCTACAATGTATTTATCTTTATTCTCCACCAATGTAAAATCAGATTTTTTTTCTGGATCCAAAGACCATCTTGCATGACCTTCCGTACTAGCGATCAAAAAATTATTTTCTTCCGAATCCATTTTGATTCTATTTCTAGGTTCAAAAGCGGTGAGTGTATCTAAGCTTACATAATCATTTAAAAAATAAGTCAAGAACTTAAACCCTCTCCCAGTCTTAACATCTACCTCACTTTTGTTCACATAAACTTTGATGTCTTCTTTAAATTCAGTAGTCAAAGAAATTGAAAATGGCTTCTTCTCTAGTTCAATCCGATTCGAGTCTCCTTGAATGATATACAAACTCCCATCTTGCTCAATGTTCAATTTAAACAATTTGTCATTTAAGCTGTTCTCGTAATCTTGTTCTGCAATTCGAGTAGGTTTACTATATCTAGTTTTGTTTTGAACAATTTCATATCTCCCATGTATGATTGTATAAAATCGGAGTGTTCTGAAATTTCTCGCTCTTTCATGAGCAAATTTAGAATTTTCTGATATATTATCTCCAACTACAGGTTTCTTTCCTACTGTTAAAATTTTCAAATCATCAAACTCATTCTCTGCATTCTTTACAAATTTATATTTCGAAGTGAAAGTATTGAACTGCAATTCTCCTAAATTAGAAACTCCAGAATGATCTCCATTCTTATCTCTATCAAATACTTTTACCTTCAACATTCTCTTGAATTTATTTCCAATCAAGCCCACAATATTGAGAAACCCTTCCATTCCACCGAGGTATTCGATTTGACTTTCACTCATGACTACTTTCTTCCCGCTAGTCATCTTTACAATTTTGAATTTGCATTCTCTTTTGAAGGATTCACAAGGAATGGAATCTAAGTACATTCCTTTTAAATTCCATTTATCTTTATCCTTAGTTAATAAAGCAAAATTGAGATATTTGTAGTAATTGATTCCATTATCTTGAACTGAAGGATCATGAACCATAACTAAAACCATTTTGGAGATTCCATCTTCTACTTGCTCGTAAGATCCCACCAATTTCACAGATTCTTTTTCTGGATTTTTATTAAATCCATATTGAGAGTCCACTTGCTGAAATAGCTTTAAGCCTAACTCAGAAATGGGTTCGGCCTGAGGCTCAGCCACAAGTTCTTTCACTAGAAATACATGTGAAAACATAAAAAAAACAGCAAATGCACTAATTAAAAATTTCATAAGCACACAATACAAATTAGGAAAAAATATTCAAGCATTTACTGCTTTTCTATTTTAGATGGAATGGTAATTGTAAAAACAGAACCTTTCCCAATTTGACTTTCTACATGAATATTCCCTTTGTGTACTTCTATAAATTCTTTACAAAACAGCAAACCTAGCCCTGTGCCTAATTCATTGTTTGTTCCTACTCTAGAAGAAATTTCTTTTTTCTGAAATAGTGATTCAACCATCTCTTGACTCATCCCAATTCCATCGTCTTTTATATAAATCTTCAATTGATTTCCTACAAACTCAGAAATAATCCTAATTTCACCGCCACTGTTTGTGAATTTAGTAGAATTGCTTATAATATTGCGAATTACTGTTTCAAACATTTGTTTATCATAATAAACCTTCTCTTTAAACAATACACTCGATTCAATCTTAATATTTTTATAAAAACAAATCCCTTGGAATAAACCAATGACTCGATCCATACAATCTTGTAGATCATAAAATCCAGGATTAAATTCAATTGTGTTAGATTGAAATTTTGCCCAAGAAAGTAGATCCTCTAATAAAGCATGAGCATTGTTTGTTGTGTAGGAAATCAAAGATAGTATTTTTTTATATTTTTCTTTATTATTTATAATTTCTTCGTTTGTGCCCAACAATTCAATTAGTCCCGCGATTCCTCCAAACGGATTTTTGAGATCATGAGATATGATTTTCAAGAGCTTTTCTTTGGTCAAATTTTGGCTTCTCAACTCAACCACAACCTGCCCTAAATTCTCCATAGCCTTCATCTTTTCTGTAATGTCAGTTCGAATGGAAATGAAGCGATCGATACTACCCCTCTCATTCAAAATAGGAACTATTGTTGTATCCACCCAATAATAGTTCCCATCTTTTTTTCTATTTTTGATATAACCTTTCCAGACTTTTCCAGAAT
>JACCEA012010480.1_pt1 | contig 10272 bp, 11 predicted proteins | sample 7449851 | NCBI WGS metagenome assembly JACCEA01 (sample SAMN15323453, study PRJNA562643) | freshwater metagenome | isolation source: river surface water | place: USA:Blue River Watershed | collected 2017-08-18 | reverse complement strand
GGTGCGTCTAAACTAGAAACAAAATAATTTGCATGAACAATGTTTCCATTGTCAAGAGCACGACCTATATTTCCATCTCCGAAATATATTTCGTATAATCCGTCATCAATTTCTTTAACAAAATATACTTTGGTAGTTGATTCTGCTCCAACCAATGTATCTGATCTTGTATATGTTTCAAATACAGTAGAATTAACAGATTCTTGAACCTTAACTGTCAATGTATTTAAATCAATATTTGCATTTGGTAAAACAAATTTTGCGCCAGTTGAAACTGTAAATTTATTGGTTACTATAGTTCCTTCTGTTAACTTAATATTATTGAAGGTGTAAAGATTAGCCATTCTATTAACAGTTATAGAACCTGTATTGTAGAATGAGTAGGTTTCTCCATCTACATTAGTAACAAATTGACTATATGCAGGAATGGTCAAGTTTGAAGGTGTAGAATTTCCACCAGAAACAGTGACATTAACAGTAGTAGATGCACAAGCAGCAGAGCGTGGAACATAGCCTAGCATTTTTGCTAGTGATACAACGCTGTCTCGTTTTCTAGCAGAATCAAGAAACATTTCATTAATAGTCATGTTCTGATAGAGAGCATTATAATGAGTATTATATGCTAGTACATCCATAAGAACAGACATCGCTGATCCCTCAAAATCATAATCTTGAAACTCAGCCTGACCAGAAAGAAATTGTTTTAGGTTAGCTTTGATTGCATCAAAATCTAGTTCCGCTACATTAATTTTTTTATTGTTTGCCATTTATCGTGTTCTCTCTAATGTTAGGTCTAGAGTTAGAGGTCTTTCAGTATTAACAATTTTGAATACTATTGATATACTAACATCGTTGGAGTCTTCATTTACTGTGGTAAAAACATCAATAAGATTTACTCTTGGTTCAAAATTGTTAATAACATCAATTATAGCCTGTTTTAGTACAATACCCATCATTGGTGTAGCTGGTTCAAATAATAGTGCACGAACAGGGGAGCCTATTTCGCTATGAAATGGTCTCTCGAAGTTTTTAGTTAAGATTAGGTTTTTAAGAGCAGCCCTGACAGATTGTTCGTCAAATTTGCGTGTAATATCCTTGGTCACTGGATGAGCAGTGAAATTAAAATCTAAATCGGAAAAAATTCTTGTATTTCTTGCCATAATTGTTATTTAGGTTATTCTATAAAAGTATTGGAAGAACCTTGTCCTTGAGTATCCCCACAACCTATTGTATCTCCAATTCTTAAGGGTTTCTTACCCTCAATTGTAGTCTTTCCTGCACCACTTATACCGTTTCTAATATCCATAGCGTGGGTGCTAAGACCGCAACTGTGGGGTTGATGTTTATCTCCATCTAACGCTACTTTGATACCATTGACATATGTTTTTGATGAAGTAGCAGTAATAGCTGTTGGAGGAAAACATCCATGTCCAGTTGATAAGTAGCCATCTAATACTACGGCTGGCATTATTGTCTCCTAGCAATAGTCGCTGCTACCGCAGATTTTAAATTATTCATTCCTACAGTCCAGCTATTAGTAACAACTATTGAATAAGTCTGAGTTACTGGAGTTGTAAATGTAGAAAGTGATCCTGGAGGTGGTGTAGCGGTGGCTGTATAATAGAATGTTTTATACTGCTGCATTGCTGGTCTGTAAATATTTATTTCTTTAGCTCCAGAAATATTATCCCAATCAGTTACCGTAGAATATGTTAGGTCATCTTTCATATATGTGATACTATAACCATCAAAAGCACCTGAATAAAACCCAGAGATACTTCCTGTTGTAGTTCCTCCTGATAAGATAACTGTACTGTTAATTTCACTGGATGATATGGTGATTATCCAAGATTCTGGTGTTATCTCATCTGTAACATATGTTATATTTTGAGTGAAGTTCTGCTGCTCATATAACTGAGCATTAGTATATAATTCTGTTACTGAAGGAGTCCAAGCCATTATTTTTTCTGTGGTGGTGGGCAGTTTTCTACAAGATAGAATCCGTCAGGAATCCCCTTTGCGTTTCTCTTATAGGTTGCATGATTAACCATAGTAAATGCCCATCCACGATTACCTTGAGGTCTATAACCTGTATGAACCCAAACTTGAGTAGGAGAAGAATAATTATATTCTAAGATAATTTGATCATACTTGATAATCTTTTCCATCTTCTGTACTAGCTCATATGTTTTAACTGGGGACATAGGCATTAAACAAACATCAAAACAATGTCCTTTACAGTGATCTGAGTTTGCAGATTCTTGCGGAATAACACCCTTCAATCTATAACCAGATGTTACTGTCCAAAGTCTTTTATATCCAGCGATGCCATTTGGCAATATTTCAAGATATGGTTCTAGAATATTCTGTGCTGCAACAGCTAAGTTACAAACAATTTCTTGAACAGTAAACAATCTTAATGTCTTTCCATCTTCCCCAGTTAACATCTGATCTTGTAATCTATGCTTACCGTTAACACCACCATCCATTAACATACCTAAACTAAAGTTCTTGGTGATGGTATAATCGTTAGTAAAGTTCTTTGTAGTATAGATAATTTTACAATCAACTGGAACTGGTTTTGCAGATGCGCCACCTGTAGGTGGTGGTGATGCTTCCTGTGCAACAGGAGGCGGTGCATTAGGAACACCATCTCTTTTACTCTCTTCGTTTTGTTTAGCACGACCCTCAGGAGTATTATATTGTTCTGGTGTTTCTATACTCTGTTTATTTTCTATCTGTCTAGGTGGACCTTCTAGATATGGAACAGTAGGATTTACTGGTTTAAAGTTAGCTGGATCTTGTGGGGTTATATCAACCTCAAATGCAGCTTCGGCACCATTGCCAAATTGTCCTTCTGCATAATCAACATTTAAAGATCCGCCAGTTAATATATTTCCATCTGATCCAGCCTGAATATTGAAACCACTGTCTGCTTTTATACTAACATTATTTGCTTGTAGTGCAAAGTCGCCATTAGCTTTCATTAATATATCACCAGCAGCTGATAAATAAATGTCACTTGCTGCAGCAATATCTAAATTGTTACCAACATGAACAGTTGCGTTTTGATCAACCTGAATATTGGCATCAGATCTAGCGTAAATATTAGCATTACCATCAACTGTTATGTTACACTCACCTTTAATGCTAACACATCCATTTCTTTCCATTATAACATAATTGTCACCAATAATATAATTTACCTGAGTACCCATTGGGTCTATTTCAGTGTATGTTCCTGCTCTGTGATATGTATGAATTCTTTCTTGTCCTGGAGAATCGTCAAACTCCATAATATGACCAGATTCAGTTTCAAAAACTTTGTTAAATGGATATTGTGCTCCAAATGTAGGTAGTGGCTGATCCCATGTTCCTTGTCCTACTGCTTTTGGAACACCTCGAGCACGCTGGCCATCTTTCTTTTCGATAATAGTACCCTCAATAATACCACGAGCTAATCTATTTGTGTCTGGCTCATTAATATAATCTTTTAGTGGATACTTGTTATTTGGATCTCTAAATCCTGTATTATCTGAACCTGATTTTAGTGCACTTGCGGATGGTCCAGGAGTAGGTTGTGATGTTCCAATTCCGTTTTCATCTGCTCTAGTATCAATAAATGGTAGCGGAGCACCAGCATCTTTTTCTGCTGCACCACCTGCTGAAGCACCATAAAAATATTCATAATATGATAGTTTTCTAGCAGCAATATCTGGAGAGTTTATACCAACTGCTTTTTTTGCAGCAAAGAAATATCCAGGATGAGCAGAAGGGTTAACACCAGCTGGAACACGATCTTTAATATAAAGAGCAGCAATAATTGCAGATACATTAATATCTTTATCTAAAGAATCTGGATCATTTAAGATATCAATGCTTAACCCCAACTTTTTGGCCAAGTCATTATATCTTTTATAGTTACTGCGACCCGTAAGTTGAATAAATCCACGACCATAATATTTTCCACCATCAGCATCGGTTTGGTGGCCAAAGAAATTTTTACCTCGTTTGGTTGGTCCATAGATCCATGAGAAAAACTCTTCACGAGACATTCCTCTAGTTTGAGCATTTGCATATTTTGCAACTTCTGCATCAGTTACAGTAAATATCTGTCGTAAACGAGACTCAGAATAATTATATCCCTCATTTTGAGGAATCCATGCAGATTCTCCACCAGCAATTCCAAGTAAAGCACATTTTTGTTCTTTTGTAGTTAATCCAACTTTATCACAAGCATTAATAAGTGCCTTAATACCTTCCTTTGCCTTTGCTTCATTACTAGTTGACTTTTTAGGGGGAATGATAGGTATAGATGAATTTACATTATTCTGTGCAGGGATTGACGCAGTTGAGGGGCTGGTTTCAGTAGCACCTGCTCTAACTGGATTACCAGAACCATCTAAAACTGGACTGCCTGAGCCATCTGTGAGAACACCTTCGAGCTTTGACTTATTGACAGCATCTAAATTTGATGGCGCATCTCCAAATTTAATAATGTTTTCGCCATAGCCTGTTACCTGATTATTAATAGTAATCTTAGTAGAATCATCAACGGTAACAATAATAGTATCTTCTGGGAGACCAAACCCAATAACTTTCATATTAGGTTTCAAGTTAGCAGTTAGATTACTAACTCCAGTTGATGGATCAGTATCTTTAAATGTTAACTGTTTTCCTGTAACTGGACCTTCAATAGTTCTCAGAACAATACTTTTAGCTGGGACTTCTCCGATCTCACCAGAATCATCATCACCAATAGCCACTGGCGCAGAAGGGATGCCACCAACAGTACCAAGTATAACAGGAAACTGTCTCGCTTCATCTGTAAACATAACGATAACAGTACTACCCTCAACTGGACCAATAGGTGTCCAGCCAATACCATTCATAGCAGCAGATGTGACTGGCTGAATTGGATGCGCCCACGGTAATTCCATAGTGGGTAAAAGTGTCTTATCATGAGTATGTAATCCTACAATACGAACTTGGCAACGACCAAGTTGTAAAGGATCTTGTCTATTCTCAACTACACCAGTATAAAACATTATTATTTCCTATCAAGATTAACTGCCAATGAATCTTTTATCAATTCCATATGACATGTATGCATTTCTCTATTGATATAGTGATTAATGGCTGCTATAATATAGTTGCCAGAAAACATTTTATCTTCAGTGTCACTATCATTTTTAGACACTGGCTCAACTTTATTTAATGTAACTTTAACTTTTTGTCCAGCTGTATAATCTGTTCTTCCAGGAACTGATATTTTAATAGAACTTTGAGATGATAACATCATTAAAGAATTTCTTTCTTGTATTATTTTATAATTAGAAAGATCACCGAATCCTTGCCAGACATCTGTCATTCTTGGAACAGTAAATATTGTAGAACCAGATTTGGCAATAGCACGATCAGAAGCTAATGGGAATTCATTTAAGTGAACCTTTTTGGGGAAGTTATCTTTATAATTGTATAGTCTGACATTATATTGTTTTCTAGTCATATCCCAACTAATTAGTCTTGATGCTAGTGTTCCATTTTTAATTCTATCAATGTAGTCAAATCCTACTGGGATACTCATATCTAAAATTCTTTTAAAATCTTCTTGAGTGTTTCTAGTAGAAGCACCTTTACTATCAACAATATCACGAGTATATTTGTCGAATAAAAATTCTTGTTTTACTTCATTTTTATAAAGAGTATCTAAACTAATAAAATAGAATCCATCTCTATTTTCAAAAAAAACATAATTTGGATTGTTGTCTTTATTTGTAGCATGTTCAGTTAAATATTTAACACACTCAATCGGAGACCAGTAATTTGAAATAAATTTCATAGTTCTACTGGTTGGATCTATTCTAACCTGCTTTGCGGTTTGAAGACCATTAGTTTTGTCTTTTAGTAAGGATTCAACAATTTCTGAAATATTACCTGTATGAACCTTACTAACTTTTTTATTCATATCAACAACAGCTTCAGTTGAAATGAAGTGTAAACGATATACTACATTTCTGTCTCCAAGTAGTTCTCGTTCTGATAATTTATAGATGTAATATCTACCCTTTATTGTTGAAACATCTAACGATGGGGTTGAAACTTCAATTTCAACAAACTCTTCACCAGCAAAAGGAAATAGGTTAACTAGATCTAACGATTCTCTGACTGTCAAAACACAAGAGATGAATGGGGATAGAATATTTTCAAAATACTCTATATTAACTACTTGTGCAGAGATATCCTGACCGAAGCCAGAAGAAGTTACTACTAAAACTTTGTCAATATTGACATCACCTGCAAATCGTAATCTTGAAGCTGTTTGCATTATAATAAATCTTTATAATTTTTAATAATAGTGTTAATTAAAGACGCAGAGATTATTTTTATTCTTCTTTTAGACTCATTTAGTTTTTCTTCATATTGTCTATTTGAAATAGAAACTGCACCAGGATAATCACTATCAACGACAATACCTTTTGAATTTTCGTAATGTCTTATGGCATCTGCTTGGTTACCATATTTGTCAAAAATATATCTTTCTAAATCTTTTGTTTGTAGTGGCCACTCGCCACGATAATCATATCTGTCATTAGCTAACATAATAATCCAATGATACTGAGCATCTCCATAAATTTTTTCAGCAACAATTTCTGGAGTTTCTCCGTCAACAATATCATACTCATCATAAACAGTAACATTTGCTAAAACATCTCTACGAAAACGAATATTTTTAGTGATGTCGGTCATCACATATGCTTTAGTTTTTGTGTTTAATTTATATGGAGTAGATATAGAAACATCTGGGGGAGATGTGTAACCAGTGCCCTGATTAGTTATAACAACGGTAACTACAGAACCATTTTCAATAATTGGTCTGGCAGTAGCAGTAACTCCTCCATTATCTTGATTATCTGGTGCTGAGAATCCTATGTTAGCACTTGTATATCCTGAACCACCATCAATAATATTAACAGCTGACACACCTCCACCAGATATAATTGCTTGTAAGACAGCCTGTGTTCCTTCGCCTGTTTTTGTAGTTATATCAAAATCATATAATGTTTTAGGAAATTCTTTAAAGTACATTACAGACCTTTCTCAATAAGTTCTTTAGATAGAAGACCAAGTTCACGGAATTGTAATGTCATATTAATCTGTGTTGGCATTCCATCTGCAAAGGTATTAAAGTTTCCGTTTGGTGTATAATTAACATTCATTTCTGTTAAAACACAAGATGTATGTTTGTTAAGATTTGGATTTTCTTTACCACCTTGATAGTAACTAATATCGAATTCAGATGGATAGACATAAAGAAACTTATTACTATCTTTGTATTCTGGATGCATATGATACTTGAACAATCGAATAATCTCTAGTACATTTCTTGCTTCGTCAGAATCTCTTGGGAAAAACTGATAATCAAATGTGAAATTTCTAAAATCTACACTCTTAAATACTTGATCTCATTTTGGGTTTGGAGCTAATCCAGTAGCTGCTGAAATTGTTCCAGCGTTTGGACCCTTAGATAAAGCCAAGTTAGTGACAACTGCTGCACCTGGACCTTTGGCAACATTTCCTACATTTTGTGCGCCTTCTTTAACATTAGATGCAGAAGTAATAGCATTAACTAAATCTTTACCAAGAGTAGCTGCAGCATTTAAAGCGAATGTATCTTCTTCACCATACTGCACACCATAACGAGTTGCTAATTGGTTCGGGATATGTAAAGCGATAGCTGTTCTAAGTCGTTTTTGCGCTCGTGTGGTAGTTGAAGATTGAGAGACAGCAACAGCAGTTCCACCAACAGCTAATGCTCCTACTGCACCCGATGCACCGCCAACACCTAGTACATCACCAAGAACAGTAGCACCTGCAGCCAGTGCTGCTTGTCCCCCTACAATTTGTTCTTTAGAAAGATTAGCACCAACTGTAAATCCTCTTTCACGAGGTGGAACATCTGCGTCGGCAATAGTCTCTGTTTTTCTATCTTCATGTAACAACTTAGAATCTACTGATACATTGATGTAAAAAATAACATAATTTCCACCATAAATGCCTCTTGGATCCATTAAGTCGTTAGGATACATCGATGTTTGTATGCTGTACTTTGACCCACCATCCCCCTTCGATGCAAAATTATCGTGCGGGTTAAGTTGAGTGTGCGGGGTTCTTTGAGAGGCAGATGTCGCCATTTTAAGTCCTTAGCCTAAATAATTGGATTCTATCCTAATTATTTATTTATGTTCCACAAAAGAAAGTATATTCCAGTATTCCCAGAAAAATATAATGGAGATCCAACGAACATTATTATGCGTTCATCCTGGGAAACTAGGTTCGCAAATTGGTGCGACAAAAATCCAGCCATAGTTCGTTGGAGTTCAGAGGAAACTATTATTCCTTATAGATGCCCCACAGACAATCTAATTCATCGTTATTTTGTTGATTTTAAAATTACTACGGTGAACGGTAAAACCTATCTGGTCGAGGTAAAACCAAAATCTCAAACACAACCACCAGTATATCCTGGAAAAAAGACACAAAGATATTTAACAGAATCTTTAACTTTCATGAAAAACCAAGCAAAATGGAAAGCAGCAGATTCTTATGCTAAAGATCGTGGCTGGGAGTTTAAAATTATAACCGAGCAAGAGTTGGGACTGACACCTAAATAATCAATATGGCTAAAAAACAAACAATGCTCGATGTATTCGAACGCAACCAATATGATTTACTGACTGCAGTCAAAAGATCTAGAAGTTGGTTCGATCAACAGGTCAATTTAATGACCAAGCAACAACTCACCCCACAAAGAGTGTTGCAAGGAAATCCAGAAGAATTGGCAACTAGAATCATGCCTGGACATCTATACATGTTTGTTTATGATCCTAAGCTAAAGAAAGAATTACCTTATTATGATCGTTTCCCTCTAGTGTTTCCTTTTTCTAGGACTCCAGACGGATTTATCGGTTTGAATATGCACTATTTACCATATCATCTTAGAATTGCTTTATTAGATAATTTACTGGTATTTAAATCAAATAATAAAATAGATGAGACTACTAGATTAAAATATTCATGGCAAGTTATAGATGGAGTGTCAAGATACAAAGCAGCCCAACCTTGCGTTAAACGATATTTAATAGGGCATGTTAGAACACAATTTAGGCAAGTCAACTCTAAAGACTGGGCAACTGCTATGTTATTGCCTGTAGAAAGATTTGTTGGAGCAGCTAAACAAGAAGTTTGGGCAGACTCTAGAAAGATTATAAGGAACGCATAATGTTAGATAGATTTATCGCTGAAGTAAAACAAAACGCTATTGCCAGAACGAATCGTTATGCGGTTATGATGACCCTGCCGTATGCTGTCACATACAATGGAGCATTTCAAACATTAGAAAAAGCACTATTATTTTGTGACCAAGTGCAACTTCCTGGCGCAAATTTCTCAACTGTTCAAAATAGATCGTTTGGTGAATTTCGTGAAATTCCATACGAAAAATTATATGAACAAGTAAATATGTCTTTTTATGTAGATAGTGACATGAAAATTAAAGATCTATTCGATTCATGGCATGATGGTATCTACAACCCAACATCAAGAACTTTTAACTATTATAAAAATTATGTCGCTGATATGATCATTGAAGTTCAAAACCTTGATGATGAATCCAGATTTCAAGTGAATCTTTATGAGTGTTATCCAAAAACTATTAGTCCAATTCAATTAGACTACTCATCAAAAGATGTTATGAAAATGCAGGTAACCATGCAATACAAATATTGGACTTCTACTACAATTGGCTCTACTACTGAAGGACAACCGATCGTAGATAGTATGGTGGAAAGTCAATTACAAGATTTTGATAGATTTCAAGAGCAATTTAATACAGTTCTAGCAGATAGAGCAGAAGTACTAAATCTCGCTAGCAATGAACTTAATATATTTACTGGAAATGTGGATGCTGACAATTGGCCATGGGAAGCCTAATGACTGAATTTATAGCACTGTTTACTGCTAAAAACGCAATGGCAATATTATTGCTATTGCTAGTACTTATTGTTATTATGACATTAATTGCAGCAACCAGAAATAAAGACGACAATTTTGATATAAGAGATTTAGTTAGCAAAGACGGAAAACTAGACGAAAAGAAATTTACTCGTTTTGGGGCATGGGTTGTTTCAACATGGGGATTTGTATATCTACTTTTAAGCGAAAGCGAAAAACTGTCTGAGTGGTACTTTATCGGTTATATGACTGCTTGGG
>JACCEA011960067.1_pt1 | contig 10273 bp, 8 predicted proteins | sample 7449851 | NCBI WGS metagenome assembly JACCEA01 (sample SAMN15323453, study PRJNA562643) | freshwater metagenome | isolation source: river surface water | place: USA:Blue River Watershed | collected 2017-08-18 | reverse complement strand
GGAAGGCTGGTATTCATTATACATGAAGATTGTTATTTCTTTTTAGCAGCGATAGCTAGTAATACTCCCAGTACCACCCCTAGATTACCATGCGTGGGATAATACCGAAGGTCTTGTTGTGATACACTCCTGTGCTGATGCGAAGCCCAAGCATTTCTCCCAAAGTAGCTAGAATGGCGAACTTCACAAAACTCATGACCATACCATGGATTGCATTGAAAGATTTGTACCATTCATAAATGGTATCGCTAATAAAAAAGGGTAGAAACAATGCTATTACAAACAAAAAGAACAGAATATCACTCTTTTTCATAGATAGAAATGTGTTTTTCATTAATATTTGCGACAAACATACGAAAAAAATCTAAGTTCCTAACCAAACAATAATTTAAATTCGACGGCTCTTTATTTGTTATCTAGCTATAATCTTTTATCTTTGTTTCCCGTCATGGAATAAAATAAAAAGGTTATTATGAAAACAAAAGGATGGATTTTAACTGTAATTTGTAGTATGTTGTTATTGGTGGCGGGTATCACTTTTGCATCAATGGTGCTTGTCGGGCAACCGGCTTTGGCAAACGAATCATTGTGGTGGTGGATCTTGATAAATCTTGGTGTGATGGTTTTATTATTCGGGTATGGCGTGAAACGGGGAATCCAGATATTGCGTATCTTCAGCATACCGAAAAGCAAACTGACACGGGAACCAGGTGTCGTGGTTTGTGATTATAATATCAGCCTGAAAAAGTATGCTTTGTATAAATTGTGGGACATCCGTCATTTCAGTTTTTCTTTGTTGTTCATCATTTATATTTGTATTGCACTGTGTACAGGGCACTATATTGTTCCCGAAGAGCAAAGCCTGTTCAGTCCGCTGCTGATTTGGTTCTTGTGTCTTATTTATATCTTGATTATGCTGCCTGTCAGACTAAATAAGATTTATAAGCGGAGTATTGCGGGGCAGACTTGGGTAGAAATAACTCCGGAAGGGCTGACATATGATAAGGCGGAACTGAAACAGACATTCCCTTGGGAGGAGATAGCAGGTATAGCTCTTTATAAGACCTATTGCTTTCTGTATGATAAAAGAGGCGGTGAATTTTTGATTGTAACTTCGGATGAAAAGGTGAAAGAATCCCTTCTTTACTATTTAAATACGAAAAAATAATGAATTAAAGCTAAGTGTTTTTTATAATAAGGTTGTTCATATTATTATAATGTGTATTTTTGTAACAAAGTAATAATGAAAAACCTCTTAAGTATGAAAACACCTGTTCTCGCGCTATTCATTTCTTTAGTGGCATTTGGAGCCTGTGTGTCCAATAAACAAACCCAGCCGTCAACCGATTATACCCAATTGGTGAATCCGTTTATCGGAACCGATTTTACCGGCAATACTTATCCGGGAGCGCAAGCGCCTTTCGGAATGGTACAACTTAGTCCGGATAACGGTTTGCCCGGATGGGACCGTATTTCCGGTTATTTTTATCCGGACAGTACGATTGCCGGATTCAGTCATACCCATTTGTCGGGAACGGGAGCCGGAGACTTGTATGATATCTCTTTCATGCCTGTAACTTTGCCTTATCAGGAAGCGGAAGCTCCTTTAGGTATCTATTCCAAATTCTCTCATGCGGATGAAGAGGCTTCAGCTGGTTATTATCGCGTGTTGCTGAAAGATTATGATATCAATGTGGAGTTAACTGCTACAGAGCGTTGCGGTATACAGCGTTATACGTTTCCTGAAGGAGAGTCGGCTGTCTTTCTGAATCTGAAGAAAGCGATGAATTGGGACTTTACCAATGATTCTTATATTGAGATAATTGACTCATGCACCATTCAGGGATATCGTTTTTCCGAAGGATGGGCAAGAGACCAGCATGTGTATTTCCGCACTCGTTTCTCCAAACCGTTTGCCTCGGTAGAGATGGATACTACTGCCATTGCTTTGAAAGATAAACGTGTAGGTACGGCTTATATCGCCCGCTTTAATTTTGATACGGAAAAAGGAGGGCAGATTGTTCTGAGTACTGCTCTTTCGGGAGTAAGCATGGAAGGTGCTGCTAAAAACATGGCGGCTGAAGCACCTCACAATGATTTCGATAAATATTTGGCTGAAACTAAAGATAATTGGAACCGTCAGTTGGGAAAAATAGAGGTAACAGGTGATAACAAGGACGATAAGGTTAATTTTTATACAGCATTGTATCATACAATGATTGCCCCGACTATTTATAGTGATGTGGACGGGGCTTATTATGGTCCCGATAAGAAAATTCATCAGACGGATGGTTGGGTGAATTATGGAACCTTTTCATTGTGGGATACTTATCGTGCCGCACATCCGTTATTTACTTATACGGAACCTCAACGTGTCAATGATATGGTGAAATCATTCATTGCTTTTTATGAACAGAACGGACGTTTGCCGGTATGGAATTTTTGGGGAAGTGAAACGGATATGATGATTGGCTACCACGCTGTACCTGTTATTGTCGATGCTTATTTGAAAGGTATTGGTGATTTTGATGCAGAGAAGGCATTGGAGGCTTGTGTGGCTACTGCTAACTTGGATGATTATCGCGGCATTGGTCTGTATAAAAAATTAGGATATATACCTTATAATATAAAGGATGAATATAATGCGGAAAATTGGTCGCTTTCCAAAACATTAGAATATGCTTTTGATGATTATTGCATAGCCGAAATGGCCCGGAAGATGGGGAGGACTCAATTAGCGGACGAATTCTACAAGCGTTCTCAGAATTATCGCAATGTGTTCAATCCGGCGTCAAGCTTCATGCAGCCGATAGATGATAAAGGAGTATTCCAACCTAATTTCAGCCCGGATGACTACACTGCCCACATTTGTGAAAGTAACGGTTGGCAGTACTTTTGGTCTGTACAGCAGGATATTAAGGGGCTAATTGCCTTGACTGGTGGTAAGGATCGTTTTACGGAAAAGTTGGATAGTATGTTTACTTATATCCCGGCTGGTAATGCAGATTTGCCTCTTTTCAGTACAGGTATGATTGGCCAGTATGCTCATGGTAATGAGCCTAGCCATCATGTGATTTATTTGTATAATAAGGTACGTCAGCCTTGGAAAACTCAGAAGTATGCGGCGCAGGTCATGCATGACCTTTATTTCAATGCACCTGCCGGACTGTGTGGAAATGAGGATTGTGGACAGATGTCTGCCTGGTATGTATTCAGTGCTATGGGATTTTATCCTGTCAATCCGGTAAGTGGTGAATATGAGATTGGTACGCCGTTGTTCTCCGAAATACAGATGCATTTGGATAATGGAAAAACGTTCACAGTACTGGCCCCTGGAGTAAGTCGTGAAAATATCTATATCCAGTCGGTGAAAGTAAATGGGCAACCATACGATAAGAGCTATATCACACACCGGCAAATAATGGATGGTGCTACTGTAGAATTTGAAATGGGTCCGGAACCGGGAAATATTTGGTATAGATAATAATTGGTTCAACTTATTAAGAATTGTACAGGAGGTGAGTTAAAAGTGATATTTGTTGTTATCGTTTTGCTGTAGAGGCGGGTTGAATCTGCGTGAAAATTGTATGATGAGCGGAAGCTTTCTGCCCCTACAGTGGATGATTGGATCGTTATTTGGAACATTGGCTCTCTCCTTCATACAAAGGTGAATTATATAATATGAACGAGGAACTTGATGACACCTATAAGGCCGTCTTTCGTCAATGCTATCCTAAGCTGTTGTTCTATGCGACACGGCTGGTCGGTACCGAAGAAGCCGAAGATGTAGTGCAGGATGTTTTTGTGGAGTTGTGGAGGCGGAGAGATTCAGTCGTCATAGGAGAGCAGATTTTAGCTTTCCTTTATCGTTCTGTATATACCAAGGCTATAAATTTATTGAAGCATCAGGTTATAGAGAATAACTACAGTGCGGCAATGATAGAGATCTATGAACGAAGATTGCAATATTACCAGCCGGATCATGCTGAAGTTATTAAAAAGATAGAGAATCAGGAATTGCGTCAGGAAATTTTTGGAGCGATTAATGAATTGCCGGATAAATGTAAGGAGGTGTTTAAACTGAGCTATCTTCATGATATGAAAAACAAGGAAATCGCTGATACTCTTGGCATTTCTTTACGTACCGTAGAGGCACATATGTATAAGGCCTTGAAATTTTTGCGCGAACGTCTCAGCCATTTATTATTGTCATTGATTATATTTTCAGCAAAACTGCTAAGTGTTTTTACAAGTTGAATTGTTTACTATATGAATAGGGAAAAAGATGAGTAAACTTAACGAAGATATTATTATCAGGTATTTGGAAAACCGATGCTCGGAGGAGGATTTTGTTCTTATCAATGAATGGATGAAAGAATCTGATGAGAATGCCGGAGAGTTATTCCGTATGGAGGAGATTTATCAGTTAGGTAAATTCCCCTTTGAGGAGGAAAATCTGGTAGTGAGGGCAGAGCGCAGGTTGGGTAGAAGATTGGAACAGGAAAATCAAAAGAGACAGGAGGTGTTCAAGCTTAAGAGTGTGTTGCGTTATGCAGCTGCTATAGTGGGCGTGATGGTGCTGGCTGCGGGATTAGCCTATTGGTTCCGGAATAAAGCGGAGGAATTGGTGGTAGCATCGGCTGCTCATGGACAAGTGCGTGAGATGTTGTTGCCTGACGGGACAAAAGTATGGTTGAACCAGTCGTCTGTTTTAAAATATCCGCGTGCTTTTGAAGGAAAGGAACGTCATGTATATCTGGATGGAGAAGCTTATTTTGAAGTAGCACGTAATCATGAGAAACCTTTCATGGTAAAAAGCCCGGCAATGGATGTCAGGGTCTTGGGAACCTCTTTCAATATAAAATGTCGTCCGGATAACAGTTTTGCGGAAACAACCTTGATAGAGGGTGAAGTTGAGGTAAAAGATAAATCGGACAAAGGAAGAATTACTTTGTTGCCGGGACAAAAAGCCGTTTTAAACAGGGTAACAGGGCGGATGCAAGTAAAACAGGTCGATCCCAAGATGGAGATAGTCTGGCATAATGACTTGATTCCATTTGAAAAGTCATCTATTTTCCAGATTGCGGCAGCATTGGAACGGTTCTATGGAGTGAAGATAATCCTTTCACCGGATGTAGACAGTACTAATACTTATTCAGGTGTACTGAAAAAGAAAGATAATATAGAGTCTGTGCTGAATTCTTTGCGTAACTCTATTCCTTTCAATTATAAGAAAGTAGATGATAACAATATATTTATCTCATCGGAAACAAAATAATTTTTAAATAAAGATCTATGAAAATCAACATGCTCTTAAGCGGCTGTCTTCTAGGGTTATTGTGTTTCACTGCATGTGATTCTGAGGGCAATGAAATGAATGATTACACCCATTATGTCAATCCTTTTATTGGTACAGGAGGCCATGGGCATACTCATCCGGGTGCTATGGTTCCTCATGGCATGATACAGCCGGGGCCGGATACTCGTATTGACGGTTGGGATTCCTGTTCCGGATATTATTATGAAGATACTACGATCAATGGTTTTGCCCATACACGTCTTAGTGGTACAGGGTGTGCGGATTTCGGAGATTTCCTGTTGATGCCGACTGTAGGTGTGCAGCGTACTGATTTCTTGGGAACAGAAAGCCAGAAGCGTCCTTTCGCATCGGCTTTTTCTCATGAAAAGGAATATGCCGAACCGGGATATTATTCTGTTTTTCTGGATACATACGGGGTAAAAGCCGAACTGACTTCGACAGAGCGTGCGGCAATGCATCGGTATACTTTTCCGGAAAGTAAGGAGTCTGGATTTATCTTGGATATGGACTATAATATTCAGCAACAAATCAATCAGGTCATGGAAGTGGAGGCTGTGAATGATACTGTGTTGCGGGGGCGCAAACGCAGTGCCTATTGGGCATACCGACAGGATCTTTATTTTTATGCCGTATTTTCCAAACCCTTTACGTATACCTTGTACACGGATACTGTTCAGGAAAATGACAAACAGATTCCTGTATGTAAAATGCTTTTGCATTTTGAAACGGCGAAAGATGAACAAGTGCTGGCTAAGTTCTCTATCTCTTCTGTTGATGCGGAAGGTGCTTATAAGAACCTCCAGGCTGAGATGCCCGGTTGGAATTTTGATGGAGTGCGTGCCGATGCTAAGAAGAAATGGAATGAATGCTTGTCAAAGATTGCAGTCAAAACCAATGATGAAGACCAGCGTGCCATTTTCTATACGGCTATGTATCATGCTTTCCTAAGTCCCAATCTGTTTACAGATGTAGACGGGCGTTACTTGGGAATGGATTTGAAAGTGCATACCACCGACATGAAACATCCGGTTTATACCATTTTCTCTTTGTGGGATACTTTCCGTGCGTTACATCCGTTACTGACTATTGTTGATCCTCAGTTGAATACGGAGTTTATCCGTTCATTAATAAAGAAGCATCAGGAAGGTGGTATCTTTCCGAAATGGGACTGTGTGTCCAATTATACCGGAACTATGGTGGGATATCATGCGGCTTCGTTGGTAACCGATTCTTATGTGAAGGGATACCGCGATTTTGATGTGCAGGAAGCTTACAAGGCATGTCTGCGTGCAGCGGAATATGACACTACCGGTATTGTAGCTCCCGATTGGCTGATTCCATATGTTATGCCCAAAGCACGTTATTATAAGAATACTCTTGGCTATATTCCATGTGACCGTGAGAATGAATCGGTGGCGAAAGCATTGGAGTATGCGTATGATGACTGGTGTATCTCCGTGCTGGCAGACAGCTTGGGAGATACTGAAACCAAGGAGAAGTATGCCCGTTTTGCAGATGCTTACGAATTTTATTTTGATCCTGCCACCCGTTTCATGCGTGGATTGGATAGTAAAGGTGAATGGCGTACTCCGTTCAATCCCCGTTCTTCCAATCACCGTAATGATGATTATTGCGAGGGTACTGCATGGCAATGGACTTGGTTTGTTCCGCATGATATCCCGGGACTGGTGAATTTGATGGGTGGGGAGGATGCTTTCGTAGGAAAGCTGGACTCCTTGTTTACGGTTTCTTCCCAGTTGGAAGGGGAGGCTACCTCTGCTGATATCACAGGACTGATAGGCCAGTATGCGCATGGCAATGAGCCGAGTCATCACATTACTCACATGTATAACTATGTAAACCGTCCATGGCGTACTCAGGAATTGGTTGACAGTGTGCTGTATAACCAGTATTTCAATGCTCCTGACGGCTTGTCGGGTAATGAAGATTGCGGTCAGATGTCTGCCTGGTATATTTTGAATTCCATGGGCTTCTATCAGGTATGTCCCGGTAAGCCGGTTTATTCTATCGGACGTCCGTTGTTTGAGGAGGTGACGATTAATTTGCCCGACCGCAAGACTTTCGTTATCCGTACCCACAATAATTCGAAGACCAATAAGTATATTGAGTCGGTTTTGTTGAACGGAAAACCGCTGGATGTTCCTTTCTTTACCCATGATGATCTGGTACGTGGAGGAACGATGGAGATTACCATGAGTCCCGTACCGACGGAATGGGGAAAACAGGTGAAGAATTAAAAGTATAACTTAACCCAAATAGCAATATCATGAAAAAACTATTTCTATCAGTTGTAGCGCTGTGTGTCACGCTGTTTGTACAGGCAAAGGATTATGCAGACTATGTGAGTCCGTTGGTAGGTACACAGTCTTCCTTTGAACTCTCTACAGGAAATACTTATCCTGCCATATCCCGCCCGTGGGGTATGAATTTCTGGACTCCCCAGACAGGAAAGATGGGGGACGGATGGCAGTATGTTTATATGGCTAATAAAATCCGTGGTTTCAAACAAACCCATCAGCCCAGTCCGTGGATTAATGACTATGGTCAATTTTCCATCATGCCCGTAACAGGAAAACCGGAATTTGAAGAGGACAAGCGTGCAAGCTGGTTCTCTCATAAAGCTGAAATTGCAAAACCTTATTATTATAAGGTTTATTTGGCAGAACATGATGTCGTAACCGAAATGGTTCCTACGGAGCGTGCCGTAATGTTCCGTTTCACTTTTCCTGAGAATGATTCATATGTAGTGGTGGATGCTTTTGATCGTGGTTCGTCTGTCAAGGTGATTCCCGGAGAAAACAAAATCGTGGGCTATACTACCCGTAACAGTGGTGGTGTTCCTGCCAACTTCAAGAATTATTTCGTTATTGAGTTTGATAAGCCGTTTACTTATGAGGCTACGTTCTCTAATGATGTACAGCCTGAAAAACCGGATGGCAGTGTTCCTGTAACCTTGAAAGAAGGTAAACTGGAGCAGACTGATTTCCATACCGGAGCCGTTATCGGTTTCAAGACAAAGAAAGGTGAAGTAGTTCATGCCCGTGTGGCCTCTTCATTCATCAGTCCTGAACAAGCAATTCGGAACCTGAAGGAATTGGGTGGTGACAGTTTTGAAGTATTGGTACAGAAAGGTAAAGAGGCTTGGAATGAGGCCTTAGGTAAAGTAGAGGTGGAAGGTGGAACATTGGATCAATACCGCACTTTCTATTCCTGCTTGTACCGTTCCTTGTTGTTTCCGCATAAATTCTATGAACTGGATGCTAACGGACAACCTGTTCATTACAGTCCTTACAATGGCGAAACGCTGCCGGGATATATGTATACGGATACAGGTTTCTGGGATACATTCCGTTGCTTGTTCCCTTTCTTGAACCTGATGTATCCTTCGGTAAATCAGGAAATACAGGAAGGTTTGATTAATACTTATAAGGAAAGCGGCTTCTTCCCCGAATGGGCCAGCCCCGGTCATCGTGGTTGCATGGTCGGCAATAATTCAGCTTCTATCTTGGTCGATGCTTATCTGAAAGGAGTACGTGTGGAAGATGTGGAAACATTATACAAAGGACTGATTCATGGAACGGAAGCCGTACATCCTGAAGTTTCTTCTACCGGACGTCTGGGATATGAATATTATAACAAGCTGGGCTATGTGCCTTGTGATGTGAAGATTCATGAGAATGCAGCCCGTACATTGGAATATGCATACGATGACTGGTGTATTTATCAGCTGGCGAAAGAGTTGAAGCGTCCGAAGAAGGAAATCGCACTTTTTGCCAAACGTGCCATGAACTATAAGAACCTGTTTGATTCGGAAAGTAAATTGATGCGTGGCAAGCAGAAGGACGGCAAGTTCGCTCCTGAATTCTCGCCGTTGAAATGGGGAGGTGACTTTACGGAAGGAAACAGCTGGCATTATTCCTGGTCTGTATTCCATGACCCTCAGGGATTGATTGATTTGATGGGAGGTAAGGAAATGTTCGTTACCATGCTTGATTCTGTCTTTTCGGTTCCCCCCATCTTTGATGATAGCTATTACGGACAGGTAATTCATGAGATTCGTGAAATGACAGTCATGAACATGGGTAACTATGCACATGGAAACCAGCCCATCCAGCACATGATTTATCTGTATGACTATGCAGGCCAGCCTTGGAAAGCGCAATATTGGTTGCGTGAGGTGATGAACCGTATGTATACAGCCGGTCCGGACGGATATTGCGGTGATGAAGACAATGGTCAGACTTCGGCATGGTATGTATTCTCCGCATTAGGGTTCTATCCGGTATGTCCCGGTACGGATGAGTATATTCTGGGTGCTCCGTTGTTCAAGAAGGCGACACTTCATTTTGAAAACGGAAAGAACTTGGTAATAACCGCATCGGATAACAGCGATACCAACCGATATGTAGATGAAATGCGTGTAAACGGTACTGTTTATACCAAGAATTATTTGAAGCATAACGAATTGTTACAAGGCGGTACTATTGACTTCAAGATGACCGACCGTCCGAATATGCAGCGTGGAACACAAGAAAGTGATTTGCCTTATTCATTTTCAAAAGACGAAAAAGTAAAATAAAAGTTTCACCATGCACTTCTCTCTTATAAAGAGAGGTTGGAGGGGGATGTTCTCTTTTGGCAGCATTGCAAGAGTACATCCCCTTTTTGTTTTTAAATATTTCTTCTATACGTCAAAGTCCGATGATATCACTACTTTTGCCTTTCCTCTGTTTTTTCTAGAAAATTTAGAAAAAAGAACGAGATGGAGTAAGTGTTTTCTTTTAGCTGCCTGTTTTTATTCTCGAAAGGGGCATGAGAACCCCTTCACTGGAGAAAAATAAGTCAGTGTTAACTAATTTAATAAATTATGAAAGGCAATCAATTAATGAGAAAGCCCAAATTACTCAGGGCGCTTTTGATTCTTTTGTTTGT
>JACCEA011744567.1_pt1 | contig 10276 bp, 10 predicted proteins | sample 7449851 | NCBI WGS metagenome assembly JACCEA01 (sample SAMN15323453, study PRJNA562643) | freshwater metagenome | isolation source: river surface water | place: USA:Blue River Watershed | collected 2017-08-18 | reverse complement strand
TTTGAAAAAACATATAAAGAGATAGAAGAAAAACTTCTTCCAAAAATAGTTGAGCTATTAAAATAGATGTTTGATTGGCTTGTAAACTTAACTTCAATTTTTGTATTTGATATTTTAGGACTTGTAAAAGGTACACAACTAGGAGATGCTGTACATTTTTTTATATTTGATACAGTAAAAATATTTATATTGCTAATAAGCATAATATACTTTATTACATTTATTCAAAGCTATTTTCCTTTAGAAAAAATAAGAGTTTATCTAAGCGGAAAAAGTAAAATTGTAGGACATATTTTAGCTGGAATATTTGGAATAATAACTCCATTTTGTTCTTGTAGTGCAATACCACTATTTTTGGGATTTTTACAAGCTAGAATTCCTTTAGGTGTTGCTTTTACATATTTAGTTTCAGCACCACTTAGTGATCCTGTTGTATTTGCTTTGTTAGCTTCAATATTTGGATTTAAAGTAGCAATACTTTATGTAGTTTTTGGAGTAATTATATCAATTATAGCTGGTCTTATTATTGGTGCTATGAAAATGGAAAAAGAGGTTTTAATTGAAGTTAAACCTCTTGATAATATAAGTTACACTGATGATAAAACTCTATTTAAACATAGAGTTAAAGAGTCATGGTATTACTCTATTGATATATTCAAAAAAATATATTTATATATAATAATTGGAGTGGGTGTTGGTGCATTTATTCATGGATATATTCCTGCTGATTTTATTGCAAAATATGCAGGTGGAGATGTTTGGTATGCTCCAATAATTGCAGTTCTTGCTGGAATTCCTATGTACTCAAATGAATTAGGAGTTTTACCAATTATTGAAGTACTAACTCAAAAAGGTGTTTTGATAGGAACAGCAATATCTTTTATGATGGCAGTAGTTGCTCTAAGTCTTCCTGAAGCTATGATTTTAAAAAGAATATTATCTATAAAATTAATAGCAATATTTTTTAGTATCGTTGGTTTTTCAATACTTATTGTTGGATATTTATTAAATTATTTAGTAGGATAAAAAAATGAAAATAGAGATTTTAGGAACAGGTTGTACAAAATGTAAGGCTTTAGAAGAAGCTGTAAAAAAAGCAGTTGCTCAAATTGGTGGATTTCACGAAGTTAAAAAAGTAGAAGATATAGTTGAGATTATGAACTATGGTGTTATGAGTACTCCAGCTTTGGTTGTTGATGGTATTGTTAAAAGTAGTGGAAAATTATTAAGTATTGATGAAATTATTAATTTATTAAAAGGAAAATAGTGGATAATTTTTTACAAACAATAGGTGCTATAAATGATGAAACTAGAGTTAAGATATTAAATTTCATAAATATTCATGGTGAAGTTTGTGTTTGTGATATTGAAAACTCCTTTTCAATGATACAGTCAAGGGTATCAAGACATCTTAAAATTTTAAAAGATGCAGGGTTTTTAAAAGTAGATAGAAAAGGTCGATGGGCTTATTATAGCATTAGAACATCTTTGGATATTTTTAGAGAATCTATTTTAAAAGAGATAAGTTATTTACAACTTGACATCCCAATTTTAAAAAAAGAGTGTGATATATGCTAATTGCTAGTTTAATATTTATTATAACTTTAACTTTTGTGATTGTTCAGCCAAAAAATATTCAAATTGGAACAAGTGCTATTTTTGGAGCTTTTATTGCACTTATATTTGGAGTTGTAACTTTTAGTGATGTTTTGGATGTTACAAATATAGTTTGGGATGCAACTTTAGCATTTATTGGAATTATTATTTTATCTTTAGTTTTGGATGAGATTGGTTTTTTTGAGTGGGCAGCTTTAAAGATGGCAAAGTTTTCAAATGGTAGTGGATTAAAAATGTTTATCTACTCTATTTTGCTTGGAGCGTTCGTTTCAGCTCTTTTTGCAAATGATGGAGCGGCTTTGATATTAACTCCAATTTTATTAGCAAAAATGAGAATATTGCAACTAAATATGAAAACAATAGTTGCTTTTTTACTAGCAGGTGGATTTATAAGTGATAGTGCATCACTACCTTTTGTATTTTCAAATCTTACAAATATAGTAACTGCAAACTATTTTAGTATAGGTTTTGCACAATATTTCTTTGATATGATAATTCCATTTATTGTAAGTGTTATAGCTTCTACAATTTTTTTATGGCTAATTTTGAGAAAAGATATTCCAAAAACGGTTGATATAACTTTATTAAAAGAGCCAAAAAGTGTAATAAAAAATATGAAACTCTTCTATTTTTCATGGGTATTTTTAGCATTTCTTTTATGTGCTTATTTTTTAGGAGATGCTTATGATTTACCTATTTCAATTTTTGCATTAGGTGGAGCAACTATATTTTTAATTATTGCAACTATTTCAAAATCTGTTGAACCTCTGAAAATTATAAAAGAAGCGCCTTGGCAAGTTGTGTGGTTTAGTATTGGACTTTATATTGTTGTTTATGGGCTTAAAAATGCAGGACTTACAGATTATTTAGCAATAATTTTAAAAGATTTAAGCTTAAGAGGTGAGACAATTGCAGTTTTAGGAACAGGTTTTATAGCCGCATTTTTAAGTGCTATTATGAATAATATGCCAACAATTATGATTATGGATATAGCTTTAAATGATATACAAAATCAAGCTATGATTTATGCAAATATTGTTGGATGTAATCTTGGACCAAAAATGACACCATTTGGTAGCCTTGCAACTCTATTATGGCTTCATGTTTTAGCAAAAAAAGGTGTGAAAATTTCATTTGCACAATACAGCAAATTTGGTTTGATCATCACACCACCTGTTTTATTTATTGTGTTGTTGAGTTTGTAGGATAATTATCCTTTTTTAAATAAACTTTAAAGTTTTATATATTATGATATTCATTATCATTTTAAAAAAGGAAATATTTTGTGTAACAATACTCTTTTAGGACAAAGGCTAAATTTAAGTAGTTCTAGTGATATTTTTGATAATTTAATCAAAAAAAATGAGTGGGAAACTCTGATTAGATTATTTAGTTTAAATATCTTGGATATAAATCATAGAGATTGCAAAGGTAGAAATATTTTATATTTTGCAATATTAAATAAAAAATATGAGTATATAAAAATACTTTTTGATTTAAGAGTTAGTACTAGAGTAAATTTTTCTCTAAATGCAATCAATTTTGCTGTTTGTTTAGATGATATAAAATCTTTAGAGATACTTTTAAAATGTGGTTTAAGTGTAGATACTTTAGATGAGATAGGAACTTCACCTTTAATATATGCAATTTTATATAATAAAAAAAAGAGTGCAGAATTTTTGATTAAATCTGGTGCTGATCTTGAGTTAGAAGATTTTATGGGAAATTGTGCTAAGTATTTGTTACATTTAAAATAAAATAAAAAATTGTAAGCAAAGATAGGATTTCCTATCTTTAGCTTTAACTCTTCTGTTTTACTCTTCTGTTTTACTATTATCAACCAGATTTAAACTATTTTTTAAAAGTTCTAAAGTTGAGTACGATTGAGTATTTGATTGCGAATATGAAATTGTTTCATTTAATAAAGTTCTTATATTTTCTGGAATCTTCTCATTTTGTGCAAGATTTTTCAAAGGTTCTACACTAAAACCAAAAGCATCTAAACTATCTAAAATCTGTTTAGGTGTATTTCCAGCACTTCTTAAAAGCAAACCATTAGAAGCAGCTAAATACAATGAATCAGATACAACATCTACTCCTAACTCTTCATTAGTTTGAGTTGTTTGTAGAAACTTTATATTTCCCTCTTGTACATCTATTGTTTTTTTTACTGGATTTTCTTCAGTTTCATCTACTACTTCTTCTAAAGGAGCTGTATAGCCGTTGTACATCTTAGCTGTCTCTTCTTTTGCAGTTTTTAAAACATCACTACTTGTAAGTATTTTATTCCAATCTCTTGTATCTTCATTTGAACCAACTACTCCATAAAGAATACTTGAAGCATCTTCAAAACTCATATTTGTAAAATCCATAAGTTCTTTTATACTTGGTTTTTTTGTAGTATCAATTGAAGGCAAAGTTTCAGCTGCTAAATAATTTTCAAAACTATTAGTTTCCAAACTTGTATTTGAGCTAACTTCATTAGATTGTATTTGATTATTAATCGCAGGATTAGGGCTTACAGAGTTTATAGTCATTTTATACCTCTTAAATTATAATATTTCTAAAAAAAGTATTATACCTTTTAAAACATATAATACACCAATATTTTAATTTTTTATTTAGTCATAAGAAATTATGACTAAATAATTTTTAACCAATATTTAATACTTAGCAATAAGTAAATCAACCATTCTTAAATCATCAAAATTATTTGTAAGAATTAATAAATTCACATAAGCATCAATAAGTTCGTATAAGTTATCCAAATACTCATATTTTATCTCATACACTTTATTATTTGCTTCATAAACATCTATAATACTTTTTAAACCAAAACTATGTCCTTGCTCAATAGACTCTTTAAATAAAACTGCATTTTCTAAAGATTCTTGATAAAGAGGAAGCATTTTCATAGAAGAATCAAAAACAGACTTATATTTTTCATAATCAATATTTGTTTTAGCTTTTATATCTTCTAAATCTTCCATAGCAGATTTATATCTCATTTTAGACTCTCTAGTTTTAGATAGAGCATATCCACCTTGAAAAAGTGGCAATCTAAATACAAACATAAATTGTTTTCTATTATCGTTGTTATAATCGCTACTTGGATTATCAATATCGTATTTAGAGTAACTAGCTTCAAAATCGAAAGTAGGTAGATGTTTACTCATAGCATTATTCATTTCGCTTTTATGAAAAGCTGCTGTACTTTCTGATTTTTTAATTAGCATATTAGAGTACATATTATCTACATTTGCAATACTTCTATTAATATCATCAACAACAACATTTATTTTTTTTGTTGTATCAAAAGAAGCAAGTTCAAAATTGTCACTACCAATTAAATTTTTAAATTCTAAAATATTAGCATTTAATAAATCTTCCTCTTTTCTTAACTCAACTCTAGCATTATTGTATTCAACTTTAGTTTCCAAATAATCCATCTTACTAGCCAAATCCATTTGATGCTTTTTTTCCATAGAAAGAAGATTGTATTCATTATATTTCAAATATGAGTTATTTAACTCAATTTTATTTTTAGATTTTAAAATCTCCAAATAACCATTAAAAACTTTTTTTGCCAGCTCTTGCTTTTGTAGTCCTTTTTCAGCTTTCATAATATCAACTCTAGATTTCTCAACATCAATACGAGTAAATAAATCAGCATTGAAAATAACTTGTGAAAGATTTATTGTTTTATCAATAACATCTTGTTCAATTTGACCTACAGAGCTATATTTACTATTTACTTTCTCTTTTACATTTATTTTAGCCATTTGAGTAGTTACTTGAGGAAGAATTTGAGAGTAAGCTTGACTTACAAGTTCTTCATCTGCTTGAAGCTGATAATCCAAAGATTTAGCTTCGTGTGAATTATTCAAAGCCATTGAGTATGCTTCAAACATACCAATAGACTCTGCATTTAAGCTACAAATTCCAAAACTAGTTAGAAAAACTGTTGCTAAAAATTTATTCTTCATTGAAACCTCTACTTAACATATCAGTAAATGGTTTTACTAAGTAGCTTAAAGTTGTTCTAGTTCCTGTTTTAATCATAACTTCAGCAGGCATACCAGCAACCAACTCAAATCCATACTCTTTTAACTGTTTTTGACCCTCAGGTGTAACTTCTACTTTTGCTTCATAATATGAATTTCCAGTAGCTTCATCTACAAAACTATCAGCAGATACATGAATTACTTTTCCATGTATTACATGAGTTTGTTGTAAATGAAATGCAGAAAATCTAATATCACACTCAAGTCCAGCACTAACTTTATCAATATCAGTTACAGGAACTTGAGCCTCTACAATTAAAACACTACCTTGAGGAACAATATCCAATATTTTTTGTCCAGATGGTATAACTCCACCAATAGTATATAAACTTAAACCTACAACAACACCATCAGCTGGAGCTATAATCTCTGTTCTATTAAGAGTATCTCTAGCAGCCAAAATTTTAGATTTTAAATCATTTAGCATAGTTTTAGTTTCAACAAGTTTGTTTAAAGTCTCTTTTTTAAACTCCTCATCTCTAAGAAGTAATTGACCTTTTGTCTCCATAATTTGCTCATTCAATCTTGCAATTTCAGCTCTAGTATTTGCAACATCACCTTGAAGCATATTAGCTTCTCTTTGAAGCTCTCTTAGTTTTATCTTATCAACAAGTTTTAGCTTAAAAAGTTCATCCCACTCTTTAACCTCTTCATTTATAGAGATAAGTCTTTGTTGTTTACTACTTAATAAAGATGTATTTCCATCAATTTGATTTTTAAGTTGTAAAATTCTATTTTCTAAAATACTTTTCTCTTCATTTATAGCATTTTTAGTAGAGTAAAACAGATTTCTTTGTTCATTTTTTACAAACTCATCAACCAAATCACTATCAAACACTATATCTTTTAAATTGTCTTTATGAGATACAAGTCTATTGTAAAGCCCTAAAGTATCTTGATATTGTGATTCTAAAATATCAAGTTGTGCTTTAGTTTGAATATCTTGTAATTTAATTAATACATCACCTTTTTTTACACTATCACCATCTTTTACAAAAATAGTCTCTATAATACCACCTTCAAGATGCTGAATACTCTTTTTCTCATATCCAGCACTAACTTTTCCAGTTCCAACGCTACTAGAAGCCAAAGGAGCAAATGCCATCCATCCACCAAAAATTACAAAAACTGTTATAAGTACACCAAGTCCAAATCTTATAACCAAACTATCATCAGTTTTCAACAAACTCTTTTTATCTTGTATCATTTATTTTTCCTTAATTCGATGGTTTGCTTAAATTTATTTTTGGTACAACACTCTGAGCAGCTGCTGGTCTTTGAGCTTGAGCTTGAGCCTGAGCTTGTGCAGTTGCAGCTTGTTGCTTTTGAGCAATTGCATTTAAAACATCATTTGTATTTCCATATAACTCTAAAACACCATTGTTGATTAAAGCAAGTTTGTTTGTTGCTTGTAAAACATTTGTTCTATGAGTAATTATAACAACAGTAGTTCCACCAGCTCTAAGAGTTTTAATAGCTTCAACAAGTGCAGCTTCACCAACATCATCAAGATTTGAATTAGGTTCATCAAGTACTATAAATACAGGATTATTATATAAAGCTCTAGCCAAACCAATTCTTTGTCTTTGTCCACCTGAAAGCGAAGCTCCACCTGGCCCAATTTTTGTATCATAACCTTCAGGAAGTTTTAAAATCATCTCATGAACACCAGCTTTAGTAGCAGCTTCTACAACTTTTTCAGGTTCAACTTCACCAAATCTAGCAATATTTTGACTAACAGTTCCCTCAAATAACTCAATATCTTGTGGCAAATACCCAACATACTTCCCCAAATCTTCTCTATCCCATTGAGATATATCAGCTTTATCAATTCTTGCAACTCCATTTGACAAAGGCCAAAGTCCAAGCATTACTCTAGCAAGTGATGATTTTCCAGCAGCACTAGGCCCAATAATACCTACAACATCACCTTTTTCTATTTTCATACTAATACCTTTTAACGAAGGCACAGTTCCAGACGGAGGAATTACAACAACATTTTCTAAAGTAATCTCACCTTTTGGAGCAGGAAGTTGCATATACTCTTTATCTTTTGGAAAATCATTTAACAAACCTTCAATTCTCTCATAAGAACTTCTAGCACTACTAAATCCTTTCCAGCTTCCAATAATCAAATCAAGTGGAGCCAAAGCTCTTCCCATTATAATAGAAGCAGCAATCATCATACCAGGAGTTACTTCCATATTTATAGCCAAATAAGCCCCAAGTCCTAAAATAAGTGATTGAAACATCACTCTTAAAGATTTAGATAAATTAGACCAAACCCCAGCACTATCACTAGCAATATTTTGTGCATTTAAAAATCCATAATACTTATCGGCCCAAACCTTAGATATATTATTTCTCATACCCATAGCATTTACAACTTCAGCATTTCTAATATTACTATCAACATAAATTGTAGAAGCTCTACTCAAATTATTTGCCTCAGCAAGTTTCTCTTTAGTGCTGTACTCATTTGCAACAGTAATTCCAACCAAAACAATAGCAGCAAAAATAGCAAAAAATCCAAAAGCAGGGTGGAAAATAAAAAGAACAATTATATAAATAGGCATCCAAGGAGCATCAAAAAAGGCAAAAAGACCATTTCCAGTCATAAATTGTCTAACTTGAGTTAAATCATTTAAAGGCATAGAAGATGATCTTCCAGGAGCTTTTCTCTCAAGTTCAAACAAGCTATCAAAAATTCTTTGACTAAGCATAGAATCAAGCTTATTTCCAACTCTTACAAGAACTCTAGATCTTACAACTTCAAGTAAACCCATAGTTATAAAAAGAACAACAACTATTAAAGTAAGCATTATCAAAGTATCTTGACTTCTACTTCCAAGAACCCTATCATAAAGTTGCAACATATAAAGTGGTGGAACAAGCATTAGTATATTTATAAACATACTAAAAAGCCCAACCATAATAAAAGATTTCTTAGCACTAAGAAGTGATTTCTTAAGCTCAGAAACTACTGGTTTTTTATTATTCGACTGTTTTTTAATCATAGTTTTATTGCCTATTTTTTATTTTTATATTTGTTGTTTATAAAGTATCTCAAAAAGTTTTTGTATATTTTCAAGAGATTTCAAATGTGCTTCAATTAGATTTATAATTCCATTTCTAACCCAAGAAGCTAAAACATCATCGCTAAGTTCATTTAATTTCTCTTTATTTACAACTAAAAAACCTTTTACAAGAACTTTTTTCTCTTCACCCTCACCAACACTAATTTCACGCTCTTCAAGTATTCCACTCTCACTTATTAGTTTAGCAACATTTTGTGTAACAATATTGTTGTTATCATAAGATTGTAAAAAAGTTATTGCGTGAGCCAAAGTTTCACTTTGTTCACCATTTTCATCAAACAAAGGGCTTCCTTCACTTTGACTAAAAAGTGCACTATCTTCATCTATTAAAATTACTTTTTGATTTACATTATCTTGTGTACTAGCAAGTGAAAAAGGGTATCTTCTTAAAAAACTAGGAACATAACTCTCAATCCATTTTCCCTCACTATTTATTGCTAAACAACCACCTCCAAGGCTAGTAATAGCTATTAAAGATGGATTTTCACCACCACTAAAAACTACAGGAAAACTTTTACTTACAAGTTCAACCTCTCCAGCAATCATAGGAATAAAATTCAAATCTTTAGCAAAAAACAGATCACTCATACCTTTTACTTTTAAATCCTTATGCTTTGTCTTATCAAGCACTACTAAATTTTTATACATTTTTTTATTCTCCCGTTTATCGTTTTTTATATTTTTTTTAGGTCTTCCTCTAGTAGTATTAGACTCTATAATCTTTCCTACTAAGGTTTCAATATGGCTTATGTATGCATCACTTGCCGTTGGTTTTTGTTTTTCAATTCGCTCTTTTACAAACTCAAACCTACTCAATTCTAAATTATCACAAATTTCTTTATACTTCAAGGCTCGTACATCGTCACTAAATCCAAGGTTTTTATATAGAGTATGAGGAGTTACAATCTCATCTTTAAGTCCATAGTAATTACACTTTTTACTATTTATCTCTCCAAAAGATTCAATATATTTCATAACATCAAACAAATAAAGCTGCTCTTGAACCAAAGAAGCTTTATATCTGCTTCCCCACAAAGTTCCAGTTCTATCATATTTTTTATTATAAAATCTCACATAAACTCTTCCTAGAGTTTGCATAAACTTAGGTAAATCCTCACTATTTTTAAAAGTAGCTAAAAACTCAAAAAAAGAGCTCATAAGAGTATAAGAGTGTACACTAACACTATATCTCTTTTTCAAATCAAAAAAAATATCTTTAAAACTCTCATAATCTTCATCATCTTGAAAAATATCAACACCATAAATACCCTGAAGTAATATATGCTGAGGTACATTTTCAACCAAGACTCTTATTTTCCTACCCAAAAAAAACCTTTTATTTAGATTCAGGTCGAAATTTTACCCAAAAAATCTTAAATAATACTGAATTTACTCGGATACTATTTAAAAAATTTTAAATAGTGCCAGAGTAAAATAAAATCAAAAAAATATCTTTTTTAAGTAAAATCAGTTAGAATAAACCCCAAAAAACAAAAT
>JACCEA010697106.1_pt1 | contig 10276 bp, 7 predicted proteins | sample 7449851 | NCBI WGS metagenome assembly JACCEA01 (sample SAMN15323453, study PRJNA562643) | freshwater metagenome | isolation source: river surface water | place: USA:Blue River Watershed | collected 2017-08-18 | reverse complement strand
CTTAATTCTTCGGTTTATATAAACCATGATCAACTAAATGTTGGCGTAAGATGCGACGAAGTTCTAACACAGCTTCGGGCGTTTCTTGAATAGAGTGACCACCCGTGAAGATCTTCTCGGAAACAGCACCATCTAAATGCGCACTCTTATAAGGAACAATCCCGTCTGTAATGACATTTGGATCATCACTTTTAGTAATATTGCCCATAATAGAATGAAAAACTAAGCCTTTTTCGGGTGGGATACTAGCTGTCAGTTCCATAAATTTAGATTTTTTACTTAGATCACTTGGTCCATTTTGAATGACATCATTCGTTAGTTTTTTGACAAAGTCTTTTAAATCAACATAATAAATGGTCAGCGTATCTGCGAGGGTCGTTAAGAAAGTTGCAGGAAGTTTAATAATTTTTCTTGCTGCTAGAGTAAACCATCGGTCTGCATAATCTGTACCTCGGTGTGGTGCTGCGAGAAAAATAGCTCGATCAAAATTTTCAATTGGTTTCATTTTGAGTCTTTCACCAATGACAGGGTGTTTTCTTAGACGTGTTTGTTGGCGATTATTCATCAATTCTAAAGCTTGTTTAGAAATATCTGCATCACTCACTAAAAGCCGACTAATAATTCCACCCATACTATGCCCAATTAAAACTGCATCTTGGGCTGCTGCATCTTTGGGATTAAGTGAACCAAATGCTTGTTTTAATAAAGCATAAATTTGAAAACGGCTTTCCAAAATTGGCATATTGGTAGAGTAAAAAATTTGCCAAACTTGATAATGTTCTCTTAATATTGCATCACCCATAATGTCATTAGTTACCGCAATCCATGCTTCAGGACTACTTGCCAGACCATGTACTAATACAATGATTTTCTTATTCGGGTTATAGGGTTCCAGCATATAGAGATGCGGCATTGCCAAATGCTGATCGCGGTCAATTAAGGTCAAATACGCAGCCGCACCTAAATTGTTTTCTGCTAGCCATAAACCATAGGGTGCAGAAAAATTTGCTGCTAATGAATATGGTTTACCGGCAATCTCTACTTTCTCAATGCTATAAGGATCATAAACCTTAATTTCAAAATTCGGATTTGTTAAAACATCTTCTATCGTTGCATTCGATTTTTTAGGTTGAGCAATAATTGTGGCTGCTAAATAGCGTGCTTTATGAATATTAGGATTTATCCCTTTAGGATAATCATGGGTTAAAGGATTAAGAATGTATTTATTTTCTTGTGATGATGAGTCTGTCGATGGAAAAACTGCGACAAAATCAGAACCGAAACCATCACGGCGGTTAATTGCCCTTAATCCAGAAAAATTCATGTTGTAACTGGAAATGAATTTTTCCAGTTTCATATTCTGTAGGCGTTGATATGCTTGAATATCAATTGTGTAAGTACTTTTTCCAATTTTAATCGTTGGGGTAAGATTGGTCGATGGATTCCTTAAACTATGACCACTCACCAATTGAGTAAGTGCCTGATTGTAGAAATCTCGAATTTGTACTTGGCGGTTATCAAAAAGTCGTTCTTGTGGCTGACGTGATGTTTTGAATAAATACGCATAACTATAACGAATACTTTTATCCAAAGCTTCAAACTTCTGATCTAAGCAACTTTCATAATTTTGCTGTATTAGCTTTTGTTCATCAGCAGGTTTATGTGTAGACAATTTATTGATTTTACATTCTGATGAGTCCGACAGTGACACGGCTTTAGCAAGATATAGTTCACTGGCTGTCGACAATAATTGTTCGTCTTGAATCTGAGGAATTTTGTGTAGATCTGCAATGCATTCATTCGGAGATTGCATACAAATTTTTGCTTCTTTACCTGACATCGATAAGACATTCAGGCTTGCTTCACTTAACTTTTTCTGAGTTACTATACTATTACGTTCATTGGCTATGGTGACATCAACCGCTTGTTGCTTGAGGCTAACGACCTGACAGCCATTTAAAGCAATAGTTGATAACAGCGTAAAGGCAAATAGATATTTGTTTGAATTAGATGCTTGCATTATCAAGGAGCAAATTTAGCTGGAAGATTCTAGCTATAATACGAAAAAAAGATGTTTTTTCAATCAACTTAAAAAAATAGACTGTTCTGAACAGTCTATTTTTACAAAATCACAAATCTTTAATTTAGGACTTGCCAAACATTCCAACGTTTTCCAGATTCAACTTCTTTGATAAGTTGATCTGCAACTTCGGCTTCATCAGGATAATTAATTTTATAATTTTTGAGTGTTTGAATCGCATTTTTCTTTTGCTCTAACCATAAATAGTTATTTGCAGCAGAAAGATAAGCTTCTTGTACACCGCCTTTAATCGCTTTATCTAGATATGGAATCGCTTCACGTTGACCGCCACCTTCAGATAGACCAAAACCAAACCAGAAATTAGTTTCAGGGTCATTTGGGCTAATCGCAAGAATACGCTGTGCGTAGTTGAGTGATTTTGTTGTATAGGCTGTACCTAAGTCCATATTACGTGCCATAACGCTTGCTTTAAATGCACGAGTAAGTACATCCAGAGAAGCATTGGGCTTTTCTGCTAAAGCATCAAGTTTCTGCGTAATTTCACGAAGTTTTGCCTCATAACCTTTACGTTCTTGGCGTTCCGTAAAACGTGGTGGATAGTGACGCGCTTTACCTTCAACCAATTGAAGAAAATCATCAATTTCAGTGACATCTACTTCATTATCACCAGCAAGCACCGCATATTTCATATTACGTTGCTTTTGATCAGTCGTAGGGACAATTAATTTATTCACCTCAAGGGTGGTTGATTTTGATGGGTCACCTTGAAGTGAAACAACCATTTTTGTTACAGGTTGAGCCGATGCATCTTTAATTGCAACTTCAAAGCTTGGTGGAGCATCATATTTAACTGGATTTAAAGCATAAAATGGAGGAGTTGGATCAGGTTCTTTGAATACAAAAGGTTCAGCAGCTTTTTCTTTTTTTACTGGCGTAGTACCACAAGCTGTTAAAAAAGAAGTTGAAAGTACAAGAAGTGCCAAAGGCTTAAAATTCATGCTTTACATCCATTAATTTTAGTGAATTAACTAGGTCGGTCGTTGGTTTTACCAGTCTAGGAAAAGCAAAACCAACTTGCAACGAGAAGCTTGTTACATTTTTTATAAATTGGATTAGTTTGAAGAAGTTTTGCTCTGAGCTTCACATTCACGTCTAACTTCTTCAATAATTTTAAGTTCTTCTTTACTAAATGGCTGGGTCTTCTGTTTTTGACCGTTAAATGTTGGGTCTAGTAGCGAGAGGCGCTGGCAAAGGGTATTCATGCGCTTTTCATTTTGCTGCATCCGATCCAGTAAAACACGAATACCTTCTAAAATTGGGTCTGACTGATCCTGAGTGGTGGCATAAGGCTGGAAACCGATGCTTTCAGCATAATCACGGCGGCGTGCTTCATCCTGCTCAATCTGGGTTTTATCCTTGAAAATGTATCGTGCAGGGTTGCCAACAGCCGTTACACCTTCAGGAACTTCTTTGGTGATGACTGCATTTGAGCCAACTTTTGCACCTTTATGGACGGTAAAGGGACCAAGGATTTTAGCACCTGCACCCACCACAACACCATCTTCAAGCGTGGGGTGGCGCTTGCCTTTATTCCATGTTGTGCCGCCAAGCGTTACTCCATGATAAAGCGTGACATCATCACCAATTTCAGCTGTTTCACCAATGACAACGCCCATACCATGATCGATAAAAAAGCGTTTACCAATTTTTGCGCCAGGATGGATTTCAATTCCTGTTGCAAAGCGGCTAAATGAAGAGAGTAAACGTGCTGTACCTTTGTACTCTTTTTTCCAAAGCTCATGTGCCATACGATGCATGATCAAAGCATGAATACCAGGATAGGTGGTTAGAACTTCGAGTGTATTTCGAGCAGCAGGATCACGTGCAAATACAGCCTCGATATCTTCTTTAAGCTGTTTAATCATTGGGCATGATCCTCCGAATTGGTTTGTTTCCATGAGCCTTTGGCTAAAGCCTGTACACGGCTGAAAATTCCGCGCAATAAATGATATTCCATACGATCTAATTGTATCCTTCCGAACAGGCGACGCAAGCGTAATGGAAGTAAACGAGGATTATTTGGATCTAAAAATTCGATTTCAGTCAGCATTTTTTCTAGATGAGGATAGAATTCTTCCATTTGTTTTTGTGTTACTAATGGCTCATCCCATTCCATGCTCTGTTGTTGTTTAAGTTGCATGTGATCATCTGGAACAACAGTCATTTGTTGCGTATTTTGTTCGAGTGCAGCCATTCTCAACTCATAACAAATGACTTGAATCGCTTGTGCGACATTTAAAACACCATACTCAGGATTAACTGGGATGGTTAAGTGATAATTGGCTAAAGCAAGTTCTTCATTGGTGAGACCACGGTCTTCACGACCAAAAACAATAGCGATATTTTGTTGTTGAGTTGCAGCTTGTAACGCTTCTTTTGCAGCAGGACGTACGTCCAGTAACGGCCATGGAATGGTACGACTACGTGCGCTGGTTCCAAACACGAGATGACAGTCTTGAATAGCTTGTTCTAAAGTATCAACGATCTCAATTTTTTCAATTAAATCCTGTGCACCTGCGGCTAAAGCATCAATATCTGGGTGTGGATAGGTTTTAGGCGCAACTAAAACGAGTTGAGATAAACCCATCGTTTTCATTGCGCGTAAGGCACTACCAATATTGGCTGGTAGGGTGGTATTGACCATCACAATACGCACATGATCCAAGTGTTTGGACACGTTATTTGAGTCAAACAGATTCATATATCATCCAGAATTAAGAGTATTGAGAGATTTCAGCTTGATACAGATCAAGTGCTTCATCTATAGACATGTTTTCAGGTGGTGGTGCAACTGTGGTTACTTTAGGCGCTTCTGCTACCTTTGCAGCTTTTGACTTCACTTGATATTCAATAAAAATCGCGTCCTTACCAAAATAATCACGTAGCTTGCCTAGCAATTCATCTAAAGGTGCGACTTTCCATTGCGGACCTAGATGCAACTCTGCTGTCGCAAAGCTTTGTTCAAGTTGGATTTGTAAAGCAATATGCTGACACATATCGACATTGCAATAGGGTAATAAAATTGCCTGTAAATCTTTGGCTAAAGATTTGGTCATTAAATCTTGAGGGAGACGAATTTGAATACTTTGGGCACGCTTTTGGCGGATTTCATTTAAATTAAACGCTTTACTTAAACGCGCCATTGGGCGATCAAAGCCTTCACGTTCGTAGATTTCGCCTTCGATAACAATGACTTGTTCTAGACGAACGATTTCTTTATAACGTTGAAAACGCTCATGATTGCAGCTGATTTCAACACGAGCAGTGCCATCATCTAGTGTAATCATGATACGGTTCGGGAAGTTGGCAATATCAACGACTAAACCAGCAAAGACGGTCGTGACACCACGACGAGTAGGTGTTAGTTCATTTAATTTTGCTGGAATAAACGATTTTAATTCTGGACGATAGACATCAATCGGATGACCAGTGAGATACAATCCAAGCGTATCTTTTTCACCTTTAAGGCGAACTTCGTCTGACCACGGTTTCACAGGTTTAGCAGGTTTGCGTTGAACTTCTTCAACTTCACCAAATAAATCCATGATACCCGTCTCACGGTTACTTCGTGCTTGTTCAGCCGCTTGAACAGCTTCAGGCAATTGAGCCATTAAGCTTGAGCGTTCAATGCCTAAACAATCCAATGCACCTGCACGAATTAAGGCTTCTAAGGTACGTTTATTGATTTTTTTCAGGTCGATTCGATGACAGAAATCAAATAAATCCTTGTATGGACCTTCATTGATGCGTGAGTCGATGACCGATTGCATCGCTTGTTCGCCGACACCTTTAATTGCACCGAGACCATAAACAATAGTTTTCTCATCACTGGCATGGAAATGATACAAAGACATATTTACGGAGGGCGGTAGCACTTCTAATTTATTATTACGGCAGTCATCAATTAAAAATACGATACTGTCAGTATTCTGCATTTCTGATGATAAAACCGCCGCCATAAATTCTGAAGGATAATGTGCTTTTAACCATGCAGTGTGATAGGCAACAAGGGCATAGGCTGCAGCATGTGATTTGTTAAATCCATAACCTGCGAACTTTTCCATATAGTCGAAGATATGGTTTGCTGTCGCTTCATCAATCTCTTTTTTTGCAGCACCTTCAATAAAGATTTGGCGCTGTTTAACCATTTCTTCAGGTTTCTTTTTACCCATGGCACGGCGAAGTAAATCTGCACCACCAAGTGTATAGCCTGCGCAGAACTGTGCTGCCTGCATCACCTGTTCTTGGTAAACCATAATCCCGTAGGTAGGTTCAAGTACGCTTTCTAGCAATGGATGTAGATACTCGAACTCACCACCATGCATACGATGGATAAAGTCTGGAATTAGATCCATTGGACCGGGGCGGTATAAAGAAACGAAGGCAATAATTTCTTCAAATTTACTCGGTCTTGCTTCCTTGAGCATTTTTTTCATGCCGACGGATTCAAACTGGAACACCGCAGTTGTATTGGCGTTCGCAAAGACTAAATAAGCATCCTTGTCATCTAATGGAACATTTGCAATTTCGAGAGGAATTTCAGATTTGATTCTTTTATTAATATTTTGAACGGCATCTTCAATAACTGTGAGGTTACGCAAACCTAAGAAGTCAAATTTAACCAGACCTGCAGCTTCAACATCATCTTTATCGTATTGCGCAACACGACTTGTTCCATCTGCTTCACACAGTACCGCTGAATAATCGGTAATTTTTCCGGGTGCAATGACTACACCACCTGCGTGTTTCCCTGTGTTTCGTGTAATGCCTTCGAGCTTAAGTGCCATTTCCCAAATTTCAGCAGCATCATCATTATCAGGGTTTGATGGGTTGGTCACGATGTCTTTGAGCTGTGGTTCCATGTCAATCGCAGTGACTAGATCAACGCCAAGCGGCTTGGTCGGAATCATTTTGGAAATACGGTCAGCCAGACCATAAGACTTACCTAAGACACGTGCAACATCTCGGATTGCGCCTTTTGCAGCCATCGTACCAAAAGTCGCAATCTGTGAAACGGCTTCACGACCGTATTTTTGTGCGACATATTCGATCACTCGGTCACGACCTGCGATACAAAAATCGACGTCAAAATCGGGCATTGAGACACGTTCAGGGTTTAAGAAACGTTCGAAAAGCAAATCATAACGTAATGGATCTAGATCAGTAATTTTTAAACTGTAGGCAACTAATGAACCAGCACCCGAACCACGGCCAGGACCTACAGGCACACCATTATTTTTGGCCCATTGAATAAAGTCCATGACGATCAGGAAGTAACCTGGAAAACCCATTTTTAAAATAATATCAACTTCGTACTTGATACGATCATCATAAGGTTTACGAATTTCAACCCAATCTTCATCACGTTCAGCAATAGGGTAAAGGTGATTTAAGCGTTCCTCTAAACCTGTACGCGATAAATGTTCGAAATAGGTGTCGATGGTATAGCCATCTGGGATCGGGAAATCAGGTAAGAAATAAGTCCCGAGTTGTAAGGTAACATTACAACGTTTGGCAATATGGTAGGTATTTTCAATGGCACTAGGGATGTCTGAAAATAGTTCAGACATTTGCTCACCAGTTTTAAAGTACTGTTCAGAGCTATAATTCTTAGGACGTTTATCGTCACCAAGGACATAACCATCGGCAATACACACACGTGCTTCATGTGCTTCAAAATCATCTTGTTCAACAAAGTGAACATCATTATGTGCAACGACACCAATTTGATATTTAGCAGCGAGTTTAACGGCTTGTTGAATAAAATCTTCTTCACCAACACGTTCAGTACGTGTTAATGCTAAATAAACACGATTACCAAACTTTTCAATCCATGCTTCTAATAAAGGTTCTGCTTTTTGTGGATTGGATGAACAAAGCATTTTGCCAACATCACTATGCTGTCCAAGCAATACAATTAAATCTTCTGATTGTTCAAGTATCCATTCTTTTTGTACGCATGGGATACTAAGTTGTTGTCCTTCAATAAAGCCCCGAGATACGATTTCGGTTAGATTTCGCCAACCTTTACTGCTCATAGCTAATAAGGTTGCGCGGTGCTCTGCGTCATTTAGTCGAATGACACTGCCTAAAATAGGTTTAATGCCTTTTTTTAAACAAGCTTCATAAAATTTCACCGCAGCGTGCAAGTTGGATAAGTCAGTTAATGCAAGCGCAGGCATGTCATCTTTAACGGCAGCTTTGACCAAATCAGGTATGCGAACAATCGATTCCGTAATCGAAAATTCTGTATGGATACCGAGATGAACAAACCGCATAGAAGGACTATCCTTTTTCAAAGCAACGCATAGTTTAGCATGCAAACCGAAAATGGCATGCTTAATATTTTGGCAAACTGTCTATTTGGTCTGTGCTTTTTATAAATTAATAAAAATTAACTTTTGATTTATATGGAAATATAAATATACATTTACTTAAGTTGTTTAACCCCTAGAATGTATCTGCATAAAAATGTACCAAAGTAGGTTCAAGAATGAAATTAAAGAATATCGTATTTTCAATATTATTAAGTATGAGCGCAATTTCTTTAGCTCAAGCTGAGGATGTATCTTTTAGCCAAGAACTCGTTCAACAAGCAAAAAGCGGTGATGTGATTGCCCAAAATAATCTTGGAGATGCTTATTATTATGGAAATGATGTCGATCAAGATTTTGGTAAAGCATTAGAGTGGTTCAAAAAGGCGGCTGCAAAAGGAAATGCTGATGCATTGCTGTCCCACAATTTTTCACAAGAGGAAGCTCATTTGAGCTTCCTCTTGTTTTATGGGTATTTTATCGGGTGAAAATAAAGCTTTTAAAGTTCTTCTTTCAAACAAATTCACTTGAATTATTCTGAGTAAACGTTGAACTGTCCAACCTGTTTTCCCTAAATGTTGAGCGAAACTCACCAATAAATAGGCGATCATCGCAATCCAGATTTGTGTCTGAATTGCGTTCCTGCTGCGGCCTAGAAACGCTTTTAATTTGAGATTCTGCTTAATCGCCTTAAAGAACAGCTCAACTTTCCAACGATCTTTATAAATCGCCGCAATGGTGGAGGCGGCTAAATGAAAGTTATTGCTGAGAAAGCTAAAGTGCTTGCCACTTTGCTGATCTCTATATTCAATTCTTCTTAACACTGGGGCTTTTCTTTTTAGGGCATGTGCGCTATTCAGCTGAATGGTTTCATCTTTTAGAATACCTTTGGATTCAAGCACTGGATGTTGCTGGATCACCTGATACACAGATTTAGGCCTAAAACGTGTAACAAATCCAATGTTTTGAGCGGTCAGATTTGCATACCATTGGTAATCGACATAGCCTTTATCAAAAACTACAATGCTGCCAGCAGGAAACTGGAATTTGCGGCCTTGTACCATGTCATTTTCTTTGCCATTTTCAACTGCAACAAACTCAGGAATATCATTGCTGTGATTCAATCCTATGCTGAGTTTCATGCTGGCTTTTGAGTCATGAACTTTGGCCCATTCACATAAGGAAAGCGACAGGTCAATATGACTGGCATCCAAGGAATACAAGGGATTCTTAAAGCGAAATTTATGGGCTACTTTTGAGTGTTCATAGTATTTAAGCAACTTGTGAAAGAGCTGTTGGTACAAGGCAGCGGGCTGCTGCTCATTGATTCGTGCCAGTGTACTTCGGGGAATAGACTTTGCTCCGAAATGACTCAGTTTTTCCTGTTGGCACTCCAGATTGGATTGAATATCTCTCAGACTTTGCCTGCAGGAAAGTTGAGACATCAAGATGGCAATAAACTGATCCCATCTTGAAGCCGCTCTAAATTTCTGTCCAACATGGTGTACTTTAGCAAGTTGCTCAAAATCCTGTCGCACGACGGGTTTAATAAGCTGATGAAATACGGTATTCTGATGTGACAAAACCTGAATCCTGGTCGTTAAAGTGTTTGTTTGCACTCATATTTTAACGATTTGGACTCAGGTTTTTTTATTTAAAGCAAACTATGGGACAGCAGTGGGGTAATCCCCCCTAAAAATACTAGCTCTTTAAGAGAGGCAGTATTATGAGAGGTGGTCCCACATGTTTGAACAACTAAAAGCTTATTAAATTCGGTTTTCTGATGGGGCAAAACCTGAAACCTTGTCGTTAAAGTGTTTGGTTGGACTCAAATTTTAACGGATTTGGCTTAGGGTTTTTT
>JACCEA011231797.1_pt1 | contig 10277 bp, 10 predicted proteins | sample 7449851 | NCBI WGS metagenome assembly JACCEA01 (sample SAMN15323453, study PRJNA562643) | freshwater metagenome | isolation source: river surface water | place: USA:Blue River Watershed | collected 2017-08-18 | reverse complement strand
GTTCCGTTGCCGTCGCCTTGCGTAACCGCTGGCGTCGCCAGCAAGTCGCCGAGCCGTTGCGTCACGAGATCCACCCCAAAAATATTTTGATGATCGGACCGACGGGCGTGGGTAAAACAGAAATCGCCCGTCGACTCGCCAAGCTGGTCGATGCGCCTTTCATCAAAATCGAAGCCACCAAATTCACCGAAGTCGGTTATGTTGGTCGTGATGTCGACACGATTATCCGAGACCTCGCAGAGATCGCCATCAAGCAAACGCGTGAGCAAGAAATGAAACGCGTGCGCACACTGGCCGAAGACTCCGCAGAAGACCGCATCCTTGATGTGCTGTTGACGCCACCACGTGCGGCAGACGGCTCGCCGATCCGCGAAGAGAACGCCACGCGACAGACCTTTCGCAAGCGCTTGCGTGAGGGTCATCTTGACGCCACCGAGATTGACATCGAAGTCGCCCAGCCCACGCCGCAGATGGATATCATGACGCCACCCGGCATGGAAGACATGGCCGAACAGCTCAAGGGCATGTTCGCGGGACTTGCGCGCGATAAAAAGAAAACCCGCAAAATGACCGTGAAAGAGGCCTTCAAACTTCTCGTTGAAGAAGAAGCCGCAAAACGCGTCAACGAGGAAGACTTGCGCACCGTCGCGATCCAGAAAGTCGAACAGCACGGGATCGTGTTCCTCGATGAGATCGACAAAATCGCCGCGCGCCAGGAATCAGGCGGCGCGGACGTCTCGCGCCAAGGTGTACAGCGCGATCTGCTCCCACTGGTCGAGGGCACCACTGTCACCACCAAATACGGCATGATCCGCACCGATCACATTCTGTTTATCGCCTCGGGTGCGTTCCACCTTTCGCGACCCTCGGACCTGATCCCCGAACTGCAAGGACGCTTTCCGATTCGCGTCGAGCTCGACTCGCTGACGGCCAAAGATTTCGTGCAGATCCTGTGCGACACCGATGCCTCTCTGACCAAGCAATACACCGCCCTGCTCGGGACAGAAGACGTGCACCTGAACTTTACAGATGAGGGGATTGCGCGTCTGGCTGAACTCGCTTTCGAGGTCAATGAGCGCACAGAAAACATCGGCGCACGCAGACTCTACACCGTGATGGAAAAGCTTCTTGAGGACTTGTCCTTTGATGCCACCAGCAGCAGTGGTCAGACGATCGTGATCGATGCCAGCTACGTCAACGACAAGCTCGCCGAAGCCGCTGGCAGTCAGGATCTCGCGCGGTACGTTTTATGAGCACTCGACTTTCGATTATCGCGACCCGCACCGGAGACGATGGCTCAACAGGCCTGGGAGACGGCACACGCGTGCCAAAGGACAGCGCACGCGTCCAGGCCATGGGAGATGTCGACGAGCTCAACAGCTGCCTGGGTTTGCTGCTAGCAGACAACTTACCCGCAGACATTGCCTCGGCGATCGCCCCTGCACAGCACGTGTTGTTCGATCTAGGAAGCGAGCTCGCAGTGCCAGGCTACTTTCTGATGAAAGCCGAACAAGTCGCGTATCTGGATCAACAAATCGCGACGTTTAATGGACGGCTCGAACCGCTTAAGGAATTTATCCTGCCCGGCGGCACGCGAGCCGCCTCACTCGCGCATGTTGCCCGAAGCGTCTGCCGACGCGCCGAACGCTCGGTAGTGGCTTTGCATCACGAAACGCCATTGGGGCCGCTACCACAGCAATATCTCAACCGACTTTCGGACTTGCTGTTTATTTTGGCGAGATGCCTCAACAAAGCAGCAAATCATCCTGATTCGTTATGGCGGCGTGACTGATCACTCTTCATGCAATGTGTATCGCTTCAAGTGCTGAGCCTCTTTGAGCAACTGATCCCAGCTGTCTGGTGGATGACCACTCTCTAACATTTTGCGAAACACCAGATAAGCGTCGTCATTGCTTTCATACGCGCGCTTAGTGTCATCATCGTTCACCCACACATACACAATCATCTTAGCTTGTGCGTGATAACGAAAAAACAAACGATATTGTTGAAAGAATTTAGCGCGAAACCAATGTTTGCGATCTGATCCGAGAGTGCCACCCTGACGATACTCAACTCGCATCGGATCTTGCGGGACGACTTCAAATGCCAACTTCAGGATTGCAGCTAAACGCTTGCTAGCATTCTTCTTTGCATATCCGGTTGGATCCTTTATTTTTAATAATTCAACCTGACTGACGAGTTGTTCAAGTTGATTTAAAAAAAGTGGGTGTGCAAATACTGTCCAACCATTAATCACGAGTCCTTCATTTGACGCACGGTTCACTCATTTTCTTCCGATAAAGGTGAATCTAAATCAACGTCGATACCTTCGACTAATGACTGCGCCCGTTGAACAAAAGCGGGATCAACTGCATGCAAGCGCTCAGGGTGTGTTGCGATATCGCGGGTCAGAAAACCCAGAAACACATCAAGTGCTGGGTCATTCGTTTCGCTGGCTTCTGCTCGCGTCATCATCACCCCTCCCTCAGGGAGGATGGTGTAATGAATTTTGTCCCGCTTTCCCAAGCGCAAAGCACGACGGACCGTTTCCGGTACGGTCGTTTGATAACGATCAGTCAGTTTGGACTCAACTTCAAGCTTGATGGGCATCATGCATAAGGAATTAGCATTTGATAGAAGCTCGAATAGTAATGCATATGCATTACTTGCGTCAAATGGATGAATCTCTCATGAAAATTGATATCCATTAGTTATCAATTAATCATTAAGTTTCATTTTACGTGCATCAGTTCTGCTTCTAGTATGTGGGGGTTCGTCCAACAATGGATCGGGAGACCCTCATGAAAATAAAACTTATCCACACATTGATGTTTGGCTTGGCGGTGGCGATCAGCGCTCCGTCATGGGCTCAAGAGTGGCCCACAAAACCCGTTAAATTACTCGTCGGCTCCTCACCCGGCGGTGGCACGGATGCGATGGCCCGCGCAGTCGCCGACAAGCTCACACCCATGTGGGGGCAAACTGTCGTGGTCGAAAACAAACCCGGCGCATCGAATACTCTCGCCGCGGACATCACGGCCAAAGCAACAGATGGCCAAACGATGCTCATGGGTGTCTCGACCGCACAGGCGATTGCGCCACACCTGCTCAAGCTCAACTACAACAATGAAACAGACCTCGTGCCTGTGGCCTTTACCGGTTCCGTTCCGAACGTCCTCGTTGTCGCAGCCAACAGCCCTGTCAACAGCGTGCAAGATCTGGTGAAACTACTCAAAAGCAAACCCGGTCAACTGAACTTCGCCTCAAGTGGCGCTGGCAGCACCCAGCACATCGCCGCCGAACTCTTTAAAGATTTGGCGGGCGTCAATGCCGTTCACGTGCCCTACAAGGGCAGCGGCCCAGCCATGATCGATTTGATCGCGGGTCAAGTTCAGTACGCATTTGAAACAATGTCCTCAGCATTGCCACAAATTCGTGCAGGCAAACTCAAGGCGCTTGGCGTCGCAAGCGAGGCGCGCAACCCTCAGTTGCCCGATACCCCCACGATGAAAGAGGCTGGCGTACCTTTAGTGATGAGCGCCTGGTATGGCGTCTACATGCCCGCCAAAACACCACAGTCTGTCATCAACAAAGTCAATGCCGATGTGAACAAGACGCTGGCGATGCCTGACACGGTCAAGCGCCTGGAGACGATCGGCGCGACGATTCAGCCCATGTCACAAGCGCAATTCAAGGCGTTTCACGATGCTGAAAATAAGCGCTACGCCGATGTGATCAGAAAGAACAACATTCAAGTGAATTAATTCAAAGTTGCCCGTTTAAAAGCTGCTCAGGAAGTCTATTTATGAAGATCAAAGCCGTCCGCGCCCGTGTGTTTGAATGGAAGGGAAAAACCGTTCCACCCCAGGGTAATTTTTGTTCAAACGCCATGGATCTGGTGTACTCAAAAAATGAAACCATGAGTACCTTCCGTTTCCATTCGTGGACGGTCGTTGAAATCGAAACCGATCACGGCATTGTCGGTCTCGGTAACGTCGCGCTCGCACCCAAAATCGCCAAAGCCATCATCGATGAATACCTCGCTGCCATGGTCATCGGCGAAGATCCCTGGGACTACGAATACCTATGGCAAAAAATGTATCGTGGCACACACGCATGGGGACGCAAAGGCGTCACCATGGCCGCGATTTCTGCCATCGACCTGGCGATCTGGGACATTCTTGGTAAAAGTGTCAACAAGCCCGTCTTCAAATTACTGGGTGGCCGCACCAAAGAAAAAATTCCCTGTTACTACTCCAAGCTGTATCGCACCGACTTGAATGAAATGCAAAAGGAGGCACAGACGTTTCTCGACCAGGGATTCAAAGCCTTCAAAATGCGATTTGGGTATGGCCCCGCACATTTGCAACATGGTGTAGTCGAAAACCTCAAGTCCGTCGCGGCGGTCCGGGAGGTGATCGGTGATGACACGGATCTCATGCTCGAGTGCTATATGGGCTGGAACCTCGAGTACGCGAAGCGCATGCTGCCCAAGCTGGAAAAGTATGCGCCACGCTGGCTCGAAGAACCTGTCATCGCCGATGATATTGATGGTTATGCCGAGCTCAATCAGCTGACCAGCATTCCGATTTCCGGTGGAGAGCACGAGTTTTCTTTATACGGTTTCAAGCAGTTGCTTGATCGAAAGGCCGTTTCTGTGGTTCAGTACGATACGAATCGAGTCGGTGGCATCACTGCCGCCCACAAGATCAACGCACTATGCGAAGCCTATAGCGTCCCAGTCATTCCGCATGCGGGGCAAATGCACAACTATCATTTGACGATGAGTACACTGGCCTCGCCTATGAGCGAATACTTCCCGATGTTCGATGTCGAAGTCGGCAATGAATTGTTCTATTACATTTTCGATGGCGAACCTGTTGCCAAGGATGGTTTTATCCAGCTTGATGACAACACCCCTGGTCTTGGACTCACGCTCAAGACCGAGTTTCTCAAAGACTTCAATATCATCGAGTAATCAATGGCCGCACACCCCAGATATCAAGGCGTATTTCCCGTTGTCCCGACTATTTTTAAAGAGTCCGGAGAACTCGACCTGCCAAGTCAAAAACGCTGCATCGATTTCATGATCGATGCGGGATCGCACGGCTTGTGCATCCTGGCAAACTTCTCAGAGCAGTTTTCGATTTCTGATGACGAAAGAGAACGGCTCACACGCGAGATTCTGGAGCATGTCGCCGGACGCGTTCCCGTCATCGTCACGACAACGCATTACGGATCGCTGATTTGCGCACAACGCAGTCGACGCGCACAAGACTTGGGCGCCTCGATGGTAATGATCATGCCACCCTATCATGGCGCAACCATCCGCGTGCCTGAACCCAACATTTACGAGTTTTTTTCAATCGTCTCGGACGCAATCGACATCCCCATCATGATTCAGGATGCGCCGGTCAGTGGCACCACTTTATCTGCCGCATTTCTGGCAAAGATGGCGACCGAAATCGCCAATGTCTCCTATTTCAAAATTGAGACCCCCGGCGCGGCAAGCAAACTGCGTGAACTCATCAAGCTCGGTGGCGATGCGATCGAAGGCCCCTGGGATGGTGAAGAAGCCATCACCTTGCTGCCCGATCTCGAAGCAGGCTGCACCGGTGCCATGACGGGTGGCGGCTACCCGGATGGTATTCGTCAAATCATGGATCCATGGTTCGCAGGCAATCGTGACCAGGCGATTGACGCCTACACACGCTGGCTGCCTCTGATTAATTATGAAAATCGCCAGGGTGGCATTTTGTCTGCGAAGGTCCTCATGAAAGAAGGGGGCATCATCGCGTCCGATGTTTCAAGACACCCATTCCCAGCCATGAACCCAGCTGTGCGTAGCGGACTGATCGAGACCGCCAAGCGACTTGATCCATTGGTGTTTCGCTGGGGGAAATAACGCAGGCTAGATCTTTTGACATCGTCAAAGAGGTCTAGCCAGTCTATTGATCAGGATGCAGCATCGTTAAGAAAGCCCGGGTTGCCGGGGAACAAGGTCGGTCACGCTTGATCAGGCTGCCATACGGCTCCAGCTTGTTCTTGATCCGGTAACGCAGCACTTTGATGCGCCCGCTATCCGAAAAAATACTCGCGACCGACTCCGGTATGACTGCGATCATATCGGTGCGAGCGACGATATCCGCCGTGGTCAAAATCGACGAAGTCTCGATCAGATTGGCAGGTAACACGAGATGCTGATCCCGGAACTCCCGCTCAATGACTGTGCGCATCGGGCTGCCAGGCCCCTGAAGGATCCAGGGATACTGATGCAACGCCTCCAAAGTGACCTTGGATTTTCCCGCGAGGGGATGATTCGCCGCCCCCACAATAGACAAGGCTTCGTTAGCGATCGGTCTAAACAGATAGTCATCGTGTTTGACGCTCACAATGCGTCCAATCACCAAGTCCAAGTCCCCTTGATTCAAAGCCTCGATCAACACATCGCTGGTCCCCGTCGAAATATTGATCGATAACATCGGATACGAACGCCGCATCGCGATCAGCGCATCCGTCAGGATCGCGGGCGAAGCCGCCATGATGCTGCCCAGCGATAGCGAACCGTGAATACCGGTATGCATCGCATCAAGTTCACGCGCCAGTGACTCCAGACTCCCTCTCATGCCCTGAAAAAAACCAAGCACCGTCTTGCCCGCCGCGTTGAGCGTCAGCGTCCGGCCGGTTCGGTCAAAAATCTTTGTACCCAACGCATCCTCGAGCTCGTGCAGCATTTTGGTCGCAGCCGGCTGGGTCATTCCCATCGCCAGGGCGGCGGCACGCAAGGTGCGGTGCTCCTGAATACTGAGCAAAAGCGACACCTGTCGCATCCGCAATCGGTTTAATAAGGTATGAGAATAGTTCGTCATTGAATGATCTATTTAAAATTGATAACCTTGAGATATCAATTAATCATGAAGTTTCATTTTACTGGAATTGATTAGCTCCTTAGAATGTCGGGAAAGATGCTTTAAAACCCCTAGTCGCGAATCTTCGCGCTGTGATGCCCTCGCCACAAAAGAAACCCTCATGCAAAAAGCTCTTCCTGTTGTCGTCCTGACCCTCGGCGATCCCGCCGGCATCGGCCCCGAACTCATCGCGCGCCTGCTCGCTCAACACCCTGTCAGCACCCTCGCCAATGTCGTCATCGCCGGTGACCGCTGGCTATGGGAGCAGGGCCAACGCATCGCACAGGTCAGCGTACCCACAGCAGATATCGACTCGTTTGAGGCGGTCCGTCAGCGTCCCAATCAACAGCTTCCGGCTTTTTTATCCATCCAGTCGATCGAACCCAGCAATGTCACCATCGGCCAGGTCAGTGCACTCAACGGTCAGTCCGTTTTAAAGATCCTGGATGCCTGCATGGATGCGACACTGGCGGGTCATGTCGATGCGATCTGCTTTGCCCCACTCAATAAACAAGCCATGAAAATGGGTGGCATGCAGCACGAGGATGAGCTGCACCACTTTGCCGAATATTTAGGCGTGACCGGTTATTTCTGCGAGTTCAATACACTCGGCAACCTCTGGACCTCGCGCATTTCCTCACACGTCCCGCTCAAAGACGTCGCCCAGTACCTCAGCAAAGAGCGCATCGAACAAGCCTCGGAGCTCATTTACAAGGCATTGCTCGCGAGCGGCTTTGAGCAACCCAAAATCGCCATCGCAGCGTTTAACCCGCATGGTGGGGACGGAGGATCCTGCGGTCGCGAAGAGATCGACATCATCGCTCCCGCCGTCGCCGCACTTCAGGCTAAAAACTGGCCCACCGAGGCTCCTTTTCACGGTCCATTTCCGGCCGATACGATTTTCTTGAAAGCCCAAGCCGGCGAGTATCAGGCGATTGTCACCATGTATCACGACCAGGGACAAATCGCGATCAAGCTGCTCGGTTTTTCAAGAGGCGTCACCGTCCAAGGCGGTTTGCCTATTCCCATCACCACACCCGCACACGGCACGGCCTACGATATCGCCGGGAAAGGTCGGGCAAGCGTAGAAGCCACTTGGCAGGCCTTTCAAATCGCCGCGCGTATGGGCCAGTCCTGGCGGCCATGATTGATTGGCAAATTGTGATTGCGATGGCGATGTTTGCCTTCGCCTCGTCAATCACGCCAGGTCCGAACAACATGATGTTGCTCAGTTCGGGCGTGAACTTCGGCTTTCAGCGCACCATTCCCCACATGCTTGGGATTTCATCAGGTCATCTGGTGATGCTGCTCGCCATTGGCGCCGGTCTTGACCAGCTTTTCCAAGCCTTTCCGCTTGGCTATCAGATCATGAAGGTCGTTGGCTTTTGCTATCTGGTATATCTGGCCTGGCGCATTGCATTTAACCAGACGCCTTTACAGCGCGGTGAAACAAAAGGCGAACCCTTAGGCTTTATGGGAGCGGCACTATTTCAATGGGTCAATCCAAAAGCGCTTCTGATGGCAGTGACTTATTTCAGTAACTACATGCCAATCGATGCGTCCAACACGTTCATCTTTTCAACGTGTTTAATGTTTACCGCAATCAACCTGCCTTGTCTGGCCCTGTGGGTACTGCTAGGTACCCAACTCGAACGCGTCTTATCCAAACCACGGCAGCGTCAAATATTTAACGTCGTAATGGCGCTTTTACTGATTTTGTCGATGGTGCCCGTGCTGTTTCTTTGACTCAGTGCGTCGCAACGCGTTCACGCAGCGCCACAAACAACTTAATCAAAATCAAGGTCTCCGGTACTCCGGAGATATACGCGTCGTAATAATCAAAACTCGTCTCCGCATACATTGGATCAAAGCCTGACAATCCGTCCAGATAGGAATAGACGTGCCAGGCGATGAGCGGCAACAGCCACAGCGTGCGATTTTTATCGACGGCCTGTTTTTTAATCAACCAGTATGCGAACCCTAAGTACACCACTGCAAACAGCGCAAAAATACCCACGGGTATGGTGAAAAAGCCTCCGCTTTGTTCCAGAAAATCAGTCGCGGAGTTGGTCAAGAAATATGCGCCAATATTAAAAATCGAAACGTAAAAATACATTTTCCAGAGTTCATCTGGATTATCGAACGCTTTGAGCTTGACTGGAGCCACAGCGACTGAGGGAGTGGACGCTTGAGCGGATACGACAGGTGGCGCAGGTGATACGGGAGGTACAGCTGGCACAGGAGGGATGGGAGGTACAGGTGCGACAGGCTCCGCCGCTGACGCAGGCGTCAACGCGTGACCACAGGCGCTACAGAAACGGGCATCGGCCGGATTTTTAGTGCCGCATGCTGTGCAAAAAGACATCACTCACCTCTACCCTGATTAAAAGTCCGTCGCATGCAACATGTCACAGACTTTCCTAATTGATGATCAGCCTACAGCGCGTCTGACAGAGTCCAAGGACATCAGCTTGAGACGCGGACCCGCTTTCATCATCTGTCCTGGCAATTGTCGACCCATCATACGCTCGACCTGCTTGGCGACTTCGATCAATTTTTCCAGATCAATGCCCGTTTCATAGCCGCACTCTTGGAGCAAATAGACCAAATCTTCGGTACAAATATTGCCTGTCGCACCCGGAGCGAAGGGACAACCACCCAGACCCGCGATTGACGACTCAAATTCACGCACGCCGAGCTGCAAGCCATTCATGACGTTGGCCAACCCCACCCCGCGTGTATTGTGGAAATGCAAAGCAATTTCCATTTCGGGGTATTTGTTGCGTACAGCATCCACCACGCGCGTCACCACAGGGGGTGTGGCCATACCCGTCGTATCGCCGAAAGTAATGTTGCGAATCCCATGCGCATCGTAAGAACCGACAATCTTCAAAATGTTGTCGATGGAAACTTCGCCTTCGAACGGGCAACCAAACGCAGTCGCCACCGCGCCGCGCAGCTTGATATCCCACTGGCGGGCAATCGGCACCACCTCGGCAAAATCCGCTATCGCCTGATCAATCGATTTGTTCAGGTTCGTTTTGCAATGGCTTTCGCTAGCGGAAATGAAACCCACCATCATGTCAGCCTTGGCAGCCGCGGCACGCTCAGCGCCACGCGCGTTCGGCACGAGAACGGCCAGACGGACGTTTGGATTGCGGTGCACCTGTGCCAGCACCTCGGCCGCGTCGGCCAGTTGAGGCAGTGCGCGAGGCGACACAAAAGATGTCGCTTCGATGCTGCGGACACCCGCATCAATCAGCGCATTGATTGTTGCAACCTTGTCGGCCGTGGCGATGAACTCTGGCTCAGCTTGAAAACCATCTCGGGTCCCGACTTCGGTAACCGTCACGAAATTTTTGGATTGCT
>JACCEA010670401.1_pt1 | contig 10279 bp, 11 predicted proteins | sample 7449851 | NCBI WGS metagenome assembly JACCEA01 (sample SAMN15323453, study PRJNA562643) | freshwater metagenome | isolation source: river surface water | place: USA:Blue River Watershed | collected 2017-08-18 | reverse complement strand
TGAGCTGTCTCCAAATGGAGAAAATAATATTAAGGAATTTGGAACATTTAAAATTAAGGAAGAATTTGAGTCTTTATATAAAATGGATCCGTTTCATCATATTAAGAAAGGGGTTTCTTATCCTGCAACTTTAATTACTTCTGGTATGAATGATAATAGAGTGGTGTATTGGCAACCAGCAAAATTTGCAGCTAAACTAATGGAGTTTAATTCTGATAAAAACCCAATATTGTATTTTAATGATTATGAAAGTGGTCATGGTGAAAATTCAATAAACAAAGAATATGAGCAATTAGAAATGTCAAACAACTTTTTTAATTGGCAATTAGGTAATCCTGATTATAATTAAATCTTATACTGACTTTTCAATATTGCTAATGTATTTCAAATAAGTTGTTAAAAAAATATTCGATGTAATATTCTAACTAAAAACAAAAATCCTAACCTGTGAAAAAGTTAGGATTTTTATAAAGGTTTTGTTTTTCAAAAATACTCTCTATCCATGTTTCAACTTTCGAAGGGTTGAAGATTTAATTTGTTGCGGATGTAATCTATGATTATAATCTTAAGTAATTAAAAAAAATAAAACTCAGTACACAAAACTCACAACTTTCTTACTATCTTTGCCCTCGATTAAAAATTCACTTTTGGAAACAAATACCCTAACCCTAAAATCAATCTTTTTAGATTTTAAAGAAATCACCAAAGCAGGCTTGGCCATTAGCGTGGTTTTTTCTTCTATTGTTGGTTATTTATTGGGGTTTTCAGATAAATACCCTTTCAGTTTTACTACCCTTTTATTATTAGCTATTGGCGGCTATTGTATGGTGGGCGCATCAAACATCTTCAATCAAGTCATTGAAAAAGATTTAGACGCCAAAATGGATCGCACTAAAAATCGTCCAGTACCTTCAGGTAGAATGTCAGTCAATAAAGCGCTAACTCTAGGCTTTGTCTTAACGTTTTTAGGTTTAATTGTGCTGTATTTCATCAATCCAAAAACAGCTATGTTTGGCGCAATTTCCATATTCATGTATGTAAGTTTGTACACGCCATTAAAAACATTAACTCCTTTATCAGTATTTGTGGGTGCTTTTCCAGGTGCGATACCTTTCATGTTAGGGTGGGTTGCAGCAACAGGAAGTTTTGGTATTGAAGCAGGAACCTTATTTTTGATTCAGTTTTTTTGGCAATTCCCTCATTTTTGGGCAATCGGTTGGTTTTTATTTGAAGACTATGAAAAAGCAGGTTTCTTTATGTTGCCAACAGGGAAGCGCGATAAAAAAACAGCCGTTCAAACCATATTATATACTTTTTGGTTAATTGTAGCTTCAATTTTGCCAGCATTTGGGTTTACAGGAAGGTTGCAATTGTCAGTTGTTGGTGCTTCAGCTGCTATTTTGTTAGGATGTTGGATGATGTATCACGCCATTCAGTTATATAAAAATATGGATGCAAAAACTGCGAAAAAATTAATGTTAGTTAGTGTAACTTACATAACTTTGTTGCAAATTATTTACGTGATTGATAAATTTGTTTAAACACATATAATATATAAAAATGGAAAGTATTTCAATACAAGAAGCCTACGATAAAAAATCAAAAACATATAAAATGTTATTATACTTCGGTATGATTAGTATTATTATGATTTTTGCGGGATTAACTAGTGCGTTTGTGGTTAGTAAACAACGCCCAGATTGGTTAAAAGATTTAGTTATCCCAGATACTTTTACTTACAGTACTATTGTTTTAATTGTAAGTAGTATAACTTTTTATTTAGCAAAAAAAGCAATAAAAGCAAATAATCAGTCTTTAACTACAGTGTATTTACTAATCACTTTAGGTCTAGGATTAACGTTTGTGTATCTTCAATTCAAAGGGTTCGATTTGTTGTTCAATCAGGGGTTAGTTCCTTTTGGTTCTTCAAGCAAAGTTACAGTCTCTTTTTTGTATGCTTTCGTGTTTGTACACGTTGCGCACCTTTTTGGAGGTATGATTTCGTTGATTTATGTAATTTATAATCATTATAAACAAAAATACAATTCCTCGCAATGCCTTGGTATTGAGCTAAGTGGCATGTATTGGCACTTTATGGATTTTATTTGGGTTTACTTGTTTTTATTTTTCTATTTTTTCAAATAGAAAAAAATCAATAAATTTGGGAACTTTTTAACAATAACTATTTTATGAGCGCTACGGTTAATAATGAACACGCTTTAGACGGAGGTCCAGGACCAATGGGAGCCACTTATGGTAAAATGATGATGTGGTTTTTCATCGTATCAGATGCTTTAACCTTTTCAGGTTTTATCGCTGCTTACGGATTTTCTAGATTTAAATTTATCGAAACTTGGCCAATCGCCGATGAGGTATTTACTCACTTTCCATTCTTACACGGTGTAAATGCACCAATGTATTATGTAGCATTGATGACGTTTATCCTTATCTTTTCATCAGTAACAATGGTAATTGCCGTTGATGCAGGTCACAAATTACAAAAAACAAAAGTTGCTGTTTACATGTTGCTTACTATTGTTGGTGGTTTCATGTTCTTAGGCTCACAAGCTTGGGAATGGAAAAACTTCATTAAAGGTGAGTACGGAGCAGTTGAAACTTCAGGTGGAGCTATCTTGCAATTTGTTGATAAAGATGGTAAAAGAGTAAAATTAGAAGAATTTGCTGCAACTTTACCAGAAGAAAGAGAGCAATTATCAAGAGATAAAGGAGTTTGGTTCATGGAAGAATCAACAATTCCAACGTATTCAGTTAATGAAGTACTTGCTGGTTTCAAAGCACATCCTGAACTTTTAGTAAGAACAGAAAATATTACAAAAGACAAACACAAAACAGTTCTTTCTCGTGAAGAATCTGAAAAGAAATTAAAAGATGTTGTTCTTGTTGTAGAAGGAGCTAATTTAATTAGAAATGAATACGGACATAAATTATTCGCTGACTTCTTCTTCTTTATTACAGGTTTCCACGGATTCCACGTATTTTCAGGAGTATTGCTTAATATCTTAGTTTTCTTTAATGTATTATTAGGTACATATGAAAGAAGAAAAAGTTATGAAATGGTTGAGAAAGTTGGTTTATATTGGCACTTTGTCGATTTAGTATGGGTGTTTGTATTTACATTCTTCTATTTAGTTTAATTTTTAGTAATAAGAAAATATTATGGCACACGCACATGAATCTAACTTGAAAAGAATCTGGACAGTTTTCGGAATCTTATCTATCATAACAACTGTTGAGGTTGCTTTGGGTATTGTTAAACCACATAGTTTATATTTTACCAATCTTTTAAGTATGAATTTACTTAACTGGATATTTATCATCTTAACAGTAGTAAAGGCTTACTATATTATGTGGGCATTCATGCACTTAGAAGGTGAAAAGAAAAGTTTACGTTGGTCTATCGTAGCTCCATTAGTATTCTTAATTTTATATATTTGCTTCATCGTATTAGTAGAAGCAGATTATATCTTCGAAGTATTTAAAAATTCTCATTACAAATGGCATTTTTAACAAAATTTATATAAATCAATCCCGACTAACGTCGGGATTTTTTTTTACCTTTGTTTTTCAAAATTTAACTTTATTAAAGTGAAGAAATATCTCGTTTTATCTGTACTATTCATCTTGCCTATAGTGGCTTATATGTTTTTTGCCACAGCATCTCACAACTCTCTTTTTCTCCCAATTATCTCGAAAAATCATGCTGATATACCAAGTCATTTTGTTTCTTTAAACAAGGAGAAAATTACACTAGATAAAAACATTACTGTTTTAGGTTTCCCAGGAAGTGATATAGAAGAAGTAAAAGCCAATCTTTTTAATTTAAATCAGAAGATTTATAACAAATACGGTGGTTTTAAAGATTTTCAAATGGTGATGATTTTACCCGATGGTAATCAAGATAAAATTCAAGCGATCATGTTAGAATTTAGAAGGCTGTCAAATGATCTAAAAAACTGGCATTTTCTTTTTGGAAAACCAGAAGATATTGAAGCGTATTTTAATTCTTTCAAATTTAAAAATAGCTTAAACGATCAATCAGGTACGTCTTTCGTGTATATTATTGATAAAGAAAAATGTCTTCGTGGACGAAAAGGCCAAGAAATTAAAGGGAAAGTTGAATATAGAGAATGTTACAACACCATTTCGGCAGCCGAATTACATAATGAAATGTCTGATGATGTGAAAATTCTACTTCGTGAATACCGATTGGCTCTTAAAAAGAACAAACGTAAAGACGAATTCAGAGATAAAATTGAGCAACAAGTTGAAGTAAAAAGTAAAAAGTAAAAAGAGACAAGTAATATATTGGTATGAAAAAGAACTCCTACATCGGAATATCATTTATCATTTTATTGTTCGGAATTTGGACAGTAAAAGAATTAACAGAACGTTTCAAAGAAAATAGTTTAGAGAAGTTAAGCAAAGTTCCTAATTTTGAATTAACCGATCATAATGGTAAAAAAGTATCAAACAAAACCTATGAAGGAAAAGTGTATGTGGTAGAATTTTTCTTTGCATCTTGTCCAACTATTTGCCCGAAAATGAATCAAAATATGCTGCAATTACAAGAAGCGTTTTATGGCGATTTAAATTTCGGAATTGCTTCAATAACCATTGATCCAGAAAATGATACGGTAGCCTCTTTAAATGAACACGCCAAAAAATTAGGAGCAAAACATTCTAATTGGCATTTTTTAACAGGCGATTATGAATACATTATTAACTTAGCTAACAAAGGTTTTAATATTTTCGCTGGAAAAAATGATAAAGTTCAAGGTGGTTTTGAACATTCTGGATTATTCGCTTTAATTGATAAAGAAGGAAATATTAGATGTAGAAAAGATAAATTCGGTAATCCAATTTTATACTACGATGGTTTAGAACAATCTGGAATCGATGCCATCAAAGAAGATATTAAATTATTGTTAGAAGAATAGTAAAAGAGCCAAATAATAAGGTTTAAGAAAAAATTAAACATGGAAAACAACATAGAAACAAAGTACAACAAATTAATTACAGTCGTATCCATCATTATTCCAGTTGCCGTTGCGGCTTTATTTGGAGTGAACTTAAGAAAGTTAGGTTACGACGTTGAACCGTTAAATTTCTTACCACCTATTTACGCTACTATTAATGGTATAACAGCTGTTTTGCTGAGTGCTGCGGTAATCGCTATTAAAAATGGGAAAAGAAAATTACACGAAAATCTAATGAAAACTGCAATTGCTTGTTCTGTTGCGTTTTTATTAATGTATGTGGCGTATCACATGACTTCTATTTCTGCGGTTTATGGTGATATCAATCATAATTCTATATTAGAAGAATCGGAAAAATTAGCGGTGGGAAGTTCAAGAACCATTTATTTGTTGATTCTTTTAACACATATTTCGTTATCCGTAATTATTATTCCTTTAGTTTTAATAACTTATGTTAGAGCCTTAGCAGAACGTTTTGATAGACATAAAAAAATTGCTAAAATCACTTTTCCAATTTGGTTATATGTGGCCATAACTGGAGTTTTAGTGTATATAATGATATCTCCATATTATGTTAAGTAAGAGCAAAGGAAAAAGTATAAAGAGTCAAGAGAGCAGTAGTAAAAAATTTTACTTTTTACTTTTTACTTGTTTCTTGTTTCTTGAAGCAAGCGCCCAATGTGCTATGTGCCGAGCTTCCCTACAAAATGAAGCAAACAAAGCTGCAGCAGAAGGTGTTAACGACGGAATTGTGTATTTGATGGCGATACCTTATATTTTAGTTGCAGGTGTTTTTTACGCAGTATGGCGATTAAAACAAAAAAAGAAAGAACAAGTTTCTTCAGAACAATAAAAAAAATCCCGTTCCAATTTATCAGAACGGGATTTTTTATATCGTAAATCCAAAATCACAAATCGTAAATAAGATTAGTCCATTCCGTCAATCGTTATTTTCATGGATCCAGTAGAAGTGATAAACGCTACAATTCCTTTTTCGGTCAATTCCATTTTTTCAAATACAAAATCATTTAGTTTTCCGTTTACGAATACACCTTTCATAGGAGAATAATTTGTCAAATAGGGCAACATACTTTTCTTACCTTCATCTAAATTTGGTTTGATAGAATATCTGCAACTTTCTTTAATTTTGTTTAAAATCATACCTTGTAATAACCAATTTGCAGTTCGAGTTAAAATACCTTTGGTGTTCAAAACATAATCCATTTCTTCAAAATAAATTTCTTTGGTTTCCGAATTGTATTTTGGAATTCCAGCTAAATAAATCGTTCCGTTTACCGAACCTAATAGGTCTAAAGCAATAATCATTTTACCGTCTTTATACCATAAATCAACTTTTTGAACGGTTACTTTTCTTTTTCCAGAACCAAATTCCTGACCCATGAAATTTTTAGTCATAATTCGACTCGCACTTTCATAGGTAGAAACCGCTGCAACCGAAGCGTTAAAATCAGATGGAATTTTACTTACAGCTTTAGAAACAATTTTTGTTCTGTCAAATCCAGTTTTTGGTTTTTGTCCGATTAAAGTTTGCATGATACATTTCATGCCTAAATTCATCGTAATTTTAGAATGACTCAAAACGGCACTTGTACTGTAAATTTCATTTGGAACTAACTTAAACCAAGTTTCATAGGTTTCGTTGGCCAAAAATGGAGTAGAAATAGTTTCTAAAACATCCATTACTTGTTCTTTGAAATCACAGCTTTTATTAATGGCTTCGTCAATCATTTTAGCTACTTTTCCTTTAAAAATAGATAAAGTCGGATTGATAATATATGTGATTGGAACATTTTTTCCAGCTACTAAAATACTTGGACTTTCGCTCCATTCAAAATCTTCAATTTTAGAAGTTGTGTTGAGTTTCCAATTTGCGAAATTTGCTTTACTATTTAAGGTAATGGTTCCGTTTAAGTTGATTTCTCTCGTATCGTTTAAACCCATAAATTCAGTTCCATATTTGATTTTTGCCCAAATTTTTAAAGGAATAACGGATACAATTTCACCATTTCTTTCAACTAATTTAATATCAGATGTTTTCCAAATTTTCATTTCAGTTTTGTCGTCATTCAATATGGAATCGTTATAAATTAAACCTTTTAAGTTTTTGTTTAAATGATACTCGATTTCTTTCATACTAACTTCCATTGGCATAGAAATTAGTGACGTTTTATTACTGTAAACCATTGGAGCATTATCCGAAGCTTCCGGTTTAATGGTGTCAATTCTCTTGGAAGAACTACAACTAAAAAGGCCAATATTTAACAGTCCGAAAAGCAAAATTTTAATTTTTAAATTCATTATAAATGTTATTATACGAGTTTCAAATGGATACTTGGAGAAAACGCAAAGTGCTTTTAAATATTGTTTAAATAAAATACATAAGACAAAGTGTTTTCTGGTATAAAAGTAAAATTTTAATTGTAAAGTGTAACAATTTTTTAATAAATCGGTCAAATAGGAAAAACAATTATAATAATGAAATCAGTACAAATAGTTTTTGTATTATTTTTTGTAAGTGTTGCTTCTTTTGCCCAAGAAAAAAAATGGACTTTAAAAGAATGTATCAATCACGCCATAAAGAATAATATTTCCATAAAACAATCGGAATTAGATTTACAAACTACAACCATTTCAAAAAAAGATGCGATTGGTAATTTTTTACCATCTTTAAATGCATCTGGATCACATTCTTGGAATATTGGTTTAAATCAGAATATTACAACGGGTTTACTTGAAAATCAAACCACTCAGTTTACCTCTGCGAATTTAAATGCAAATGTGGATATTTTTAAAGGTTTGCAAAATGTCAATCAGTTAAGAAAAGCCAATTTATCAATAATTGCATCTCAATATCAATTGACTAAAATGCAAGAAGATATTGCCTTAAACGTAGCGAATGCTTATTTGCAAATTTTATTTAATAAAGAGAATTTAAAAGTTCAAAAAGAGCAAAATCTTTTAGATACCAAACAGTATGAAAGAACGGTGGAATTGGTTGATGCTGGAAATGTTCCAAAAGGAGATTTGTTAGATATTCAAGCTACGATGGCTTCTGGAAAACAACGCATTATTGTTGCGGAAAACGCCTTATTGTTATCAAAATTAAGTTTAGCGCAATTGCTTCAAATTCAAGATTTTCAAAATTTTGATGTATCAGATGAGGATATGCCAACCATGTTGTCAAGTATTTTAACTGAAACTCCGGAGGCTGTTATCGCAAAAGCAAAAGAAAACAGAACAGAACTTAAAATTGCACAAGCAAATTTAGCTATCGCAGAGAAAGATATTTCAATTGCTAAAGGTGCGTATTTGCCAAGTTTATCTGCTTTTTATGGTTTCAATACAAGAGCTTCGAATTCGAATGGTTTTGATATTGTTAACGGGAATCCAGTAATAACTAGTCCGAAACCAATATTTGATCAGTTTGATATCAATAAAGGTCAAAATTTCGGTTTATCTTTAAATATTCCAATTTTTAACGGATTTGCAGTTCGAAATAATGTTGCAAGAAGTAAAGTGGCTTTAGAAAGAAGTAAACTAGCAAAAAGTCAACAAGAATTAGATATTGAACGTAATGTTTTTACAGCTTATACCGATACTAAAGCCGCTAAAGAAAGTTATGAAGCCGCGTTACAAATTGAAAAAGCCCGTGAATTAGCCATGCAATATGCAAAAGACAGGTATGAAATTGGGATGATGAATGTTTTTGATTATAACCAATCACAAACAGCTTTTGTAAACGCACAATCAGAAGTATTAAGAACCAAGTATGATTATATTTTTAGAATTAAAATTTTAGAATTTTATTTCGGAATTCCACTTATAGAAAAACAATAAAGCCATGTCAAGAAAAAAATTATTTATCATTTTAGGAAGTGTAGTTGCAGTTGTAGCACTATTAATTGTTCTGAAAAAATCAGGAAAAATTGGAAATAACGACGACGGTAAAGTGGTTGAAGTTTCTAAAGCAGAAACAATGACTATTGTAGAAACAGTTTCGGCAACAGGTAAAATTCAACCAGAAGTTGAAATTAAAATTATGCCAGAAGTTTCAGGTGAAATTATCGCTTTAAATGTAAAAGAAGGACAAGAAGTTAAAAAAGGACAACTTTTAGTGAAAATTAATCCAGATATTTATACTTCAGGTGTAGACAGAACGGTTGCTTCGTTATCAACTTCAAAAGCTGGAGTGAGTCAAGCCGATGCTCAAGTGAAAGAAGCAAAAGCCAATTACGATAGAAATAAAAAATTATTCGATAAAGGTGTGATTTCACGTTCAGAATGGGATAAAGTTGTTTCGGCTTATGAAGTGGCAGTAGCGAGTAAACAATCAGCATATTATCAAATGAAGTCTGCTTCGGCCAACGTAACAGAAGCAAGTGATAACTTAAAAAGAACTACTATTTTCGCTCCAGCAGACGGAACAATTTCTAAATTAGATATCGAATTGGGAGAAAGAGTTTTAGGTCAGCAACAAATGGCAGGAACAGAAATGATGCGTATTGCCAACTTAAACAATATGGAAGTTGAAGTAGACGTAAATGAAAATGACATCGTAAAAGTAAGTATTGGTGATTCGGCTAAAATTGAAGTGGATGCGTATTTAAAAAGAAAATTTGATGGTATTGTAACGAGTATTTCAAACTCAGCTACAACAGGATTAACAGCAGATCAAGTAACTAATTTTAAAGTTAAGGTAAGATTAGTAAAAGAATCGTACCAAGATTTATTAGAAGGTAAACCTGTGAGTTATTCGCCTTTCCGTCCAGGAATGACTGCTACTGTGGATATTGAAACTAAAAGAAGTATAAATGTTTTAGGTGTGCCAATTAGTGCTATCGTAATAAAAGATGACACAACTTCAACTAAGAAAGATATTGTGGCTGAAATTGAAAAAGAAGAAGCGGAGAAAAAAGGAAAAGCACCTAAAAAAGATATTAAATTTGAATGTGTTTTTGTGAAAGTGGGCGATAAAGCGAAAATCAGAGTAGTGAAAACTGGAATTCAAGATGATACCAATATCGAAATTTTATCAGGATTGAAAAAAGGTGATGAAATTATTACAGGACCTTACACTTTAGTTTCAAAAGAGTTGATGCCAAATGATAAAGTACGATTGGAAACTAAATCCGATAAAGAGAAAAAAGCAAAAGAAGAGAAAAGTTAGTTATGAATTGAATTGATTTTGATTTAAAAAAAGACACAATTATTTGTGTCTTTTTTTGTTTCTTTGTATATTAAAATACTATAAAATGGCATTA
>JACCEA012250793.1_pt1 | contig 10281 bp, 21 predicted proteins | sample 7449851 | NCBI WGS metagenome assembly JACCEA01 (sample SAMN15323453, study PRJNA562643) | freshwater metagenome | isolation source: river surface water | place: USA:Blue River Watershed | collected 2017-08-18 | reverse complement strand
TTGCTAAATATTTTAAATTTGGTGCAACCATCATACCCACATTTATCTATTTTAATCATTTTATTTTTAAGCATGAAAAATGATAATCTAATAAAATCTTCTTCTTTTGTTATGTCTGTATTATTTGATTTTGTTGAAATTAGGTATTCAATTAAATATTCTTTGACGGTTTGTGGGAATTTTCCTGGTTGTGCAATATTTTGTGATAATTTCTTTTCTAGATATTTTTCTATTTCTTGAGTATTCATTTCACATTCCTATTTTTGTATAATAAATAATCTAAGAGGACAGCCAATCTTCACATTCCGATTGGTTTCTTTAGAGGGTCGGATCTCTAAAGATTACTCTTTCTTACTATACTTATTTATATCAAAAAACCAAAAAAAACCTTATTTTTATACTTTTTTCTCAAGAAATTTACAAATTTCTTTTAATTATTTTTATCTGAATTTTTTGTAAAATAATAGTATCTCAATAGAAATGAAAGAGAGGTAAATAATGATATTAGATGAAATAGTTTCGATCATTCCTAAAGGAAAGATGAAAACGATAGATATTGAAGTAGATGGTGATCATCTATTTTTTTGTAATGGTATATTAACACATAATTCGGCAGCGGGAGATACTGCAGACATTACAGAAGAGAACATCCAGGGTAAATAACTGCCCCAGCTATTGGTAACAATGGTTGTGAAGAGTGTAAATTGCTGGAAACCCCTAAAGGTCTGATTACTAAAACAGAAGGAGTAATCCTAGATGGTAAAGTTGGTGAAAACCAGAAAGAAAATCAGATATGAAATATGTGGAAACACTAAGTTTTGTAATAATGGGCAATCAGCATCCAAGTCACCTACCTCATTAATTTGAGATTTCTTTGTGAGAAGAATTTAAGGTGAAAGGTTCAGAGACTATAATCACTCAATCCTATATAAAATTAGGATTATTGTATAGTCCAAATTACGCACATTTGTAAATGTGGTTAGGGAAACTTAATTTGTAATTATGGGTATTTCAAAAATTCAGGCTAGATAATGTGGCCACTATTATAGTAATGTAGTAGTATAAAAAAGAGAGTAAACTGCTGGAAACCCCTAAAGCTTTTCAGACCAAAACAGAAGGAGTAATCCTAGATGGTATGGTTGATGAAAATCAGAAAGAACTGAAAAGATAAACTATGTGGAAACACTAAGGTTTGTAATAATGGGCAATCAGCATCCAAGTCACCTACCTCATTAATTTGAGATTTCTTTGTGAGAAGAATTTAAGGTGAAAGGTTCAGAGACTATAATCTCTCAATCCTAACTAAGTTAGGATTATGGTATAGTCCACATTCAACGCAATTGCGGATAATGAAAGTTATCAAGAATTGAGGCAGATAATGTTATTGGATTTATACCTAACTCCCATGCTAGAGCAACTGGAGTTATGAGAGCTAAATTCCTTAAAACAAGGGACTCGGGTGGTGTTGGAAGTTATATAGATTTTAAAACAGATTGGTCTACACTCACATTTGAGCCATGGAATTCAGATCAAGGTGGTGGTGCATCTAATTGGGCAGCTAACGCTAATTCAAATTTACCTTCTCAAAAGGGAAATAATCAAAGAGAATTTAAAAAAATAGAGAAGCCAGATCTTAAAGCCAAAAAATCTTTAGCTGAAGTGAAATCTGATGTTGATGAAAATATTGAAGATAATGGTGGTACTGCTAAAGTTATAAGAGGTATAAAAGGAAGAACTTCACCGATGCAAAAGAAAATAAAATTACTTTAGTATTAGTTTTTAATAAAAAATGTAAAATAATAATATGAGAAAAATTTTATTAGATTATTACATACCCTTTAGAAATCTCTTTAAATTTGAAGAAGATATGGAACGCTTTCAAGATTGGTATGCCTTCAAACAACAATGGTATGCAGATAAACCTACATTAGTTATATTGCCTTTGGCTGTATTTCCTCTTGTTGGTTTAGATATCCGATATCAATTCAGGGAATTTGGTAGGAATAATAATACAAGGTTTCTTTTAATAGGAACTATTAAACAAATAGAATTTGCTTTATCGCAAAATGATAAATTTGTACAAAACATTATTGAACAAATAGTCCTGCCAATGGATTTCGATGTTTTAGAAATAGCGGTATTAAAAAAAATAAAAATATTAGAAAAACAAATCAAAGGAAAATAATCTTTGTATTCTGCAAATACTTTACTTACTATTATGGTTGCTCCAAAAGATGCTTATGCCTACACACAATTCAAAGCTTGGCATACAAAAACTAAAAGGCGTTGGAAATCTGCTGAAGTTATGGGTGCTGATGAGGCTAAAGTTTTAGAAAATAACAGAAGACATATGACCAAATATAAAAGAAAACTTGGTATTTTTGGTTGGCATCAAGAAAGTAATGTTTTTAAAGATGGTCGCCAATATATTAAAGTCAATACAACATATCAAGATATTATTGGTGATCCTTGGTTTGATTATTTTAAAAAATTTACAGGCTATATTCTCGATTGGTGGGGAGTAGGTGGAAAATTCACTAAAAAATCTAAAAAAGAAAGAAATATAAAATCCGTACCGAATACACCCATGTTAGATGTTTCAATACATCTAGATGCTAATAGTATGATGGAAAAAATGTATTTATCAGGGTATACTTATGATGAAGCTATCGCTACTACATTTAAAGGTAAACATCATTCCTCTGAACTAATAGTCGAATTGACTAATTTTAATAAAAGTCAGGGTTTGAATGATGATGAAGCATACCACGAAGCTATGAGAATGTTAGAAATTGTACATAGAAATATTGCCTTGGATAAAAACTCTCCCGCTGCTAATGAATATAACTTTATGATTAATTATTATAATAAATTCATTGACAAGAAAAAAAGAGAAATGATGAAATTGCAAATGAATTTTTGGTTTCTTAAAGAAGCTATGACCTATAATCCTAATATGAGTTTTTATGTTTTAGGTCCTTATAATGTTTTAAATAGAATTCATGGAATAGTTAGTAAACGTGATCAAAATGTTATTTTGCAAATGGAACAATTTGGACATTCGTCAAAATACAAATATGAGTTCGTTTATTCTGTAGCTAGAGATACATTAGTTAATGATGCTGATAAAGGATATATTCCCGCTAAAAAATTAACAACCCAGAAATCAAAAATTATGAATATGATGTGGGGTAGAAAAAAATTAACTGTAGACCATAGATACATCACAGAAGTATTTTATGATTTAATTTTAGAAGGTCCTATTACAAATGGTAGAATTCCTTGGTTTGATGCTATGCATAATTGTTGGTTAGCACCCGATTATAGTAATCCAAAAAATTTGAGAGGATTAGACATTATTTGTTAATGTTAATGCAAAAAAATATACATATATTATATAAATAAGTTTAATTAAAAAATGGAGAAATAAATGTTATTAAGAGATTTAAAAAGAATCATACATGAAGCAGAAGAACCCAATGCTGCTGCAACTGAAACTTCTCAAACGCCAACTATAGAAAAAACATTAAATAAACCACAAAAAACTGTTGATGAAATTAAACAAGCTTCTGATGGAATTGGTAAAGAAAGTTATAAAATGTCTAAAGAATTAGAAACTAAATTAAGTGTAAGTTTGAAAGATTTATTAAATATTAAAACTGTAAAAGCATCGAATAATAGTATTAAAATAACATTTGATTTTTCAAAATCAGGTCAGGATATATTTTTATTGACTGGAAATGAAATTTCACAAACAGAAATGGTAGATTTAATAAAAATGGAGATAACAGCACTTTTAGGTTCTAGTAATGATGACTTTACATTAGATGCTAAATATTTTTCAGGAATGGTTCTTATAATAGTTAGATCTGATATAGAAACTTCAAAAGATTAAATAGATGGGCCATTAACCATCTATTTTTTGAATTAAAAATCCCTCTCCCCATCTATAAATAAAACAAATATCTCTATTATTCTCAAATATCATATCATTAATATTTAAATCATGTTTTGTTTTTTTCCAACCTTCTAGATTTGTTTGAATGTAATCATTTAAATCTTTTTCAAGCACAATTTTTTTATCTACTAGTCCTGCCATTTTAATATCCTTGTATTTGTAATTTAAAAGATATTATACATTTTTTTTGATTAAGTAAACCTTAAAGACAAAAATTGTATAATAAAAATAAAAAGGTATGTTTATGAGCAGACATCAATGGAATCTATCACAAATTCAACAAGAAGCTTTAAGAGAGTTACCTATATTTGCCGAGAGAGTTATATTCGAATGTAAACAAGGATGGTACAATCTAATATATGATTTAGGGTCTAAAATTTCTGGATATTGCATACATAATAATATACCGATACCTGATATAAATCAAATCAAAGAAAAATTTGGTACACTTAGATTTTACTATCTATTTAAAGGCAAAGAACAAATAGATAAAATTCATTTAGATATTATTAAAGAATGGGTAAATGCTGCTGAATGTAATTCTGAAAATATTTGTGAATATTGTGGAGAACCAGGAAAATTATTTGTAACTGAAGGTTTATGGGAAGTTCTGTGCGATAATCATAAAAGAAACAATGCCTTAACTGTTGAAGAATATCGGATTGAGCAAGCCATCTTACAAAAAGCTAGAAGAAAGTGTAATGAATGTGGAGTAACCAATGTCGATATGTATTTTGATGGTAATCAAGTTACGGGATATTGTGAAAACCATAAAAAAGATTTTATAACTGCTGATTTGTATTATGATCAAATGTTAGCAAATTATAACAAACAAAATAGGATGTAAAATGAATAATGAAACTTATAATCCCATTATAGTAGATATGTTGGGTGACCTTTGGTGGGAATCAAATCACCTAAAAAAATTTATTGAACCGCCTGATATGCAATTTATTGTACCTGTTAAATATGAAAGTGATGAAGAAAAAGTGCTGCGAATTATAAAAGGGGATTTTGAAAATATATTCGGTATAAGTCTTGAAAAATTTAATGAAGTATATCAAAATATTTTAAAAAATTGTCCAGAGAAATTAATTTGAATTTTTTAATTATATTATTTGTATCATTTTTGACAATTATTTATTTTTTATTCAATGCGCATTATTTTTTTATAATGCTAATAATATTTTGTATAATATATATTATAGAAAAAATTGAAATTAAGTTAGAAAATAAAAATAAATTAACAAAAGTCTTAAAGGATAAAAAATGATAATAAATTGGTATAGTTATAATGACAATTTAAATTTATTAAAAAACTATAATGGAGATAGAGATAATCTAATTCTATCTTTATTTCAGCAACTCAGAGAATCTTCAGAAGCCATATATAATGACTTAACAAGAATAGAGGCTTTGTGTATTTCAAACAAATCATCATTAGAAACAGACATTGTACTGCTTAAAACAGAAAATGACAGGCTTAAAGACATACTTCGAATAATAATGGATAAATCTTATCCAGAATTAGTTATAGCATATCCAGAATTCATGACTAAAGAACAAAACCATTAAAAATAAAAAGGAGAGTATATTGAATACATCAGGATTAATTAAAGTTTTTGGAATAAAATGTGATAATCCATCTTGTGATTATGAAAATTTAGATTTATCTATTAATGAATATAAAGATTGGATTGATAAAGAGTGTCCCAAATGTGGTGAAATATTATTAACCGAATCGGATTATAATGTTTATAAACTATTGACTGCGGCCACAAGTATAGCAAATAAACTTGATGAAACACCAAATTTGCCGACAGAAACAAATAAAATATACACCCCACAAATAAAAGAATAATATGACTATAAAAGAAGCAAATTTAGCTCTAGCTAATAGATATTTAAAATTTATAGGATTTAATAGAGATCAAAAAATGAGAAATATGTGTTTAACTTTAATAGATCATATTGATACTTGGTCTGTAGATAAGACTTCACGATGGTTAGGATTCATACAATACTATATAATATCACAAAACCTAACAACTCTTGAAAAAGAAATAAAATTTTCAAGACCTATATTTGATTCTGTGGATACAATTTTAAAAGAGTGTTATGGTGGTTTTCGCTCAGAAACCAATTTAGACGATTCAGAAGAACATTTTTAATATTTTGTTTTAAGTAAATATTAAGTCAGATCTGTTTATAATCCTTTCATATATTTTAATAAAAGACAGAAAGGAAATAACAATTAATGGACATTAAGTCATTATTTTTATCAGGAATTAAAGCAACAGAAATGGATAATTATGGGCAGGGTATATATAGTCACCATGGAGTACAAGTCGTTTCTAAATCATTAGGAATTAGTATAGATTTTGTTCCAGCACATATAGTTTCAGAAGCTACAGAAGATGAAACATTGGTGGTTTTTAATTCTGAAAGAACCAACTGCACTATTTCTGGAAATTCACAAACAAATGCTTTTACACAAAAAGAAATTGATTATATTATTGCATTTTTAGAATCAAAATATGGGACAGATGGTATCATATCTCTATGGAATATAAAGCCGGGATCACAACATTTATCATTTATTATTAAACATACATGCTCAGATTCATTTATTAAAGCGTTTGAAAATTACAAAAAAATATCAGATGTATTTAATTTTTCAAAGGATGAAATTAAAATGAGAGATACATTTGAATTTGTTTGGCAATGTAACTCAAATTTATTTTTAAATTTTGCTAAAGAAATTATAAAATAAAGATTGTTTGAATGACTATATTAGCTTTAGATATTGATGATTGTATTTTTCCAAGCAATAATTCTTATTTTGGTAGATTTGATGATGCCTTAGATATTTTAAAGCTTAATATGAAAAGAGTGAAGATGATGCTTACCAAATATGATATGCAAGTATTTATTACATCATCATGGTCTATCAATTTAAATTTAATTAATAATAATTTAGAATATAATAATAGACATTCACTTTTAGAAGACAAAACATATTACAATGAAGAAGCTCAAGCATTTGAAATATTAAAAAATACATTAGATGGTTATGTTATTGGTTTGTCTTGTGGAGACCGATATAAAGATATAAAATTATTATTAGAATCTGGTCACAAAGTTGTTGCTTTTGATGATATGGATTTATCATTTGAAATGATTGATGTTGACAAATCAATGGAAATTAATTATAAATTTATACAATTAAAAGGATTTATAACCAATGACAAAACATACGAAATTAATAAATTTTTACAGGATAAAACAAAATGAAAATAACAGAAATATATGATTTATCTATCTATCCTAAGGGAACAATATTTTATGGTGTCAAGAAGTATCAAGTAGAAATTACAAACACTGCATATACAATGAATTTTTTAATAACAAAGCTAACAAAAAAAACACCCATAGTAGAAATTGAAAAAAAAGATGATTACCTATATGAAATTTTATCAACGCCTGCAGATATATCTAACTTCACTTTATTTTTAACAGAAAGAGAAGCTTTAATATATTTGTATACTTATTTAAATGATTTAGAAAGTACTGTCACAATATTATTAGATACTTGTAATTTAATGATAAGAGATCTTAAAAGATCAAGTTACATGCAAACGCATTTAGAAACTTATCCAGAAGATTTTATTTAATTTTAACTTTATAGGAATATTAATATGTCAAAAATAGTTTTGTTTATGATGTGTATATTTAGTTTAACTGTTGCTGATACCTTTATAATGTATCATGACAAAACAAATATAAATGGTGAAGATATGTGGTCAATAACTATATGTAATAATGGTTTTATGTATATTATCTTAAAACATGACCCTGTGGATATAGATGATATTTTGCGTGATTTTAGAACTATAAAAAAGATTGATACACGACATCCATGTCCATCAGATTTCAAAGACCCAAGTCAATTTCCAAAGGATTGATATGCGTGATAAATTAAGCAATGATATTAAACCAGGCGATAGAGTTTTAATATATGGTGTAAACACTATAGACTTGGCTACAGTTGATTTTTTATTAGATCATAATTTGTTCACTATTATAGAAAATACTAATCAGGCATATGCCGCTCATAAATGTATAGTTGTTAATGAACAAATCAAATATAATATGGAAACATTTCCAGAAAGGTTTATTTAGAATGAATCAAACATGTCCTAAAAGATTATCATATTTAATTCATATAGTTTTAAGTACATCGTTTGAACTTAAAAACTATAAATCTCTTAATAATTCTGTAAAGTTTAGTGAACTGAAAAATATTATAGGTATGTGCTTGCTCTCAAAAGATATAAAAATGCGAAATGTGGCTATTAAAAGATATAAAGAAATATCGGAATTATATCCCTTAGATATATATCCAGAGAAATGGATTTAAAATTATGAAAATTTATGAGTGGACTAGAATTGAAAATTTACCTTTGAATATAGGTGCAGAATTTTCCTATATCCGTGAAGCAGCAGAATTATTAGGAAATGTTGATTCTTATTATGTTTATGAACTGGTAGAAGAAATTTTTTATAGAGATTTTCCGCAATTTTTTAAAGATCTTAAATATGATCAAGTAATAGAGGTGGAATATTATTTATTTGAATATGATGATCCAACTTATGATTATGACTTTCAGGGGTATGCGGTTTATATATCCTTTCATAGGGATTTAGTAGAAAAATTATACAATCATGTATTGGATAAACATCCTGATTATGTTTTAGCTTATTTGAATTATATGGATTATTGATAGGAATATGCATTGAAAAAACTATGGATTATACCTATTTCAAAGGGTGTCAAATATTCTAATAAATGCCTTTATAGACTCAATATCAACTTCAATACCATTAAATGTTTTGATGCTGTAAAACCTATAGATGAAAACGAATATAAAACATCTGGATCCTCAAGTTTATATCTGTTAAACTATTTACCAGAAATAGCATTAACATATTTAAATGGATATGAACGATTTGAAATATTGTATAGTGATAATAAGGAATATATAAGACAGAAATGGTTTATGAATATAATAAACGATTACGAATATATAAAAGATTTAGAAGACTTTACAACAATGTCAATTAAAATTGATAAAAGGAATTTAAGAGGTTATTTTAAGCTTTTAGAAAAAATAGAAATACATAAAAATAAATATCCCGAGTTGTGGATATAATTTAGAAATATAATAAATGTTAATAAACCTGAAAAACCTAACACAATAATTTCATAATTCTTCATAATACTCATATAAGACCATTAGCAATCAATTATAGACTTTCAGAAACCAAAATATTCAACCCTATTGATAATCATTATCATTACATATAAATTAAGGCGTATTTAATATTTAATAGATTATAATACACAATATATTATAATTAAGGTGGTAGTGATTTAAATGCATATGAAAATTTATAAATCAAATGAATGGTCAACTGATGTTCAAGAGTGTATTCATGATCCTGAGAAAGATATACCAAAAGGATATTTTAAAAGTAAAACAAAAGCGGTATATTGTATGCTGATTGATAGGTTAGAAAAAGAAAAAATAATGAAACGAAAAAATAAAATTAAATTAAAAATTAACTTATTATTGGAACAATACCCTGAATGTGCTATATAAATGATCTAATAATGTATCGAGATGATGGAGCAATATTTTTAGCTATTATCCTATTTAAAATCAATGATACCCGATATCGTATACGTGATATCAAAATAATCATGAATAATCCAGATTCTTATAAAATGGCAGATAGTCTAGTAATATCAGAGCAAGATATAATGAAAAATTTTGGTAATATAACATTTGAAATGTGGTGCGAATTATATCCTGAATGGTGTATATAAAATTATAGATATGAGAAGAATAATTTCTTCTCATATATTATCATTAGATATTAACTTGTAATACCATCATGAATAGGTTGTTCAATTTCTATTTGAATTGGATTCGTATTAAAAGTAGATATTAAATCATCCATAGTATTCGGTGTAGAACTAAACATATCAGAAGATGCTGCTGGCATATCATTAAAAATAGTATCATCAGTTTTTAAATTAGCCAACACATCATTCATAGAAATATTTAAATCTTCTGGAATGTTCTCATTATTATTTGCGTTATCTAAAGCATTTTTTTCTGCAATTATATTATCCATACCAGACATATCTATATCTTGACCAACATAATCATTTACAGTTATATTATCACCATTTGATATTTCTGTAGATGTAACATTTGCTTGAATTCCATCGGTATCAAAATCTTTTGGTCCTTCTA
>JACCEA010150305.1_pt1 | contig 10282 bp, 9 predicted proteins | sample 7449851 | NCBI WGS metagenome assembly JACCEA01 (sample SAMN15323453, study PRJNA562643) | freshwater metagenome | isolation source: river surface water | place: USA:Blue River Watershed | collected 2017-08-18 | reverse complement strand
TTGAGCGCCGCATACATTCCGCCACCCGTGGGAGACTCCACGATCACCCTTGCCGCGCTCGCGCTTCCCGCCGCCCAGTTCTGCGATCGCTCCGCGGACACGACAATCCACTCCACGCCAGTAGGCAGGGTTGCGACCAGATCGCGCCCATACGGCGCCTCGCCCTTTGTCGGCGTGACTAACCGCAGGGAAAATGCGTGCGGAGCGTGCGTCATTTGCTCGCGGCGCGTTCTCGTTCGAAACCGTGCTTCATTTTTTATACGCCGGTGAAACTGTCGACATTGCTTCAGCCAAAAGAATGGAGAAACGTCCCGCACCCATTCCATTGAGATGTAGCCTGTCGGCAAAGTTCTCATCATCGACAAGTGATTCGCTAAAATCCCAAACCTCATGCTCTTCATTGCGAATTCCGGTCAGCAGCGCATCAAAATCTGGAAATCTCGCACGTGCGCTTTTATGATAGGGCGCGACAAATAACACCAACCTGATGCCACGTGAGTCGACAAAGGACTGCAAGTCGTCCAAGAGAAGACGATATTCCGGCAAAATCTTCGAGGCATATTGCTCTTTGATTGGCGCGTTGATGATATCGGTTGTTATGACCCCGGTGGAATAACTATCTTGATCGGAATTCCGCAGAAAGAAAAGCGCCCTTAAAAAAGCCTCCGAGTTATACGCATAAAGATGGCTTAGCTTAATAAACTTGGCCGCAAGAGGGTCTTGGCGCCGCAAGATATCATACATTCTCGGTGACTTCCAGGCGACCGGCTTGATGTCCACATTGGCGCTTATCGGCCAGAAGCACGATGCTTCGATTAAAACGGTTTTTATGCTTGAATGCGCCTCAATCGCATCCTTGGCCAATGCGCAGACAAACTCGGGAGGCGACCCATTAATCCCTGCGTTATATGCCTCCGCTCCGAGTTGCTTTGAGAGGATGCGACCGTTCACCGATTGCATCGCCCTGGAATTTCCGACCACAACGACCTGTGGCTCTATACGGCGCCCGTAAAGCTCAAAAAGCCTATAATGGGTTTTCCCTGATATCCAGTCGCAGGCCACTGCACCTGCCCTATCCAGCAAAAATGCCAAAAGAAGGCCCAAGATCAAATAGCCGGCGACTTTTTTCATCGTTAAAATTGAAAATAAATAAAATGACCACCATCAAACGATCCGGCAAATGCCACAAGGCAAAGCGCTACGCCTAAAATAGGACAGATCAAAAATGGGCGGGCTAGTAGCGTATTTCTTAACCGCCAGCGCTCCGAGCAGATCTCAAATAACATTAAGCTAACGAGCAATATTGCTCCTTTAGCTACTAGAAACTTGTGCTGAATCAGTCCCAAACTCCAAGAGCCGGTAAGTATCCTCTCAATAATCCCGAACGCCTGCCCAATCGAATTGGAACGGAAAAAAATCCAGCCAACACACACAGCTAGAAAAACCACGCTGGTTTGCAGGACACGTTTCAGGCCAAAACCCGTCCTTTCTTGGACCAAAGAACTCGGGACCATGCGTTGTGCGATTAGCAGCAAGCCATGCAATCCGCCCCATGCAATAAAGGTCCAATTGGCCCCATGCCATAGGCCGCCAAGCAGCATGGTCAGCAATAAATTACGCATCGTCTTCCACCGCCCGCCCCTATTTCCGCCAAGCGCTATATATAAATAATCCCGCAGCCATCCGGAAAGAGATATGTGCCAGCGCTTCCAGAAATCGCTGAAGTTTTGAGCCAGATACGGCCTGCGAAAATTACGGCCAATATCATATCCCATGATTTTGGATATTCCATACGCAATATCGGAATAGCCCGAAAAATCGCCATAGATCTGGAAAGCATAAAAAACAGCAGCTACGGCCAAACCTGCCGATCCGTTCAATTCCGGATTTTGAAAAACACGATCCACATACACGGCCAAGGAGTCGGCCACGACAATTTTTTTTACATACCCCAGCAATATCCATGAAACCCCTTCAAGAAGAGTCGTCGCGGTGAGCTTGGAATCGCGTCGCAATTGAGGCAAAAAGTGTTCGGGTCTTAAGATGGGACCGGCCACCAAGTGCGGAAAATAAGTTACAAACACAGAAAATTTGAGCCAGTCCCGCTCCGGCTCTATAACCCGTCGGTAAACATCGAGCGTGTAGCTCAACGACATGAATGTGTAGAAAGAGATGCCTATGGGCAATACGACGCCCAAGGTGCTCCAAGAGGCACCAAATCCAAATAGTCGCAGTAAATCAGCCGCTCCGGAAATGAAGAAATCGCAGTATTTGAAATACCCAAGGAGACCGAGATTCACCAGCACGGATGTCGCGATCCACTTTCGTCGCGGCCCTTTGTCGTCAGCGTAACCGAGTTTGAGGCCGACCAAATAATTAAACGCCGTTGAGCCCCATAAAATGCCTAAAAATCGCCAATCCCACCAGCCATAAAAAAAATAGCTGGAAATTAATATGAAAAATAGACGACCACGGCCCTTGGTCTGAAAGTAAATCGTAAAAAAGACCGCTATAAACGCAAAAAAGGCTAGTTCGTTGAAGCGCATAGACGAATTAAACGATTTCAGACGGATTGGATCGCAACGACACTATACCCTGCTCACCGCCCCAAATCCTATCGCGGAAGTTAGCTAAAGGCTCCTTAAAGTCGCACAAGGGGGCAAAGGAACGGGCAAAGCGTTCCCGCCCCGTTTCGATTTTATTTAGGAACACACGTCGCACCTCGCTTCTGTCCGGGGGCTCGGCCCTCAACGCGGCGACAGCTCGCGCCACTTCTTGGGCATTAGCCGCAGTCTCGCGCCAGTAAAGCGGATCGCGAAAGTGATCACGCCCTCCGAAATTCCGGGTCGAGATGACGGGGAGACCGCACAGTAGATATTCCGCCGCCGCCCACATCGCCCCCTCCACCTTGGATAAGGCCAGTCCGCAGCGACTTGAGGCATACAGGAATCGAACCGCCGGCTCACCCCAAAACTCCCGGTTGTATTCCGCGTGCTTCAGATCGGGATGCTCGCGATGCAAATCCCAGCCAGAGGCGTATCCCGACTTGTAGGTCAATACAAACAGGGATTGGATGTCCGTCGCCAAATGTAGTCGCTTGTAAGGCTCCATCGCCGCGGCATAAACCGCATCATAGCGCCGGGAAGCCTCCTCGGGATAAAACACCCCCTCACGGGCATGAATATTTTGATTGTGCATGCACGCCTTCAAGCCGCCCGCGCGCGCAAACCAAACTTCCTCCCAGGTGTTGGCGCATATGATCACGCGGGCTTGGCGCCTGCGTGCGAGCGCCTGGATCTTTTTGCGAAGCCGAAGCACACCCACCGGATGTAGCCACCAGGGCGGATGATAGAGCACCGTGATGGGCCCTCCGGCGGGCAGGTCATCGATAAGGCCAAAAGAGCCCGCCACCACCAAAGGGGAACGGGAGAGGACATAGGCCGATTTACTTCTCATGAGTAATAACGCGCCATGGGTCCTGACAGCATTTTATTTGATGGAAAATACTTATGTCGAAGAAGACGAACTATGCGTCCGGTTCCTGCGAGCCATATAAGGCGGCGAGTGCGCTCAGTAAGGCGCCTAAACCGAAACTGGCGTAGCCAAGCCACAGAATCTTGGTATCCGGCTATATATGTGCGCCTTAATCGAGCATACTCACGATCACGTGTTTCATGAAGTGTAGAGCCCTTGGACGAATTGTGAATACGAAATCCACCCCAATAGCAATCATCCCATTTGAATTTGGCACCCGAATTACCAAGTTTCACGTAGAGATCATAGTCCATCGCATAATGCAGAAAAATGTCAAATCCTCCGGCCTTTTGTATACATGAACGCGAAAAAAACGAACTTTGATTAGTGATATTCCAACCTGCGTAAAGAAGATAGGACAATCTGAAGGGGCCGAAGATCTTGCCGTAAAGGACTTGATCCTCGGGACCGATCACACATTGATTGCCGAAATATACGTCCGCGGCCTCACCTCGGGCCAAATCCCAACGTAGCATATCACGAAACCGACGAAAGCAGCCAGGTAGATAAATGTCATCCGAATTTTGCCAACCAATGAAATCGCCGGTCGCCTTAGCGTAACCCTTTCGAAGCGCATCCGTTTGCCCGTCGTCAGGTTCACTTACCAAAACTTGTATGCGATCTCGATATTGATCAAGAACCGATAATGTCGAGTCGGTTGAGCCGCCATCCATTACGATCAACTCAAGATCGGGATCCGCCTGATTCAAGATCGATTCTATGGTCCGGCCTATATACTGCCCTTGATTGAAACTGGGAACTATAATGGATATTCTCACGTTAAAGCGAAGCTAAGATGTAATCAAACCAGCCGTATGTATCGTTTTGTTACCATGCGCTTAAGCCGCCCAGGGGCATGATACATTAGACCATAGAAAACTCCATAGAACCAATCAAAAAGTCGCTCAAAGGGACCCGCTAGCCGCACCATATTAGCTACCTCAGCTCGATAAGCTCCACGCGCCTCCGAAAGCTGCCCTTCATGCACACGAAATCCCGCCCATAGCGCTTCTACGGTTGCCTGATTGACGCCTGGAGCCGATGCTAATGACCGCCAAAGATAGTAGTCACCTGCTAGCTTATAATTGCTGAGCAACTCGAGATCCACATACGTGAGTAATTCCCTTCGCCAAACGGAATTTTCTTGCTGCACATAAGGTAGGCATTTGCCATATCCTCCGTTTTTAAGGATACGAAAATTTACCGGCATGGGCGTTCGTATTCCAAACGGTATGCCTCCCTCATCGACCCCGACTGTCCTGAAAGTGACCCAATTTACTTGGGGATGGGAAGTCGAAAGACGATCTAGCGCCAAAAACGCACTGGGAAATAAAAGATCTCCAGCATTAAGATAAAAACACCAGTCTCCTTCAGCGAGACGAAACCCCTTGGTCAACGCATCATACATTCCGCGATCTCGTTCCGAAATAACGTGAAGACGACAACGCGGATGATTAAAAAGGGCATCATGCACTGATCCATCCAGGGACCCTCCGTCCGCTATAACATAGACAAGATGGGCGCTCGGACAGTTATCGAGCGCGACACGCACAGACGCGGTAGTTTGCCTTAAGAAATCACCGGCCCTGAACGTGGGTGTTACTAAAAATAGTCGCATGGGAAATAGGTATTAGTCTCCAGAAATTGCAATTACTCACAGACGGGGAGGTCTCCGCATTCGCCTTGGGTCAATGATCTTGAGACTCATGCTTCCCGCCCCTTTGGCGTAGGTAGCAGCCAGCAACCCCCAAGCTATGCCACAGGGAACCATCATATTGATACTCATATATTGCGGCGGACTAAACGGGAATAATCCAACTAGAAGGAGAAAGGACGCCGCAAATGAGGATGCGATAATCAATCGCTCATCACCGCAAGGTCGCTTCTTGAATATACACCAGAGTGGTAATAAAACGAAGGACAATATGTGGAATGAGGCACCGACAATGCCAAGTCGCACCCATAGCTCAAACATCCCCACGTGAAGCGGAACCTCCATGCCTGCCGCCGAGGCCGCACTAAGTGTAAGGCGGTCCGAAAGTCCATATTCAGTGTTAAAACCAATACCCACAATTCCTTTGGTTCGAACTAGCACGGTCCACGACATCCAGTCATCCAAGTAGTAGTCATTAGATCCGGCGTATTGACTACTCTCCGATTTCAGCGTTAAGGACCTGAGCCGCTCAGTCGCATCCTCTTTTCCGAAAAACGTGATATAACCAGCGAGAATCACGCTGCCCAAAATAAGGACCGACACGATCATGGTTGGCAGACGCCGCACCAATTGCCCTTTTATGTGATAATAGAACAAAAGTCCGAGCGAGGCCGCAATAACTGTATAAACGAGCATGGATCGCCGGAAGCTCCCGATAATCGGTATCAGGAAAAGAAGTGTCAAACCAACGCTTACCAAAAACCCCAAGGGGCGTTTTGCTGCCTTGAACCAGAGGGCCAAGCCCGCACCACACAATACAGAAACAGTCAAATTTGCAAGAAACCCCCCGTCTGCAACCATGGAGCGAATTTGATCCAAAAACGCAACACCGCCTCCCGTTGCATATATGCCAGCAACCACCACACATTTCACGGCCGTGGCAATTATGAAACTAATACCAAATGGAATCAGATGATTCTTGCGCGTGCTTGCCGCGTATGCCACGAAGGGCAATGCGACGAATAGATACCATGGCCGCATTGGTGTGCCCGCCAATGATGCCAATATACCCGCATTTCCACCCACTAAAAAATGTCCGGCGGCATATGCAATAACCATGCATGCACCCAGAGTCAGGAGGGGGAAAGGGTATCGCCGTATATCTGGTGATGTAACTGCAAACGCAGCCGCAAGACAACTTCCAGCAACCAGGGCGAGATAATATAGTTTGGTTAAAATTTCCGGATAGTTGGCGAAGTTAAAAAACGCCAAGCTGTTTTGCCCGCGTGCCATTGATACCACGTATGAAAAACTATCCGTATCTGCTAAGCCATAAGCGGCGCCTGCAGCAAAAGCAGGCAGGCCAATGAATCCTATTTTTATCAATTTGCTCATTTATAAATCAAGCTCCCTTGAGTGCTTTTGTCATGTAAAACAAAGTTACAAAGGCATGGGCTATTAACATAGCCGCCAATGCACCACTTACGCCCCATGCAGGTATAAAAAGAAATGCTGCTGGGACTAAAACCATCGCGTTCAAAATCGCAGCATGAAGAGAGTCCCTATACCTGCCAGTCCCATTATAATACGCTGCAACCGCAGCCCCCAGGCAACTGCTCATGATCCACAATCCAGACAGCGCCAACTCCAGATATCCGGGGGCGATTGCCTTTGAGCCAAATAAAACGCGAAAAACAATACCGCCCAAACATACAAGCACGACAAGCACCACCCCGCCTCCGCTCGCGCACAAGACCACGCTTTTTCTTAGCGTGCTTCGTATCCATGCATGATCACCCAAGGCCTTCGCATTTGCGTAGCCCGGCCATAGTGCGCCCAATCCAGCTATGATCACACCCGATATGGCAGAGCTCATCTTTAGGTAGTAAGCAAGTGTTCCAACGGCAACAAGACCGAAGGCTTGAGCAGTTACAAATTGTGGCAACTGGTAAAATAGACCGCTGCAAACCTGCGGCACACCAAGTTTTAGTCCATCAATAAAAATGTGCTTAAGCTCCACCCATGATAATGAATCTACGCACACACCCACGCCGGCGGCCGTCCAAACGGTAAGAATTACCGGCGAAATAACCAACGGCGCCATCGTAATCCCAACCACAACCGCGTTCGATATCCCGCCGCGAATCGCTAATACCAATAATATAATTGAGACGATCTGCGTGGCACACTGAATCAAGGGCATGCGATAATTCTTCGGCCCAGCCGTAGCAAGCCTGACCGCTGGAGCGCATACAATATTAATCACGATTGCAAACAAAACAAGCGCGAAGCACACAAGAGCCAAATTCGATAGCCCCGGCGCAATTTTCCCGTAGAAGCGGACCCATTGACCTGTGAGTCCCAAAACAAGTCCGACCACAATTGCCAATATGGCCAAAAATGACAATACGGCCACACCATTGGACATTACCACGGTGAGTTGTCGTTTGTCATTGTTCGCGAGCGCGCTCGATAAACGATTCTGCATGCCTAAGCTTAGCCCAAAATCCAGAAAAGATGAAAAAATCATCAACCCTGTAGTCAATGACCATAAGCCAAATATCTCTGCGCTAAAATATTCGGTAAGGCACTTGACCTGTATTACGGCGCACAACATTGCCACGGCACGAGCAACTGTAGTGGCGGCGCCAAATAGAAGCACGTCCTTGTCGCGCGAATTCCGATTAAGTAATGAAATTTTCTTCAGGAGCATTTTGCTAGTGCACCACGCAATGTAAGCCGCAACCCCGTGCGCGATTCAATCATGTAATGTCTTAATTTACAGAAGGGATCTATATATTTCATAGGTGTCGCGTCGGCAGTTCTCCCAAGTAAATCGCAAACTGTATTCATACGCCTCTCTAGTCGCTATCGGATTTGGAGAAGCGGAAACCGTGGACAATAACGCATCACGAAGACTATCGACAGACGACGGAGTAAAATAGGTGGCGAATTTGCCAGCAATTTCACGAATCGAACCGCCTCCGCTTGTAACGAGGGGACATCCGGATCGAAGTGATTCAATTACAGGGAGTCCGAATCCCTCGTAAAACGAAGGATAAACAAAAACCGCAGATTTCCTGTAATAATCCGAGAGCAGATTGTCATCACCGCTGACGAATTCAAGGACGCCATTTTCGGGATATTCTGCAGGCTGCGGGGGCTTTTTTCCAAAACATACCAATTTAAAATTCCTATAGAGATCAGGAGTTTTCCCGTAAGCCGTTTTGAGAAGGTCAAAATTCTTATACCCCGCCCGTTCACCAACAAATAATATGACATTTTCGCGCTCGCCGTAGTTAGGTTTAAAGAGCTCTGAGCATCCAAGGTAAACGACGGCGGTTTGCTCTTCTCTGACGCCACAGTATTCAATCAAGTCGGATTGCGTTTGCCGCGACACGCAAATCATGAAATCGGCTGACTTGATAGCGGAGTGTTTCTCCTTGATCGCTTCTTGTCCCGCTTGCGTCGAGGAACGATAGCGCTCATCTATGAAGTCATGCACAGTCAGCACGCGTCGCGCCTTACGTGGCGCAACCAAATCATAATAGTAAGTCTGGTGGTAAATATCGCAGGATTGGAATCTGGACCATAGGTTCCAGATGCAACGATTTATTTTTCGCCTACCCCGCATCCGGGGGGCCTCTAAACTCAGCGCGCGGCTGGCGTGACGCCGGATGTTTTTGTCGATGTATATGTTATCGTGCAAGCCCAAGAAGACTTCTGCATGAACCTTGGCGTCCTGACACTTTATCAGCTCGCTCACATAGCGGGAAACCCCGCCTGCTCTCTGGATGACAAAGGCTTGGTAGTCATATATAACTTTTATTGAATTCGACTTCATTGATGTATCGAGGGCTGGATATGAAGTTGCCCGATTAGGCGTGGGTAATTTTCGGCACGTAGCGCATCACTTCATTTTGCCGCGTCGGCAGCACGCCGGGCAGGAGTTTGCCCGTCGCTCCAAAACGGCCCCACCACGTTTCAGCGAAGGACAACAGGGTCTGGGGATGCCCGGTGCCCAGGTTGCGAATGACGGGACGCCCTGCCTCGAGCCCGGTGTCCGAGGCCGCCGCGACAAAATCGGCCGCCACCTGCTCCACCGGCACAAAGTCCCGGACTTGCAGGCCGCTGCTCATCGGAAAATCGACTCCGTCCCTCGCCGCCTGACGCAAGGCGGGCCAGAACCGGTGGGGGGCTTCTCCTTCGCCAAAAACATGGAAAGGACGGAGGATCGCCACCTCGACCTGTTTATCCACCGCGAGAGCCAGGGCGGCCATGGTGGCGGCGGCCTTCGATGCGTGATACGCACCGGTCGGTTCCAAGGGAGCGTCCACCGGAATGAATTCGTAGCGCTCCCCGCTGCGTCCATACTCGAAACAGGAACCGCAGAGGATGAGGCGCCGAATTCCCCGCTCGATCGCCCGACGCCAGAGCGCGAGGCTTTGCTCCACGTTGACCGAGAAGCAGCCGTCCCAGTCGTTCATCCCGCTGACGACCCCGTGGGCGGCCAGATGCAAGAGGGCATCGCAGCCGTCGAACAAACCCGGCTTCGCCTGATCCAAACCGCCCGGCACGATTTGCAGGCGCGGATGAGGCGCCAAGCCGGCCGAGCCGGGATCACGCACGAGCGCGCGCACGGAGTGCCCCTCATGGAGCGCTCGCGCGACCACATGACGACCGACAAAGCCCGAGGCACCCGTGACGAAGAGAAGCATTCGCCGCGATCAGCCCCGCTTGGACTTCACGAACTCGCCGATCACGGCGATCTCATAGGCCAGCATCTCGGCGGTGAGGCCCGGGTAGGTGCCCAGGAACAGAGCCTGGTTCATGATCTCGTCCGCGCCCTTCATCTCGCCGACGACCCGGAAGGCGTCCGGGCGATCTTTCTTCAGCTGCACAAAAACGGGCTGCCGGAGCAGGTTGCCGCCAAAGAACATGCGGTTGCCGATCTTTTTCTCGTCCAAATGCCGGGCGAGATCGGTGTGGCTGAAGGACGCGCCGGGTTTCACGCGCAGCATGAAGCCGAACCAAGAGGTGTCGGTGCGGCCGCCGGTCTGGTCCCACTCGAAGCAGGACTCGAAGGGGAAGCGG
>JACCEA011163166.1_pt1 | contig 10284 bp, 25 predicted proteins | sample 7449851 | NCBI WGS metagenome assembly JACCEA01 (sample SAMN15323453, study PRJNA562643) | freshwater metagenome | isolation source: river surface water | place: USA:Blue River Watershed | collected 2017-08-18 | reverse complement strand
ACGATAACAAGAAAGGATTCTGACGATGGTATTCATTTAAAGAATAGTGGGCATATAAAATTTAGTAAGTGGGTATTCCAAAATATGTAAAATAAAATTGTATGAAAAATATGAAAAAAAAATATGGATTGGATTTAAATTTTTATCAAACCTTTATAAGCTCATCTTTGAAGTTAATGGAAATTAATTCCGAATTGGAAAAGGAAATTGAATATTTGAAAAATGATATCAAACCAATTCATTTTAAAAACCCTGAAAAGCTAAATGGTAGATATGAGTATAACGGGAATAGTTATGAAATTACTTTCATTGGTAGATATTTAGGAATAATAGAGGATAATTGGACATGGCAAATGAGAAGTACTAAATCTAATATGGAATACCATTTATCAATATTAAAATATCCACAAACAAAAGGATATGCTACAATGATTAAACATCCTAATTGGACGAGTACAAATACGAGAACTGAAATAATTTTGAATAGCTTATATGATAAAAGTTTTATAGTGAATGAATTATTATCAGCAGCAAATGTACCATTTTAATATGAACAGAGAAGAGCATTTAATGAAAACATTTCCTTTAAAGGATGGCACTACATACATACAAAATTTAGATAAAGCAAACGAACCGAAAGGGGCGGGGGTTGGGGGTGAGTCGTTAGAGGAAAATTTTATTGATAGTGCGTCTTTTAGTGAGGATAGGAGTAGTGATTGGATGTATAATTGGATTAGAAAACATAGCGGAAAACCTTAATAAAAATATATAGTATGATAAAGAAAATTAAAAGATTCTTTGCCGATATTTGGTTAGGATTCAAATGGGCGGAAGAGAATAGGAATAAATCCCAATGGGGTAAACTATGAAACGAAGTAGGGCAAAAATAGGTAAGATTGTAAAGGAATATAAGGATGCCACACTAAAAGAAATTTGGGAAGGGGTGAGGGATAATTTTACATTCGGATTCATTGGTGCTATGTTAGTTGTAGCAATTGCTACGAGAACCGATGTAGCAGTCCTTTTGGGTTATATAACATACTATTTTTTTATGGGTAAAATAGTTAATCGGCCGAAGTATGTAACCGATTTGGGTAAGTTAATAGTATTTCCAATTCCATCGGCATTGGGAGCATTTACGGGGTATAAAATTTCATATATATTAATAAATTGGTTAAACGAATTAAAATAAAAAACTATGGAGCAGGGATTAAGTTTTATTGGGGTATGCTTATTGTGTATCTTAATGTTGTATTATGATTCACCTATTGGATTCGGAATAGTCTATTTCATTGGGTGCGGTTACCTATTATTAAGAGGTAAAAAGAAAGGATGGATATGGAAAAGGGATTAAACGAAATGAAAGCAGTATATCAAAGGATTTGGGAACTAAAGAATAAGGGATTAACGGAAAACACTAAAACCGAAATTCAAAAGTTACAACAAACACTTAATAGTGCGGAAAACCTTAATAAAAATAATTCAGCTAAGAATAGTAGTATAAGTAAAGATATAGAAGAGTATTTATATAAAAGAGAAATCAGAAACTATGAGGGGTAAAGTAGTAGAACTAATGGTTAAGATATCCAACCTAAAGGAACTATATACGCATTGTATAAGAATAGGTGAAAGGGATATAAGCAGAGTAGTAGGGAATGAAATCAATAAGAGGGAAAAGGAATTACGAATACTGAAGGTCGAAATGGAAAACACTAACGAAAAGGAAATATGAATAAGGAATTAAGGACATTAGAATCCGATACGAGAATGCGATTCTTAATAGGTAATAATCCTATGGGTGAAATAGTTAAGATACTTAATAGGGAATGTAAAAGAAAACACATAACTAAAAGAAAAACGATATGTTAGAAGAGTTAATGGAAATAATCAAAACACATTCGAATGATGCAGAATTAGGAAGGAAGGTAAGGGAATGGTATTGGAAACGAATAGAGCAACAAAGAATAGAAAGTTGGTATAAAAGATAATGGATAATAAGATAGAAAGGATACTCAAAAGAAAGCGAAGGGAACAATGGATATGGTTATTGATATCCACTATTGGGTTTGCTTTTGGTATGGGGTTGGGGGTATGGATATTGGTTAAAATAATCCTATTGAGTGTATCAAACACATAGGTATCAAAATACTATTGGTGGGGTAAAGTGGGGGAATGTGGGGAAAAGTGTGTAAAAACCAACACGCCGTATCAAAATATATATTTATATACGAATATATTACAAACAATCAAGAGGGGTCATAGAGGGATATCAATACTAAAAGAGGCGCACCACTCATTCACGCCGTTTGAGCAAAAATTTTTCTGTAGGAATATTTGGCGGTTTGCTCCAAAGTCCGTAACGGTTTACAAATGTGAATCGTGGATTTGGAGGGACGCCTTTTAGTTTGCTCCAGGGCGAGATAAAACTTTTTTGTTTACAATTGTAACCCCGATTTAGTGAGGTTTAAAAAGTTTAGACGAGCCTAAATTATTTAGACGGGCCTAAATGGAATATAAAAAGAATCCATTAATAGCGAGATTTAATCCAAAAAGCGTGTTATATAACTCCCGTTATGTTAAATAGAGCGCACGAATTGGTGATAAAATTGTACTAAAAAAGTTATCCACACCCCTTGACTTTTTGCTATTTTTTTCGTATCTTTATAGGGTGGTAGGGCGGGAGCAGAGAGGCTGAAAGGAATCCGGCTAACTTGTTGATTATCAGGCTGTTATAACTCGTTGATTTTCAATGAAATTATTTTCAAAAAAGTGAAAAATATTTACCAAAATGCTTGGCCATATGCGCATTATTTCGTATATTTACTATGTAAATGAGAGTTAAGAACGAAAATCAATCAATTATGAGTTACGCATCAGTTAATTATGAATCTTTTGGGAACATCAAAAACATCCCAGCTAATAAGGCTAAAGTGGTGAAAGCCGGAATGCCTGTTATTACTTTTACCGATATGTTTGGTAAGAATTATTTTTTCCCTTATCGTACTAAAAAACAAAGGGCTGAAATTTCAGCAATCTTAAAGTTGCTAAAGGCTGAGAATAATACACTTAATCGTATTCTTGCCGACTATTCAGTTAAGATGGGTAAGTATGTGAATGAATCTAAATTGAGAAAGGAAATCAAAGCGGAGTTTGGGTTCTCAAAATCAGCTATCGATTCAATCATCGCTATTCACTAATCCTTTAAACTAATCGTATGAAGCAATATCAAATTATTATTACAGCTATCCTTTCATTCACTATTGGTGCCGCTATCCTTAATGGTTCAGTACCATCACATTACTTTGCCGGACCGGAGAATGAATTAGGATGTGCGGTTATCGCACTTACAATGGGTACTTTAAGTATCTTCGGAATTGATTGGAAATCTTTTATTAATCTTTTAAATAAATAAGTTATGAGTGGTTATACTATATACAATAGACATGCACATATGAGTGAGGAAACCCTTTCTGAAATTGGGGATATTATTAGTGAAGTCCGATTTGAAGCCGGCTTTGAATTAACTAACCAATTGTATGGCTTATATGATGGATACCTTTATGATGAGCTATTAGTGAATGCACAGGATTTACCAAAGGATTTGTTTAGGCGAATCATAAAGGTATGGACTGTGGTGAGTAAGTATCCTAAACTTCATTACTTTTCAGGTGGAGCCGATGTGGAGGTTGAGGAGGCGGACGAGGTTGAGTATCGTACAGGTATGGGGGTAGCAGAGGGTAAATTATATTTAGCAACTAATTAATAAAACAATGGATAATTTCGAAAAAGAGTTTGTGGAGTTTATTAACACATTGGAGCCCGAAATGAGGGACCAGATTGTAGAGTGGGTTGAATGGGAGAAAGAACTGAGCTGGTCCGCTGGCTATGCGGATGCCTGTGACTATTTTGAATCAAAGGAAAATTAAATCAATCAATATGAACACAATACCAAGAGGTTACACTATTACCCCAAAAGTGAAGTATTTAAGAACAAAAGATGGCAAGAAGCGTACTAACCTTGTCGAACTGACTAACAAGCGTAGAGGCATTAAGAAGCTATTCGGTAATGAGGAATATGCTATTAAATACATTGCCAAATTGGAGGCTCAGAAAGTGGAGGCGAAAGCACTCAATGTATCTGGTTATCAGCATGTTAAGGGAGTAGTATCAGCACACAAAGATGCCTTAGCATCAGTAGAGTTATCCGAGATAGTTAACGGATAATTTGGCAATATGGAATTTTTTGCGTATATTTGTATAAATCAACATAATAATGAGGTGAAGGCGTAGACCTCTATTCAACTACGCTGGATTAAATCGTTTAAAATGGCAAACAAGTCAAACAAACAAACAAAGACAACTGTATCATTCAAAGGTGCTAAAGGTACTAATGTATCATTCACACCAGCAAAGAGTACTAAATCTACCCGTAAGGTAGCTAAGCGTAGCACTTCTTATGAGACAGTACAAACTAACATCCAAAAGATTACCTACGCATCTGGTAAGGTATCTTATAGAGTTAGAGTAGCAGGTAATTCAGAGTTCGCAACTTCATTGAAGAAGGCGAGAGAAATTAGAAAGGGCATGATTGCTTAATCTAATTAAGATATGGTTATTTGGGGCCGGCATAGGGCCGGTCCTATAATAATCAAACTATCCCTTGGAAATATGAGAATTTATTAGTATATTTGTACATGTTTAATTTTAACTAAAAAAAAGAAAGATGAAAAAAGTAATCGCAATTTTCGCTATCGCTACATCTACCCTATTGGTAGCATGTGGAGGTAAGGGTACAACTGAAGCTACAGCTGATTCAACTGCAGTAGCAGTAGATTCAGTAGCTACGGATTCAGTAGCAACTGCGCCAGTAGCTGATTCTTCAAATGTAGTGAAGTAATCCACCGGGGGTAGCGCCCCCTATAAGCGGTGTAAGTGTTACGGTAGCACACTACACAATCCAGTGTAGAGGAGGCGTTCAATTCGCTCCACCGCTCAACGCATTCGGTACTATTTGGTTATTCTCTGATTGATTTACATTTACAACAAAGCGTTATATTACAATAGATGGTTGAGCCGAACAGCCATCTATTTTTATTTTAAAACAAATTGAATGTACAAACTAAGCAGTAAGGTAGACAGAAAGGATGCAGTAAGGATAGGCAATATGGTTAAGACATGGTGTCGGACACATATGGGGCTGAATAATAAAAAGCAATACGAAATACTACTATCATACAGGCAGGGTAATGATGCATCGTTGGTAGGTGAGTATGACCCACAAGAGCATGAAATCATCGTCTATTGGGACAATATAGATAATGTAAAGGAGTTAATACAAACAATCATCCATGAGTGGACTCACTCACTTCAGCCATTGACAAGTAGATGGAAGGAGTACAATGCGGAGGCGTATAGTAGAAACCGCTTTGAGAAGGAGGCATATGATAGTGAGAAGCGCTATGTGGAGGTATGGACACACATTAAGAGTAAACTAAACAAATAAACTATTATGTTAGAAGCAATTACAGTATTAGAGAAAGCAGAATCCGTATTAATGAAACGTATTCGTGCTATGCGAGATGGTAAGCCGAAGTATGAGGCTAGTAAACGATTGAATGAGTTGAGGGCTGCATTGAAGGTCCTTAAAACGATAGAGCAGGAAGCGGAGGCGTTTGAAGCAGAGCAGGATGCCTACCTTATGGAATCCCTAGTCCTACATCCACCTATTGCGCAAGCATAGTGCGGACACTAATAAAAATAAAATCAGCAAAGCATATACTATATACACATATAGTACAACACACTATATAGAAGGTTAAGTAAATATATAATTAGATAACTATCTAACTATCCCCTACCTATCGCCTGCGACTGAGCAAGTTGCAGGCTTTTTTGTGCCCAATCGCCACCAATCGGCAATCGCATATTCGTTTACCCACATATGCGACGAGACCCCCCTAACTGAATTTCATGTAACTCAACTGGTATGACCATGCGTGGCACCCGGTCGGGTACGCTTAAATACCGAGCCCGGTTTTTTCGCTATGGAAACCCTTTTTGATATGGGATGTGATACACCAAATGCCACCTTAGCCGATTTTCTTTTATTGAGGATTATGATATTTATAAGGGAATCTAATCGTATAAATTATGTTAAAACAGGAGGTATATAATTGGGTAGCGGATACTTTTGGATGTTCAGTCGGAATGGCACATATAATAGACTTTCATCAAAAGAATTCGGAGGTAGTAAAGCGAATGAGTAAATCAGATAAGGTATTTGATGATGAGTTGAATATTAATGGGATTATAACGGATTCGATTGAATTGAATAGATATAGAAAGTTACAAAGGGAATTATATCGTTTGGATAGGAAAGGATATAGTTCAAAAATAAAAGAGGTTACTATATATAAAAGAGCTTGGAAAGAAGCAACTAACGAAGATGATAACAAACAAAGAAATAGGGAACAATCCTCAAAGATATAAAGTAGAAGGGGAGAAGTGGCAGGTATCTGCCGTTTCGGATTCACCAAACTCTAACCTAAAGGGTGAGATTAAACCATTGGAGTTTCCCATAGGTAAATTGGCATCGGATGTTCTAAAGCCCCTATTAGTAACCGATGGTATAGTAGTAGTTCTATCTTCAGGCGAATACCTTTGTTCTCAAAACACATTGGATTCTATAAAGGATTTTAACAATCCTCATTACTCTATTACACCTAACGGAGAAATCTCTATTAAGGATAAGAAGGTTGTATTAGGTAAATCAGTTCCCCTTATACCTTTGGATATTAATAATCTGAAACAAAAGGTTTTAGATACTAAAGTTTCTAATGCCATTGCGGGTGTCGAATCAGTTGAATGGATATTCGAAGGTAGAAAGATAGATGGTGTGAGTGTGAACTTAATTAATCAAATCGATTGGACATTAACCGAAGGGGTAGATAAAATCGGTGATACATTTAAAGTATGGGATTGGAAATTGGCTTCCCCATCGGTTTACTCAATCGAACCCCTAAACATTACCACTGCCCAAGAGGATGGTAAGTTCGATAAGGGAAAATTAGAAACATTCTTAAAGGAAATCAATGCGAGATTAAACGCACTTAATTCCGATTTTAATGCTATTAAGAAAACATTCTTTAATGGTGCAAACCCACCTAACTCCGGTACTAAAGAATTTACCAATATAGTTGCTCAAACTGTGGATGATTCCCCTTCAATGAATAGCTTTATTGAGGACTCACCTACAAACATTGTTAATGTAGAAGATACTCCAAAGGATAAAGGAATTGATGCTTCTCAAAAAGCAACGGATGAATTGGCTAAAAAGGCGGCACAACAACTTCAAGTCGAAGCTGCTACATTGAGAGCAACTCAAAGAAGTTTGCAAGAAAGAATCCAAGATGCGGGTAGTGTTACCGATTATGTTCGTCAAAAGGGTGGATGGGATAACTTTGTTAAAGAGATAAGAAACGAATCTAAATAAATTGTTATACTATGGATGAAAAGAAGTTAGAACTTTTAGAAGGTATAGGTGTGATTATGAGAATAATGGCATTCGGATTACTTTCCGTTATGGGACGAGATACTCCATTCTTATGGATGTGGATTTGGAATACTATTGATGCCGCTATATTAACTTTTTGCGCATGGAAGAGAGACAACCGACCTTACATTCTATTAAACATTTTTTGGTTAATAGTAGGAGTAGTAGGAATATACAACTCATTGTAAGTCACCTATTTAACATAATAATGGGAATAGTAATGATTCCGTTCATTCTTTTCGGGTTAATTTTGCTCTTAATTGGTTTTATGATATATTACCCCAAATGGAAGTGGAATCGCTTAAAAAGGAAATAAATAGGGTCTATCAATAGAGATAACAAAAAATTTTTCTTTAAAAAACGACTGGCCCCCAACCCCCCAACGATGTAATTATGAGAAAGTTATGGATATTTGGTGATTCGTATTCGATACAATGGGATGAAACACATCCTTATTCTGTTTGGAAAGGATATACTCCAAAGAATTTTGCTGATAGGGTTTCAGAGAGATTAGAAATCGAATGTATAAATCATGCTCATAGTGGATGGAGTAATTATGATATATTTGAATCCATTTGTGAGAATGTGGATAAAATCAGCTCCGATGATATAGTAATTGTAGGATGGTCGGGTTTACTACGATTTAGAATGGCACATCCTAAATTTAATCAATGGATATCATTTCAACCAAATAATTGGGATGTAATACAAAAAGCGGGTTTTGTGATAGATGGATTTTCAGAATCTACATGTAATGAAATAATATACAATAGAAGCCATTCCGAATTATATAAAAAAGAAATTTTGAATTGGATTAACCTATTAAAACACACTTTTAAATCTAATACATTTATAAATTGGACTTGGAGTAGATATGATTGGGAGTTATCAGATATACCTTATGAGGTTATTACAACGGAATCAAATGGTGAGATATCCGATTGGCATTGGTCGGAAAAAGGGCATTTACATTTTTCAGAATGGGTTCTTTCTAAAATAGAGATGGGTGGTTTCATAAATGATTTAATTTAATATATATATGTATATATACTATTCCCATCGTTATGAACAGCAAAGTTTTACAAACATTAGAAAAAGGTTATATTAGATTTGATTGGTCTGAATATATACATCGTGTAAATTTACATACAGAACATCTTATTACTATTGTCGAAATGATTAACAACTTTAAAGCCAATAGAGGTGCTAAAGAGTTAATCATATTTCGTTTCAAAGGAATACCGGCATATGTAATGATTGAAAAGATGGATTATCCTCTTATATTAGAATGGATTAAAACCGAATTTATTCAAAGAGAGTGTTATGAAAATTGTAAAATGGTTGTTGATTTAATAAATTACTTTAAAAGTAAAAAGAATGTTCGACTTAAGAGAAATAGCTAAAGCGTGGTGGATTGCAAGTAAACCAACCAAAGAACAATCCGAATTGGCTATGAAACGATTAGCCATATGTAAGGGATGTGATTCTATGGTTGAATCGGCTGTATTCAAATTTAAGTGTAACGAATGTGGGTGTCCAATTGGTAAAAAAATATTTACACCAAAAATGGGAACTTGCGATTTACATAAGTGGGATAAAGTAGAACAAAATTAAGTTGTTAAATATAAAATACAATATTTATATAGGAATTAATTCAAATAATAAAATATGAAAGGAACTCTTTTTTCAATGGATTTCATTGAAGATATCGATGGAAATCTTCGTTTAATGGAGATTAATACGGATACTGCTATTGCAGCTGGTGCGGTATCAAATTTAGATTTTACGGAATTTATTAATATGTTAAGCGGTAGTTCGGTAACCGAATTACATACTATATCTAAATCATTCCAAGCTAATTTTTTGAATGCTTTATCACAAAGTATAGCTGATAATGCACCATTTATTACTACTTTCCAAAATCATATGGAAGAGGATACAGCTATTTATCCAACTGCAGTAGAGGATGGTGAATCGAAATTTATTTTAAGATTGGCATACGATGAATCTGCTATTTTTGATTCAGAATATGCTAAAAACAAATTAGGTCCTTTAGATTTATTTTATTCAAACGGAGATAGTGGTTCTATTATAGAATACTATGTATCATCATCTGCTAATGGTGTAACGGATTTTTTACCAATTGATTTCAATTCTAGCAATATGCCAGATATTGCGGTTAAAAATTTAAATGCTAATACCAATTCGGCTATTCAATTTTTCAAAATAGGACATCCGTTTTCTTCAAATGAAGATAGATATACCAATGTTAAGAATGAGTTTAATGAAAATCATTTGATTATTAAATTTTACGAAAATACTACAGATACTAAAGTAAAGAGTATTCGTTCAGTAAATGTAATCTATGGTGCGGATTTAGATGTTATTTCATTTGGTAGTTTCGTTAATGAGGCATTATTTGAAAAACCAACCGAAATAGAATATGATGAAGCTAATATCATAAACAAATCAAATATAAAACATTATTATGAATTAACAACAAACTATCCTAAATTTTCTACTGTGAATAACTGGGGTGGTATTTTTGAAGAAGAAGAGGTTGTTAAAGCTGATGGTACTCCTATTCTAATAGGAAGTGCATCCGTAGGTACTGAATTGAAATCATACTTTATAAATGGAGCACCTGATACCGATGTGGTTTCTGAATTTATGAATTGGTCATATGCAGGTTCTGAATTACCAACTGGTTCATATGAAACCGCATCAATTGT
>JACCEA011008949.1_pt1 | contig 10286 bp, 10 predicted proteins | sample 7449851 | NCBI WGS metagenome assembly JACCEA01 (sample SAMN15323453, study PRJNA562643) | freshwater metagenome | isolation source: river surface water | place: USA:Blue River Watershed | collected 2017-08-18 | reverse complement strand
TGAGCTACGTCGTACTGTGAAATACATGAGCGAGTAATTGCTGTCTATTCGCTTCTGTTAACTGATGTATTACGCACATACGATAAAGGAATTCACGACATTGCTCTTTACGGCATCCCAATTCAATCATTGAGTGAGTGATGGCCATGACTTGGCTAAATATAACATTGTGGACTCTTCGGACAGATTCGTTTCGTCCATCCTTGTCCAATTCATACCATGGCTTCTCATACGGGATTGTATGCAACTGAAAATCGCACAAGTTACAAAATCTGAGTCAAAGTTAAATACGTCCAAGAATACCTGTTCCAATGCGCATTGCCACAATGCTTGTTCCCAATAACTCCCATCGTGCCATATCCGATGACCCATGAGTTTTTCCTTTATAAATTGACGGTATTGAACTCCTCTTTTAGCACCCTCTTCATCATTATCATCTCCATCGTCTGGTTCCGTCGATGCAGAAGTTGCTAATTGCTGATCTTTTGGTCGAATTCGAAAGAATGTCTGCCAAAATTCACGGTCACAGATAGCACTAAAATATGATATATACTATCAAGAACTGACCTGACTGAGCATCATAATTACTTTTGCGGTTCGGACATCGTTTTCCACTTGACAACGAGTCAATGCATTCCACAGTACCACACCCAAAGCATCAAATCCAACTGACAATTCAACCTACAGTATCATATATTACAATCAAACATATAAAAAGTATCTCTTTTAAGAGTAAATACCTTTCTGCTCCGAAATTGGTTGAGTTCGGAAACAAATTCATCTCGTCCTTTTTGAGTCTTAACAGCATTACACAACCAGGTGACAGCTTCATTTAGGCTCTTATTGGTTTCAATGTTCAGTACTTCTTGTGCTGTCAATGTGGAGACTTCATATATTTTTAAATCATTATTAAACATCCTAGTCTTGCGATGAGCATCTTTCAATACTTGCTGGCGTGATTCTTCAGAATCACCGTCTGTAGAACCAATCCCACTAGACGTATCAGTTCCACTTGTATTTTCAGCTGCATAGAAAATTAACGACAAAAATGCAGTAAATTCCCAAGATGATGAATTGTTGTTAGTTATTGCATTTGCACCAGCGTTTATAGTGGAGGATGACGAAGGTGAGTTCACGGTGGGACTGACAGGAGATGGAGTAGATGTTGACGATTTATGAGATCCACCTCCTAATCCAAGCAAGGAGAAGGATGATGATGGACGACGCGTTGAAGACGAGGACGAAGTCGGACTGGCTGCTGAAGATCCCTCACTCTCCGAACCAGATCCTGAACCTAAAACTGTGGCGACAGGGAGACTTTTGCCTGGTGCCAATTGATCTCCCAACAACGTCAACGCTTGAGCATTCAGCTCGAGTGAACCTTCTTCGCGCTGGTGATTCAACACAAACTGATTGATATCATCTTCCACATTTACAACTTTAACAGCACTTTGGAATTTCTCCAGTACCATAGTTTTGGTATCGTTGTTTTCTTTTTCTTTGTCGGAAAGCTTTTTCAAGCTGTAGTATATTGCCTCCTTGCATTCGCGATCAAGACGTTGAAATGCCCGTCTTCCGGCGCTGAGAGTCTGATCTCTGTTCGAAATAGCTCGAAGCAATAAACGAGCATCTTCTTTAATTTCTTTCTCGCACTTGTGGATAAATTCTTCTGCCTCCTTCGCTTTTTGCTCCTGCTTCTCTTTACTGAAGCCCTTTTGATTTCGAGAGACTGTCATGAGCATATCCAGCTCAAAGGCCTCCATTCTAAAGTTTTCGTTACACGATTGTTGAGTACGAAATCAATCAGACCTTACTTGGTACGCATTTCAATGCCTCGCTCAAGTTGCTCTTTTGTCTTTGCGAGTTTCTTCTCTGCTGAACTTACATCTTTATCCGCTGTGGCAATTTCCCGTTGATAATCATTTATTCTACGCTGTGCATCATTCTTCAATTCTCCAATGGAACGTTTCAAGTCACTGAGAAACATCTGTTGACGTGCCTGGGAAGCTTCCTATATAATACCATAGTCAGTTAAACGAATTGAAGAATGAAAGCATGTACACACATGTTCAGAATACAGATAATATGAATCTAAAGCAAGTTTCAAAGTACCACTGAAACCTTCAAACGCCTCAAATGCAGCCTTCACTTTTGTAGCACTATTCTGTAAAGTAGCATAAGCAGACAGTCTCTCTGTGACTAATGCTTCCAACGCTTTTAGTGCTCCCATATTCTTGTTGGCTTCATCGATAATTCTATCCATGCTCAATTGCTCGAAGGTCGGCCTGCACTCCAACTCTTCATTCACTTCTTTCTGTCGTAGGCGATGATTGGTAGAATGGATAATCTAAGTTGGCTAAAATTTAGAAAAAAACCTTACATTGTAGTACATCTGCTCTGCTTGATCATTGTTGACCTGCCAAATCCAAGTTAAACATTTTGCATTACATTTTCCCTGGTAATTACCTCAGCAATGAATTGATCCAAGTCGCCTTGTTTACGATCCGGAAAGACCGACAAGAGCTTGGAAGCCCATTCATTCATCATCATTGTCAATTAACAATAATCTACTTTTAAACTGTTCAAAAGTGGCAGTGCTCAATGAAAGATCCGTGGTGTTTCCTGCTCATCAACAACTGAGCCAACAAAACAAAAATATTAGCACCCGACCTGGGACTTGAACCCAGAACCTTCAGATTAGAAGTCTAACGCTCTATCCAATTGAGCCAGCCGGGCAAGATGTTAGCATTAAATGTCAATGTATAGATAGTAGAGTCTTGACATTTTCGAGAAATATACATTCTCCAGATACCAACTACTTCTATTTGATGATATAACATCAAAAGTAGATATTCCCAATCTAGGATATGTAAGAAAACAAGAAAACAAAAGAGTAAATAAATCTCTAGTTAGGTTAAAATCCCCCTACGGCTTCTAAATGTGGATCTTGCAAAATCTAAAGACTGTACTTGTTTTTGTAAAATTCTTTCTCAGCAGCAGCTTTCTTTGCAAACTTGACAGCGAAACGATCTCTTTGTTCTTGAATTCTTTCAACAAAGTCTAGCGCGCTCAAATTGTAATTGATATAAACATGCTTGAGAATGTTTTGGTCACGTGGAAGTTCATATGGATCAACTTCTTCAGGTGCAAGCTGAGGAGGTTCAGAACCTTCAACAGCATGAGGGAATGCTTGAACTACAGTGTGGATGTTTAATGATGAGATCATTTCTTGGTTAATAACAAAAGGTGCATCAATCAAGACATCATCGACCCATTTGCATCCCAATACACTTAAAACACGTTCATTGAGATTAAGAATAGGCAAATTCATGCCATAACGATTATTCACCTCCTGGTCATTGTGAACACCGACAATTAAGTAATCACCAAGCTCTTTCGCCTTCTGAAGGGTTTCAATATGCCCAGCATGGAACATGTCCCACGCACCAGCAATGTAGACAACTCTTTGATCCGGGGTAGGTGGCTTGACATCAGCTCCAAAACTTCTCAACTTGTGAGAAGTTGTCAAAAATTGTGATTTGCGGCGGTTGTTTAAATGCTGTCTAATGGCTTCAGTATCAGAGTCCTCAGTGTCAGTGTTGCTAAAAGTGCCTAAAGATCCTACCAATTTATTAGTTGAAGGAGAAGCAACAGCACCATATTCCATATCAGCTAACATGCTACTACTTGGAAATGGGGTCTTTTCTTTCACTTTTTCGTGATGAGAGCATGTCATCATCAACATGCGACCAACAATATCAGTCGTGGAAATTCCCTCAGTGCGGGGAATGGTTAGATATTTGCCCATCTTGATTGCACTTTCGTATACATTCTTTCCATCCACAACGCAGGGATCATCGCCATGAACAACATAATCGATATTATATTTCTCGATTACATGCATCAAATATTCATCGTTCATGATATATGGAACACCTTCAACGACCTCATCAACCCATTTGCAACCTCTAACAGTATCGACACGCTCCTTGTCGTTGCACACTGGTCTACCCTTGCAGGCAGTAATAGTCTCATCACTATTGACACCAGCAATCAAGTGTGTTCCAAGAGCACGGGCTTGTCTGAAAGCATTCATGTGGCCATAATGCATCATGTCAAATGCTCCATCCATCCACAAGCGAATCTCCTTCTTCTCTGACTTACTGGGGATAGGCTCCTTCGCTGCTCCGGCTGCCTTGTTAACGGCAGAGACTGTTTGCTTGGATGAAGGCTTAGGTTTAGTTGATCCTTCGATGTTCATTAATCTACTCTCAAGTTCTTTCACAGTACGTTCCGCCTGTTAAAGAAAAAATAACCAAAATCGATCAGCAAACACTTCTTTGTTGCACATACATCGATATTACCTGTATCAAACGGCGCTCTAAATCTTGACGATCATCACTCGATGCCTTCCCCAAGAAATGCCAGTAAACCAAGTAACTAACTGCTGCAGCGGAGCCCCACAAGGCAAATTGTTCAGCAAAGTCCTTGGACTTTGCACGCTCAATGACGCGGGAAATGAAATTGGAATCCATCATTCAGTTTATTGGATATAGAACCCTCAAACAATTAACCTATCGACCTGTATTTTATAAAAAATAATAGCATTTATTGTTAGCATTGCTATTATTGCCCACTGATGACGGTTTGGGAAAATAGGAGAGATTCAGCATCCGAGAGTCAAATCCCAAAGCGAAGCGCATCATCTGCTCTGCTGTGTGGCATCGCGCGGGGGGGGGGAGGCAGCAGGAGGGCGGCAGCAGACCCGCCGAGCAAGCAATAGCAAAAGCAAGAGCTTTTTTATAGAAGTATAATGCTATAAACAATATAAATATTCGTGTCGTTATTAGGACGTTAGTTGGCGCTTTTCTTCACTATTTCAAGTCCCTTCACACAAGATTATGATCCCATAGCCTTTTCATATTCAAATATACGTTTTAAGATGAGAACGGGAGAATTTTTCTTGTACATAGCGGTGGGATTGACCATCAGCTTATTTATCCTTTCCATGTATTATTCCCACGACTTCGGGTCAGTGGTAAAAGATAAACTATCGATGCGACCAGTAGAAGGAATGAAATTTGCTTCGAACCCTGAATCATCGCCCAACTTGGTTGCCGGTGTGATCCCCTATCACCCATCATTAAATTCCGTCACCGTCGAAAAACCTGCGGCTATTCAAAGCGTCTTGCAACAACGTAAATTTCCTTCAATGAAGGGAACTGCAAGCTCCGCTGATTTTCAAGCATTAATGGAGTTCGCAGCAACTCAACCAAATCCTACACCAATACAACGAAAGAAACTTACACCTGAAGAAAAAGAAGCTGAAAAACTCAAACGACAACAAATGAGGAAAGAGCAAGCAAAGAAGCTTGAAGAGGAAAGGTCCCAATCTCGAATGAATGATCATAAAGATAAAGATGGTGACAGTAATTCAGTGGCAGTCGCTGCAAGCAGCGTAACTTGTCAAAAGTCTTTCGAGCCTACTTGTAAAATCTATCCATATATTAGATTCTGGAACAAACAGTTTTATTCTGAAGATTGCTACGAATCCCCGCTTCGTCCCGCAAATAAGCACAATACACCATTGCATCAACAGAAATACGTGGTCTTTGAGCCTGATCGTGGTGGATGGAACAACATTCGAATGGCTGCTGAAACCGCCATCATTTTTGCTCATGCATCAGGTAGAACTCTGGTGCTACCGGCAGCAGCAAGATGGTATTTGCTAGATAAAAGCAAGAATGCTACAGATAATATTTCTTCTTTCTCAAAGTTTTTTGATTTACGAAGATTGAAAGAGAGTATGACAATGATCACTACAGAAGACTTTCTTCAAAACGTTGCTACAATTCCTGGTTTCATGAAAAAGCCAATACAACCGAATGAAGATATATCTTCTTATTTGAAGAGACTCCAAAAACTTTGGGATTATTATGAAGCTGCTTGCTACACCGAAGAGTGGGAACCAGGAAAGCAATTTATAGGGTTTAATTTGTCACTGACGAATCCAGGGCTTTATGGAACGTTCGATACAAATCCTCACACGAACAAAAGATACAGAGCCATGGTGGCACATGGTCGGAAACTGAGACCATATGATGAACAACTTCATTCCCAGCCAGTTATTTATTTTCCTGGTGATTATCGGAATACCCATCGAATTCTCACCCATTTCTATTCATATCTTTATTGGGAAGACCCTCATGTTGAACGTATCTATCGTCGCATTGTGCGAGACAGATTACATTACCATGACTCCATCTTTTGTGCAGCGAGCGTATTAGTACACGCTATCCATGCAGATGCATCGCACATGTCAGATAAACCTATTCAAAGCATCAAGAAGGCACATAGACTCACATTAGGTGGGAACACGAATGAAGATGCAACGTATTTTGCAATGCACATTCGACGGGGTGACTTTCAATACAGGGAAACTAAACTATCTGCTCAAGAGATCGTTGACAACACATTCCATCTTTTAGACCCCAACATCACAAAGTTGTTGTACATATCTACTGATGAGCAAGACAAATCATTTTTTGAACCATTTACGAAAGGTCCGTTCACTGTTAAGTTTTTGAAAAATTATTTGAATGAGGACCAAATGAAACAAATTGTTCCTGACTTTAGTATGAACCACATCGGTATGATTGAGCAAGTTGTTTGTGCTAATGCGCACACATTTATTGGAACTCCATTCTCCACTTTTACTGGCTATATCACCCGCATGAGAGGTAAGTATCTTGGTCCAAAATGATTTTATTTTGTCAATGGGATTACTGTTATTCTTCAGGTTACTATAGAGATGGGAGATATGAACGCACATATTATACCATGGAGGCAATGGAAAAACAGTTGCAAAAGCAAAGGCCACTGGTTGGACCATTTTGGGCTCGCGAATTCGAAACTGCCCATAAAGACATTGATGATTTTTATTAATGGGCTGAGGGATCACCACTAGTTCTAAATAGTCGGTTTTTGAGAAATCCAAATTAATTATATTTTTCTTCAGAAATGTGTGTTTTTTCTTACGTCTCAATGGACGCCTGTCATTTAAATGAATCATGGGAATGGTAATCATGAAGCAAAGCATACGCAACTTTTCAGGAGACTTCTGTGATCATGAATGCATATCTTCACTTGAGATAAAATTATCACTAGAAACAAAATTATATAGAATTCCCCAGATATCAACTTCCTCAGGGCCCCTCATTTATTGATATTGTACCATGACAACAACCATGGATTGCATGATTTGTGCCTATCCGATTGATAATAAGGAAAGGTTATTGTGTCTTACGCCATGTAGCCATCAAGAACATGTATGCTCTGTTTGTTATTTACGTATTCGTTCTTTGCAGCGAAACTTCCATTGTCCAGCATGCAAACGTGATTTGGACCATGTAATATGCACATTTACCGAAGAAGTTACTATACCTGTGACCAATCCCAACTCATTAATTACTGCTGGTGGAGGAAGCGAGAAAGGATCAAGGCGTAATCGTGGTAAAGATATTAGTAATTCTGAGGTGAACAATAGTGCCGACGTGAATGTCGCTCCCGTCACCGCTATAGTGATTACTCCAAAGCAATCCTTCGATGACTATCAAATATGGGGTGATAAGATCAATGAAGCATACTATATTTATGATTCTCGTTCACAAATGTTTGTACCCAAGTTTTATTTTGATGAGTTTATTTCTAAATTATGGGAATTTAAATGCCGACAATGCAATGTCAAGCGTAAGGATTCTAAAGAATTGCGTGGACATTACTTTGGTGAACATAAAATGCATATGTGCTTGTTATGTATGGAATTCAAGCAAGTATTCCCATCTGAACAGCGGGTTTATACTCAAAATGAGTATGAAAGGCATTTGCGACACGGTGATCAAGACGGATGTAATGGACATCCTCATTGTGAGTTTTGTAAAAAGCGATATTATGACTCTACCGCTTTATTTGTTCATTTAGCACGTGATCATTACTCTTGTCATGTTTGTTCTAATTCATTTGGTGTGAAATTCCGCTATTTAGACCAATACAAAGATTTGGAAAACCATTATCGTAAAGAGCATTACTTTTGTGATGAACCTTCATGTATTGAGCGCCGGTTTGTTTGTTTTGCGACAGATGTAGAGTTATTGACACACAGAATACAATATCATCCTCATTTAGCAGATATGAATCGTTGTATTCCCATTCAGTTCAAATATAAAAATGGAAATAATAATAATGCCAACAACAATGGTAACAATGGGGGGAACAATGAAGCTAAAACAGAAGAAGGTGGCATTGGTAAGACGGCAAGATTCGAAGGTGGAATTGGAGGTCGTATTGCTCAAGGTGAATGGCAAGTAGAATTTGAATCTATCATCGCTGATCCGAGAGATCCCAATCGCAATATATTGCGTGACGAGGTGGCGGATACAGGAATGTCTTCTGCCGCTCCTGTGGAGGATTTTCCACAGTTACCATCATCAGGTCCATCGCCAATCTTGATAGCTAATAAATGGATCAACTTGAAAGAGAAGAAGGGTACATCGAAACAACATTTCCCGGCATTGCCTAGTCAACCGAAGAAGCCTTCCGCGATAGAAGCCTTCGCACCAGCTCGAAAACCTGCCTTTAATGTGACGCCATCTTCTGCGGTATCTACCACAACGTCTGTTGCAGATTATGTTGAGGATTATGTTGCAATATCTGGGTCTGGAGCTAGGCCTGTGACTGTAGTTGATTCTCTCGGTACTTGGGCCAATATTAAGGTTGACAAACGATCCCAGAAAAAGAAAGCTAATACGAATACCAATGTTTCGATGCGTTCTGACGAACCGACTACTTCAATCGCTGACGTTTCGTCTGCAGCAACTCTATCAACTACAAAGAATACCAACACTGGATCAACAAAAATGCCTGCGCCTGGTTTAGTCCCGAACTCGAAAGGAGGCAACCAAGGATTATCAGCCGCAACATCGAGTAAAGACAGTACAAAAGGTTTATCGCAAGTGGAACTAAGTGGTTATGATGATTTTTCAATAGATATGCAGCGTGCTTTAAATGAATCATTTAATGAATTCACAGTTGCAAAATCATCTTCCAAGAGGCATGAGAAAGCTGATCCCAGCGATTATCCCGCTCTTCAAATAACTGCTTCGGCTGGTAAGCCGCTTAGTAGCGAAAGCAATAGTTCAAAATCAAACAAAGTACCTCTTCCACAAAAAAAGGCATCTGCTGTTCCCGTTTCAAATGACTGGAGTGAGGCATTGAAGGCTGTTGGTATGACTACAGCAAGCAAGAAAAAGAATGGCGGTATCACCGTCATCAAGGCACAAAAGTCAGAAGCGGATAAGAAGCTAGTAATGAAAAGTAATAGTCGTTCGTTTGATAATCTGATATCTGTTGGAAGCACTGCGGGGAGCTCTACGACTCCTGGTTGGAAGTCATCTACTTTTGCTCCACCCCCACCACCGGAAGATGATGAAATAGTAGAGAGTAGTTCGTTCAATGTAACCGATTTTCCACCCCCTCCACCGACTTCAGGAATCAGTACAAGTTCAAAAAGTAATAAACTGCCTCCAAAAAAGCAAGAAGACTTTAATATTCACAAGCATGCTGGCTGGGTGAGTATGGGCGGAACTGGTGACAGTAGTAAATCCAACAAGAATTCCAATACTGGCATGAATAGTCGGGAATCAGCAGATTTCCCAAGTTTATCGGCCACGAAGCGATGAATAGAAATGTTTAGATCTAAATTAATGACCATGAATCAAATTGTCATTGTATTTATTCAAGTATTATTTAACAAGATTGACATATTTCCTACGGTTGTGACCACAGCATCAGTGCATATCTTCTCTGCTATTATGGAATTTCCCAGCTCCATAAAATGTATTAATATTTACATATTAATATTTACAAAGACACTGATATCAATAATAATGGCACCTACTCTAAACTACTATCTACTACACAGTAAACACACTTATTTTACCAAGGAAGCCAAATGTTTTAGAAAATCTTGACTTACAATGCAAATTATATAAAACAGGATAACGATAATGGCAAAACCACCAAACGCAAAGACAATTTGTTTACATAAGCAATTGATGAATTTGCATACTACCCACTCGATGGAATACGGTATGCATAAAGCAACACAAAGGTACTTGCACTGGAACAATATAATCTATCAACACACACAATCAACAGTATCGACCTACTGTCGCAGATACCATAAATCAATTAAAAAATATAATGATACATCCACGACACAATAGAGA
>JACCEA010420615.1_pt1 | contig 10286 bp, 2 predicted proteins | sample 7449851 | NCBI WGS metagenome assembly JACCEA01 (sample SAMN15323453, study PRJNA562643) | freshwater metagenome | isolation source: river surface water | place: USA:Blue River Watershed | collected 2017-08-18 | reverse complement strand
GTGCTCCTTCTCCTATTCCTATTTTTTCAGTAGAAAACCTATCAAATTTATGTGGAGATCCATGTTTTAACACAAGTTCTCTAGCAATATTTTCAGAAATACCAAGTTGTTTTAATTTTTCAACTATCTCGTCATTAGTCATTAAATATACGTCTGACGTAAGTCCTTTATTACTTAGTACCTTTACTACATTATTTAATAGTATGGTATCATTATTTATATATTCTGGAGATTTAGCATTTAATACTTGATTTTCGTCAAGTATCGCCCATGTTTTAAAATCTTTATAAGGAGCTCTATTTCCACCGTAAAAACCGTCTATACCCTCTTCTATAGAACTATCTATTCTAGGTATTATTTTATTACTTACCTCTTCTACCTCTTCGTATTTTCTTATATTTAAAAATACTGGTTCAAGGAATGAATCTTTTGGTGCATATTTTTGCATAAAACTTTCAGAAGTATTGAAAGCATCAATTCCTGTAGAATATGTCAATGCAAGTTTTTTATCTTCTACAAATAAAGCAGTATTACTAAATCTATAATCCTGTGGTTTTTCACCGTCTTGTTTGAAACTATTATACTCATTACCATAAATTCTGTAACCTTGGAACTGTGCACCATTTATATTACTTGTTATAGTTGAAGAAACATGTCCTGACCATACTATTTTAGGTTGTCCATTTTCATCTACAACCTTTGATGAATTTTCTGGGTCATTTTGCCAATCTCCGAACCATTTTTTAAATTCATCTGTATATACTTCGCTAACTAAGTTTTTAGCTTCAATTTCAGAATATCCTAAATCAATATATGATTTGTATAGTAAACTAGGTTTTCCATTTGGAGCAATGTCCAAATCATTACCATTATTACTATTTACAGCATAATTATATTTGTCATTATTAATATTATTTACACTAGAATCTGTAATACTATTTTCATTAGAGTATGAGATGTTCTTAACTTCAACAGAAGTTATAATACCATCTTCATTTCTATTTACTACACATTTTTTTGACATACTTAACAGAATTTTATCTGATTATTATTTATTTCTTTAGTTTCTTTTATCTTTATTTTATCTCCTTTATTATCTACGATTTCATCAAAATTTGTTTTCTCGTAATAAGGCTTCTCTAGATTATAGTTCATATACCTATCACTAACATTAACTTTAGCATATACATTAGTATCAACTTTTTCATATAAACTATTTTTAACCTTTATAAAATCATTTATATTATTTTTTATATATAGTAAATCTCCTTTTTTGGTATATTTTCCCTGAAAATTATCAAGCTCATGTAGATTATTAGCGTAGAAGTCTCTTTTATTTAAAATAATATTATTTGGTGACATATCTGAAATATATTTAAGGGACTCATTTCCAGATAATTTAGAATATGAAACTAATGAGTTAAACATTTCAGTATCAAGTTCATTTTTAATAAAATTATATGTATATTGTCCTATATTATATCTAGATTCTATCCCTCTATTTGATATATAAAATATATCAGATAATTTTTTATTTTTTATAATCTCTTTGTTAAACTCTATTATAAAATTATCTACATCTATATTCTTACTGATTCCATTTTCTACTGTGTTATATTTTATATCTATATTCAGTAATAGTTTATACGCGGCTATTTTTTTAATATTTACAACGTCTGAGTATTCAGTTTGGTATTCCTGTGCTTTATTAGATATAAATTTATCTAAATCTTCTAATAGAATATCTCTGTTTAGTGGTGTGTTTTTTACTGATAATGTGTTTTTTGGTAATAGAAAATCGTTTTCTAATAATACATTATAAAGTTCTTGTATGCTTCTATTATTATCTACTTTCTGATATATATTATTATCTATTTTTAATAACCCGTTTTCAGTGAATAATTTATATTCTGATCTATTTGTTTCTAATTTTATAAATTCTCCCTCCCTGTTTATTTTATCTATAACATCTTTAATTTCATTATTTTCTATATTAAAAAAACTATCATATGATTCTGAAAAATCTCTTATTGAGTCCTTCAACGATTCACCATTTAAGTTTTCTAAATCAGATAAAAAATTATAATAACTGTCTAAAAAATCTAATAATTCATTTACTGTTTTAGAATAAAATATTTCATCTATATTTAGTAAATCTATTCCTACATCATAAGATTGTTTTTTAATATTATCAAAATACCTCTCTATTAGTTCTGGAGAAGTAGCAAAATACTCTATAGGTATTGTTTTTATAAATTCTACCTGTGATCTCAATGATGTATAATCAAGTGATATATCTACTGTTTGCTCTAATCTAGTATATGTAGAATCAGTTTTGGCCACTAAATCTCCAGAGTACTCATCTGTTTCATATAAAGGTATTTCCTGTTTGTTTCTTACCTCTTTTAGTACTTTTTTTATTAACTCTGGGTTATTTAATAATACATAGTCCCCAATATCATTGGCTTTATCTAATATTTGTTTCTTGGTAGTAAGACCAGCGTAGTTTTTATATATTTCAGACAGTATTATATCAGGATTATTTTTATTAAATAGTCCCTCTCCTATTATTATGTCTGTTTTTATAGTACTAAACTCTTCAGATGTGTTACTTAGTTTATAGTATAATTCTTTTATTTTATAGATATTCTCTATATTATCTAGCTGTACTATATCTATTTCGGAGAACAACTGACTTTTTTTTATATTATCTATGTTAAATCCAAATACACCATTTACTGTAAATGTTTCTAAAAAGTCTTTTTTAAAGTCAATCACCTCATTATCAACTAAAGAAATATTTAGTATATCATTTCTATTTTCTTTTGTAAGTTGTTTAGAATTAAGTATATTATCTTGATTATTAAATGCTAATATATTTTCTAAAGTAGGATATATGTTCTGATCTATAAAATCATCTGTAAGTGTTATCCCGTATAAGTCTAGTGCTTGGGATATATTATTATTAGTATATACCATTAACTCCCTCATTAATTTTGGGTAAGTTTTTACTACAGGTACATTATTTTTAAAAGTTATTTCACATTTTGACATAGTACAAAAATATAAAAAAAATTTAATATTTCAAAAAGTATTAATAATTATATTAAAAAATCCCTCCTATTAAAGAGGGATTAGTTTTAACACATTTTTTCTTCGGAGGTGTAAATTCCTTTCATGTCTACCGTACTTATACTAGACGTAATATTATTTTCTACGTCATTTCCGTTATTTATTGAGTCCATTAAATTATCTCCAAAATTGAAAACTAGTTTACTACTCATAAATGGATCTAACATGTCTATAAATATTGACTTATCTGTCTCCATTAACTCTGTTTCATTTGTTATATCAATACTTTCATATACACTTGACAGCGTGTTTTTAATATTAGATATATTATAATTTTCACTGGTTACTGCGGTATCACTATTTAGTAAACCATTTGCGTCTAATAATGAATTTAATTTAAAGAATTTAACCTCCTTAGAAGTTCCTTCATTCACAATTTCGTCTACTACCTCCTCTAAATTGACATTTTTAGGTCTAACATTTATAGGAAATGCTATGTTTTTAGATCCATATTTAAAAACTACTATAGTAGATTTTTTACCTCTTTTTGCTAATGGTTTGACATATTGGTCATTGTCTATTTTCAATCCTGATTTAAAAGTAGAGATATTACCGTTATCATCAATATATCCATAAGATTCTACCTTTGACTCCTCTATACTATTTTCAATGGCTGCACCATCTTTATTTAATTTTATTATAGGTAAACCTAAGTATGATTTTTCTACTGTTATTTTATATGATTTTTTTGGATTTTTAATTACTTTTTTTCTAAGTGCCTTTAATTCTCCCCATTGTGTAGAGGTAGTACTATCGGTTCCTTTTAAAATTTGTACCAATTTTCCATTATATTTAACATATATTACTCCCTTAGACTCGTACTCTGATTTTTTTAAAGTTTTATTATAGTCGTTATTTAGATCAAATTCTAGAGTTACTTCATCTCCTATTTTTAAATTATTCAATACTTCCTTATCAAAATTAATTACATTGTTATCCGAAGTAACAGTAAATTCTGATTCCTTTGGAGACATTGTTCCGTCTGAATTTGTAGAGTATAACAATATGTATCCACTTGTTTGTCCTAATATATTATAAGGTTTTAAATTTAAAATATCTAAAAAACTTTCTATTTTACCTTCTATTGAAAAGGAGGTCTCATTTATATTTTTTATAAGATAATTATCTTCAGAAAGATTAACTTTTATGTTATTTCTCTTATCATATATTTCAGATACTTCAGCTATATTTTCAGGAGTTACTTGTATTTTTTCAGAAATATCTTTATTACCATTTGAATCTATACTGTACACTATTATCTCTGGAGAAAGTCCTTTTTTTAGTGATTCCTCTAAAATTGAAAGTAGTTTTATGTGGAATAACTCATATCTGTTTTTTCTCTTTTTAATATACGTTCCATCATATATTAGTCCTGTTTTTTCAGATCTGTATCCCTCTTCTAATTCGGTATTATTTGCTTCGTTTATTATACCCTGCATTTCTACCTCATTATTTTCTAGATCCTGTTTTTCATTAGACTCTTTTATATTCTTAAGTTGATTATATAAGTTTATAACATCTAACAAACTAACACCATTTATTACAAGATTATTTACTATATTAAATGATGACATTTTTTCTCTTAATTCAGAAAGTCTTCTCTTTTCAGAAGTATTTTTATTCTTCTTGTTAGAAAGCTCTATTAACTCATCTATATCCTCTTGAGAAGGCTTTTCAATATCTGATAATGCAGACACATTTACAAAATCGCTTTCATATGAATTTTCAACAACCCACTGTAATTGCTCATATGGAGAAGCATTAGGATTAAAATCTTTTTTTGCTCTTTTAGAATCATTCAATTCCATTTTTAATAAAGTAAGCTTCTTATAAGATGCAGGTAAATCGTCTACTACTTCTAATAAAATTTCTTCAGTAAGTGTCTCTATTTCTTTTTCTAATCTTCTTTGTTTCTCAATGCTAGTCACTTCCCCGTTTAGCTTGGCTATTTCATCCTCTATTTCTATAATCTCTTTTTGTATTATTTCATTTTTGGCGTCCTCTAGCTCTTCTAATTTTTTAGTCAATTCTGATTGAGTTATTCTATTCTGTTTATCTATTTCATAGATTCTAGAATCTCTATCCTCTGTTTTAGAGATAAGTTCTTCATATAGTTTTTCAACTTCAAGAACTCTCTCTGCAAGTTCTCTTGCTTCTCTATTTTTTTGTTCTGTGAATTCATTTTCTAACTTATTTAATAAATTATTGTATACTATTGCATCAGCAACTGATCCTTTTAATATTACTATTCTACCATTTTTTGCCTGTAATTGTACCACATAATTACCATCTTTATCTTTAGATATACTATTATCTAAGGTACCATTTCTAAGACTTATTTTATATATTTTACCATTTACATATACTTCTCTACCTTCTATTAGTACGTCATCTTCCTCTATTTTTTTAAGGTCTTTTATTTTTGATGTATCTATTTGAGATATTGGTAATGTTTCTTCTTTTATGTCTACTATTTCATCTTCATTTACTATTTGTAATATTCCTTTATTTATTTCTAAATGACCTACTATTACATTACCATTAGGTTTTACATATTCATATTGAGTATATTCTGTTTTTCTAGCAAATTTTATATTTTTTTCTATATCCTCTTTTTTAACATTTTTACTCTCAATACTATTTATTTTGTCCTCTAGTTCTTTTATCTCAGAATTCAATCTACTAAGGGTCTCATCTGGTATGACTTCTTCTACTACTTCTCTATTAGATAAAGAGTCTATCTGACTTTGTATTTCATCCACCTTTTTTTGTAAATCCTCTCCTAAATTTCCACCTAATATTTCAGACAATTTTACTTTAATATAATTTAATCGTACTGATTTTGACTCTAGTATATCTGGCGTATTATCTGGAGTTGTTTCATTAAAAGAATCTATTTTTTCCTTATGTTTTTCGTAGAATTTCTCCTCGATATCACTAAGGGTTAGATTGTTATGTATTTTATTATATATATATTCTATATCATCTCTACTAGGAGAGTAATCATCTAATAATTTATCTTCAGTTATTACATCTTTCAATGTAGAAATTGATTTATTTTTAATATAATTATTTTCTATATATTTTTTAGAAAGAGTAATTAAAGTTTCTCTAGTCAAATCATTAATTGATTTATCTTTTTTAGCTCTAAGTCCAGCAAAAAGACCCTTAAATGTCTTTGGCGAAAACTCTTGGCTTGTTATATTTTCAACTAAATCTGAGAATGATTTGTATGCCGAAGTGGCTTTATTATATTGATCAAATAATTTAGTTATTAATATTTTATCATTTATATTTAGGTCTAAGTTTTTTATAGCGTCATTTAATTCACTAACTTCTTTATCAAAATTATCCAAATCAATTCTTTTAGCATAACCAGTTTTACCCATCTTACTGTAAAAATTATCTACTGATGCCTTTTCAAGAACTGATAATTTTTCGGTAGCTTCGGATAGTTCCTCTTGCGCTATAGCCATTTCTCTATTTAACTGTAACTTTTTTTCTGCTAAAGATGGTGCCTTACTATCTTGGTTATTTAACTTAACCATCTCGTCTGTTAATTTAGAAATTCTGGCCTTGGCGTTACTTATTATACCGTTTAAATTATAATAATTTTCTTTTTCTAAAGTAGTCATGTTTCTAAGAGCAGTTATTGTACCAAGCTTATCAGATATTTCTTTTCCAACTAATGTTTGAGAAAGTTTTGTTTGAATAGCGTCAAATGTTTGTACAGCGAATCTCTCGTTAAATTTCGACATCGCAGTAGAAAATGCTAAAGCATTTGATAACATTTCTCCATTAACCCTTACATTGGTGTCTCCTACCTTTACTTCTGGTGATCCAGCTAAATTATTTCCAAAAATATATCTTCCTGCTTTCAAAGCATTCCCATAGTCATTAGAAAGTTCTTTAATGTAATCTATCTGTTCATTTTTATAATTATCTACTTCGTTAATATCTAAACCAGTGTTTTCAGATATTAATTGTGGATCCATACCTTTTATAGTATTTATCATGTTATCTACAAATACATCTTCCTTTCCTATACTATGGTAGGCGTCTAACATTGATACCATGGTTTGTGCTTGTAGGGAAGCCTGTAATAGTTTATCTTCACTATTTTCTACCTTACTAAGTTGTTCACTTAATGCTTGAAATCTATTAGCATGTGAAAATAGTGCAGTAGTCCATTCATTTGTATAACTATTGTTAGATAATTCTTCAAAAAATTTATTACCTTTATTATATGTTTCTGCTATTTTTTCTTGCTTTTTATATTCATAAGGTACTGATCTTATTCCACCCATACCTCCCATAAGCCCACCTATAATAGCACCAATTATTACCTCTTCTCTACCCTCTTTTGTACCAAATTGATCTTTCATTGCTTTACTGAAAGCCTCGATATATGTAGAAGTAGTATTTGTGTATTTTGGGTCGTATGAACTAGAAACATAGTTTTTAAATGTATTACTAGCTACACCCTGCATACCCTCCTCATAAACCCCCTCTACAATACCTCCTTTTATTACAGGAAGTGCATATGCGGCTGCTTTTTGTAATATAGATGGTTTAATTGCTTTGAACCCTGCTTCTGCCGTTTCTGTTACCCCTATTCCTAATAAAGAATTACCTATAATACTACTATTGTTTTTTACAGCAGTAGCTATAGGATTAGATAACTTTAAAAAATTACCCATCATCATTAAATTGGAAGGCATTAATATTGCCATATTTGCGAAAAACACTCCATCAGCGGATCCGCTTAATTTTTTAGAAAAATCATTAATTTCTTCCTGTGTAGGATTTGTACCTCTTTCTCTATAATAGTCCCAAAACTTCTGCTCAGTCTCTTTAGCATAATGTCTAGCTTCAAAACCAGCTTCATATAATGGGGATGTAAGCGCAAATCTTGCTTTTACAAGTGCCTCACCAATATTACCTCTTGAGGCCGCTTTTGCTAAATCTGCTGAGGTTTTTTCTCCAAGTCCAGACATTATCCCTCTGAACCAGTTTGCACCTTTTCCAGCACTATTCTCTACTTTTGATGCAATAGATAATTCTGGAGAAGTTATCATTCTAAGTGCTTTAGATATTTTATTACCCTTTGAGGCTAATTCCCCTGATTTTAATGCGGCTTTTGCCATAGAAGATGGTAAACTTGCTCCACCTGTTAGTGTGGCTAATAATGCTTCGGCAGCTAGTAGCCTAGTGGTAAACTCTGCTCCGCCAAGAACTTTATCAAATGTTTGTAAATTTAGTCCCAAGTCTTGATTCCTTTCTACCTCATTATAATAATTTTTATAATCAAAATTTGTTTTTGTAGTTAAATCATCTACCCATTTCATATAATCATTATCGTAGATAGCGTCAAATCTTCCAGATAATGCGGCTGCCCCTATTCCATAAACACTTCCTACTAGATCTAGTGGGGCTTTAGCTGTATTAAAAAACAATCTTTTTACTGGATTCATAAACTTCTCGAAATCACTTTGCATATTAGATAATCTAGTATCATTATCTACTCCATATACATATGATTTATATTTTGGAGTCCATTTATTTGGATCCAATGAGGACTGTTCGTGGGTATCTCTAACGTCTACAACTCTATCTATCTCGACTTTTTTAGAGTCTGGGAACATTTTATCTACAATACTATCTGCGCTTTCTCCTATACTATTAAAAGAGTTCATTTTTTGCATAGACTCATATCTAACGTTATTAGTAAATAATAACGTTGAAGGATCTGGTGTAAAAGGTTGTTGTGGTAAATTATTAAGATCCAAACCGTCTATTTGTGTAGACGGTGGAACTATAGTATCTGTAAAACTTTTTGTATCTATTTGTGGTAAATAACTATTTGGATCCATTTATTACTTCTTTAATTCTTTTTTGTATCAAATCTGTGGCCAAATTTTCTGACATAACATCCAAAGTATTTCTATTGTATACTTCATCTCTTGGTTCCGACATGTATATCAATTGATTATTCTGTCTGGCTACTATTGACCATTTATTGTTTATAACTTCCGTACCTATGTTTATAGGAGAATTTAATATATTCTTTATTTCTTCTGAATACTTATTTATTATTTCTTCACCATACACTTCTTTAAAATTTTTATAAATATCCTCCTGTGTTACTGGTGGGTTTTTATATGCCGCGTATCTTTCTTTTTCTGGGAGATAATCTATGGATTCTAAAAATGATTCCTTGTTATCTACAATACTTATTTGCTTATTATATTTTACGGCATTTGGATTTGTGGCAGAATATATAGAAGACTTGTCATTTAAATCCGCAGAATTTATAACCTGTTGGGGTAAATCTTCTATTTTTATATCATTAAAAGTTTCTACTTTATAATCACTACCGTCTTTTATGGAGGCTATTATTTTTGCGGTACCATTTTCTTTATTTACAACTATTTTTAAATTACTGTCTTTTTGTAGTTCAGTACCCGTAGGAAGTGATGCCATTATCTCTGGAATCATTTTTTTATATCTATCATCTCCTAAATATATATTTAAAGACTTAGGGGCAGTGTATTTGTAATCACTGAGTTTATTATCTATACTTACCATTTTATTTTTAACTCTTTCTAAGTACTCAGACGGAGCAAATCCTGCTTTAGAAGTGTCTACGTCGTTTCCAGCTAGGTCTCTAAGATAATTATTAGTAGTGTAATAATCCCTCATTCGGTCTCTATATGATTCTCCCAAGCCTCTTCTATTATAATAACTATCTGTTACCGCATTAGACTGTTTCTCCATGAGATCTACCTCCTTTGTTATTTGTTTGGATATATCGCTTGATGGGTCTATTTTATTAGCTACCCATCTACTGGCTTTACCTATTCCTAATGTAAATTGTCCAAATGTTCCTACCAAAATTTTTTCAGCTAAATTATCATTATTTTCGTTATATGTTAATTTACTGATAATATCTTGTGCTTTTTCTAAAGATATTTTTTTACCATTCTCATCTTTAATATTCTGTGCTTCAATACTTATTAATCTTTTTATTTTTAATTTTTGATCTTCTGGTAAATCCTCCATTAATAATAAATTATATGTACCTATTAATCTAGCGGCTTTTTGGAAATTATCTGTTCTAGACATATTTAAATTAGACCCTTTAACTACATTAC
>JACCEA010171015.1_pt1 | contig 10286 bp, 9 predicted proteins | sample 7449851 | NCBI WGS metagenome assembly JACCEA01 (sample SAMN15323453, study PRJNA562643) | freshwater metagenome | isolation source: river surface water | place: USA:Blue River Watershed | collected 2017-08-18 | reverse complement strand
AGGGGCACAGGAGAGCATCGCTCCTTTCGTTCGCGACGAGAAGAAAGTGGGCCGCAACGACCCCTGCTACTGCGGGTCGGGCAAGAAATTCAAACAATGTCACGGGAAACTGAGTTGAGTGTCATGAGCAATACGCAGATCAAGGCGGAGGACCTGCTGTCGGTGGCAGGGGTGAAAGTGGCGTCGGTCATGAGCGGAATCCGCTACAAGAACCGACTGGACCTGGTGTTGATGGAGCTCGCACCGGGCTCGACGGTGGCGGGGGTGTTCACGCAGAACGCCTTCTGCGCCGCGCCGGTGCAACTGGCCCGCCGCCATCTGGCGAGCAGCGGTGGAGCGGTACGCTATCTGCTGGTCAATACGGGCAATGCCAATGCCGGCACCGGGCAGAGAGGTCTGGATGATGCCGCCGCCTGCTGCGGCTTCGTCGCGCAGCATGCCGGCGTGGCCCCTGAGCAGGTACTGCCCTTCTCCACGGGCGTCATCGGCGAGAATCTGCCCGTGGCGAAGGTGGAAGCGGGCGTGCCTGCCGCTCTCGGTGCGCTGGGCGACGACTGGCTGCAGGCCGCACGCGGCATCATGACCACGGACACTCGACCCAAGGCGCGTTCCGTGCGGGTGGATTGCGCTGGGCAGTCGGTGGTGATCACCGGCATCGCCAAGGGCGCCGGCATGATCAAGCCCAATATGGCGACGCTGCTCAGTTTCGTGTTCACCGATGCCCTCATCGAACAGAGTCTGCTGCAGTCCCTGCTGGGCTCGGTGGTGGACCAGTCGTTCAACCGCATCACGGTGGATGGCGATACCTCCACCAATGACTGCTGTGTCCTGACCGCCACCGGCAAGAGCGGTGTGCGCATCGAGCGCAGCAACCAGGCCGTCTACGAGGCCTTCGAGGATGCCTTGCAGGAATTGGTGCGCGAGTTGGCCAAGGACATCATCCGCGATGCCGAGGGGGCGAAGAAGTTCGTCACCGTCGACGTGCAGGGCGGGGGCGATGTGCAGGAGTGCCTGAAAGTGGCCTATGCCATCGCCGAGTCGCCGCTGGTGAAGACGGCACTGTCCGCGTCCGACCCGAACTGGGGGCGTATCCTGGCCGCCATCGGTCGTGCCGGTGTGCAGGGGCTGGATGTCGGCCGGATCACCATTCATCTGGGCAGCGTCTGCATCGTGCAGAACGGCACGCTGGCCACCAGCTACACCGAGGCCCAGGGTCAGGCCGAGATGAACAAGCAGGCAATCGACATCACGGTCAACCTGGACCGCGGCGACGCCCGCGAGATCGTCTGGACCTCGGACCTGTCGGAAGACTACGTCCGCATCAATGCCAGCTATCGCAGCTGAGTGCGGAGCGAGCCGGTGCCAGCGCGTCTGCATGTCGCCGTCGGCGTGATCGAGGATGCTGCCGGGCGCGTCCTGGTGGCCCTGCGGCCTGCCCGGGCGCACCAGGGCGGACTGTGGGAGTTTCCCGGTGGCAAGTGCGAACCGGGCGAGTCCGTGCAGAGTGCGCTGGCGCGAGAGCTGCAGGAGGAACTGGGCATCGTGCCGCTGCAGAGCATGCCTCTGTGTCGTATCCGGCATGACTACGCCGACCGTCAGGTGCTGCTGGATGTCTGGCGTGTCACCGGCTACAGTGGCACGCCGTCGGGGCTGGAAGGTCAGCCCCTGCGCTGGGTGGCGCCTGACGAGCTGGAGCCTGCCGAATTTCCTCAGGCCAATCGCGCCATCATCCGCCGCCTGCAGCTGCCCCCGCTGTTGCCCATCACCGGTCCGGCGACATCACCCGAGGAATTTCTTGAGCGCTTCACGCAACTGCTGGCGCACGGTCACCGTCTGGTGCAGTTGCGGGCACCCGAGCTGCCGGCGGCGCAATTCCATGCGCTGGCGCGCCGCTGTCTGACAGTGGCCCGCGAGCAGGGCGCTCGCCTGCTGCTCAATGCCGATGTCGACCTGCTGCATACCGTGCCGGCCAGCGGCATTCATCTCAACAGCCGACGGCTGCAGGCCCTGCAGGGGCGCACGCTGGAGGAGTCTCAGTTGCTCGGCGCGTCCTGCCACTCGCTGGAAGAGCTGCAGCGAGCGGAGGCGCTGGGGGCGGATTACGCGCTGCTGTCTCCCGTGCTGCCCACGCGGTCGCATCCCGGCCAGCCTGCCCTGGGCTGGAAGGCCTTCGAGGCCTGTGTCCGTGCGGTGGGCATTCCCGTCTATGCGCTGGGGGGGCTGACGGCGGCCGATCTCGATACGGCGCGACGCCACGGGGCTCTGGGCGTCGCCGCCATATCCGCCTTCTGGGGCGAGGACGCCTGAGCCGCAGAATGTCGAGGCAGTGCTACGCTTGAAGTGCCAGGCGTTGCAGAGTGTGAGCCGATTCACCCATTGCTCATGTAATCGCTTGAATTTATTGGACTTGAGAGCATAATCCCGCTCACCACGCATCCATCGGCAAGGACAACTCATGGCAAGCAGCTTGATCAAGGCGTTTCAGTATCTGGCAGTGGGGGCCCTTGCGCTGGGCGGTCTCGCCCACGCGGAGCAGGCCCTGCTGGTGCAGGAAGCCGTGCTTGTGGAAGCCAATCCCAATCCCGATGAGCCGGCGCTGCGTGCCACTTACATGACCAGCGATGGCTGGGCGGTCACCAGCTCGTCCTTCATCGACGCGGCCGTCATGGTGTTCGACTTCGGCACGCAACGCAGTGTGAGCCGCGCCGTGCTGAGTCTGCCGCTGGAGAACCTCTACCCGCGCGGCGGCAAGGCACCTCTGCGCGTGTACGCCTTCGCTGACGACGGTCGCATCGATCTGTTCGACTACAAGGCCGGCAGCTCGATTGCCGTGACGGAGCTGGACGCCGTGGCTGCCGCACGCGGCAACAGCACGGCCACGCTCACCGTCGATCTGACCGGTGCCGTCAATGCCATCCTGCCTTCCAGCCGCTATGTGGGCATCCGCGTGCAGAGCACCGCAGTGCCCGCCGATGTCACGCCTGCCTTCCCGGTGTGGACAGGCGTGAAGTTCCGGCCTCTCTACAGTCTGGAATATGCCACCGGCACGCCGCCCGCACTGCCGGCAGACCGCCCGCGCTTCGATGGCTACACGCTTTCCGTGCCGGGGCTGAGTGCCCCGGGCGTGGGCTCCTACAATGTGGCGCTGGCCTTGCTCGACGGCGATGCCGGCGAGTTCGCGCTCAGTGCCGCCACGGACATCACGCCGCCAGGCAGCGTCAGTGGCGCAGGTCGACAGGGCCTGCAGCTGCTGGATTGCAATGCCTTCACCGTGCCGCCGGGCTCGCAGTCCCTGGTGCCCGGGGCGCCGGCCTTCAATCCGGGCACCGGCCTGCTCGACATTCCCTCGCTGCTGTATTCGGGCAAGGAATACGCGCTGCAGATGCAGGTGGTCGCGGGCAGCAATCCCCTGCGCTTTCGCCTGCAGTCGCTCACCGAGGTCGTGCCCGGCACGCCGGCGCCGGCACTGAGCATCGCCCAGTTCGGCGGCAGTCTGACGATCCAGCCTACCCAGGACTTCCTGCCCCTGTGTCACGGCTGGGTGCTGATCGGGGACACCAGCCGCAATGCCCTGGTGGAACGCAACGTGATCACGGGCGAGACTGGAGCCACCTACAAGCTCAACACCATTCCCGACGAGATGCTGCTCGATGCCGATACAGGCCTGGTGTACTTCTCCACCCTGCCCGAAAGCGAGCGTCTCTACATCCTCGATCTGGCTTCCGGGGCCTTCACCTTCCACCGACTGCGCGAGGGCGGGCGTGATTTCATTCCCGTCGACATTGCTCTGGGAGAGAACGACAACCTGTTCGTGCTGCTCTATGACCCGCTGCACGAGCTGGAGGATAACGGACCGTCAGAGGAGGGCTTCTGGATGGGCGTGTTCAATCCGGAAGGGGACCCGGTCACGGCGGCCATTCCGCTGCTGGAGCCGCGCCGCATCGAATACGATCCGGCGCGCCGGCACATGTTCCTGGCCACCGAGTCGAACCTCGCCACGTTCGAGTTCAGCCCCCTCAACCACAGTCTGACCTTCGTCGAGGGCACCGACATCGCGGTGGGCAGTGGCTGCACCGACTTCAGCATCTCGCCCGATGGCAACCGCCTGGCGTACTCCTGTCCGCAGGGCAATGAGCGCACGCCGCACACCGCCATCGTCGACATGGACCCGCTGGAGTACTACAACACCGACGGCAAGTGGATTCTCGAAAACGCGCCGGTGAGCGCCGTGTTCGACCCGTCCGGCGAAGTGCTGATCGCCACTGACGGCGTGAAGCTGTATTTCTTCGACGTGCGCACCCATCTGCTGCACAGCAGCTATGCGCTGGGGCTGGCGGAAGGGGAGACGGTCAACAAGATCCGGCTGTCGCGCGATGGCGCTCTGGTGATGGTGTTGCTGCAGAACGAACTGGGCGACAAGTCAGGCCGCATTCACTGGGTACCGCTGCCCGCGTTCAATCCCTGACAATCCCTGAGCGGCACCTCAACGCGGCTCGGTGTCCTCGTCCTCTTTCTGCGGCAGGCTTTCTCCCGGAATGCTGTGCCGCTCGCTGGCCCAGTCGCCGAAGTCGATCAGCTTGCAGCGTTGCGAGCAGAACGGCCGCCAGGGGCTCGCTTGCGTCCACGGCACCCGCTTCATGCAGGTGGGGCAATTCACTTCCATGACACGTGCGGTCAAGGGCGTTCCTCCTTTCCAATGGGCGGCGGCTGCCGGTAACCCGCATCCAAGGCGCGTACGGCGGCTTCCAGATCGGCCAGACTTCCTTCGTTGAGGATCACGTCGTCAGCGCCCGCGCGGCGCTGCTCTCGACTCCACTGCGCGGCAATCATCGCATCGACGGTGGCGGCCGCGCTGCCATCGCGGCGCAGCACGCGTTCGCGTTGCAGGGCGGTGTCGACATCGACGAGCAGCACACGATCCACCAGCGCATCCTGACCGGTTTCCAGCAACAGCGGGCTGCTCAGGATGACATAGGGCATGCCCGGCCGGGCGGCGGCCTGTGCCAGCATGGCCACGATGTGCTGCCGGATGAGGGGATGCAGCAGGGCTTCCAGCCATTGCCTCTCCAGTGGCTCGGCAAAGACTCGCTGGCGCAGGGCCGCGCGGTCCAGCTCGCCACTGGGCAGCAGGCACTGCGCGCCGAAGTGGTCCGCAATCCGGCGCAAGGCATCACTGCCTGGCGCCACGACCTCCCGCGCCGCCGTGTCGGCGTCGATCACCGGCACGCCCAGCCGCTCGAAACAGGCCGTCGCCGCACTCTTGCCGCTGCCGATGCCGCCTGTCAGTCCGACGATCAGCGGCTTGCTGCGCGACGCGCTCATGCTCAGGTCATCCACTGCAGGTAAAGCTGCTGCAGCGTGTCGCCCCAGAGCAGGGCGATGGCGCCGGCGCCGGCCAGATACGGCCCGAAGGGAATCGGGATGTTGCGGTCTCTGCCGCGCAGCACCAGCAGGCTGATGCCCACGATGGCGCCGACCAGCGACGACAGGATCACGATCAGCAGCAGACTCTGCCAGCCCATCCAGGCGCCCAGTGCGGCCAACAGCTTGAAGTCGCCGTAGCCCATGCCCTCCTTGCCGGTCAGCAGCTTGAAGGCCCAGTACAGTGACCACAGCGACAGATAGCCCAGCCCGGCACCGAGCACGGCGTCGCCCGGACTCGCGAGCCCCGCCGGCAGCAAGGTGTTCACCAGCAGGCCGAGCCAGAGCAGGGGCAGGGTGATGTTGTCTGGCAGCAGCTGGTGATCGAAGTCGATCATGGTCAGGGCGATCAGACTCCACATGAACACCAGCAGCGCGAGTGTCAGCAGGCTCGCACCGAAGTGCCAGGCCACCAGGGCGCTGAGCAGGCCGGTGGCTGCTTCCACCAGCGGATAGCGCAGGGAGATCGCCGCCTTGCAGCTGGCACAGCGGCCGCCGAGCAGGGCGTAACTCAGGATCGGGATGTTCTGCCAGGCGCGCACCGGCGCATTGCACTGCGGGCAGTGAGAGTCGGGTTTGGCCAGGGTGAAGACCTTGTGCTGCGCCACCGGATCGGCCTTGCTGAACTTCTGCGCATCCAGCTCGAGGAACTCGCAGCACTGCTGGCGCCACTCGCGCTGCAGCATCAGGGGCAGGCGGTAGATCACCACGTTGAGGAAGCTGCCCACGAGCAGGCCCAGGCCGGCTGTCAGTGCAATCAGGACAGCGGGCCGCTGCTGGATCAGTTCAATCAGGGTCATGGACACACTCGCAGGGTGGGGACGCGGCTCAGACCACCTGGCCGAGCTGGAAGATGGGCAGGTACATCGCGATCATCAGGCCCCCGATCAGGGTGCCCAGCACCGACATGATGATCGGCTCCATGAGCGCGGTCAGGCCATCGACGGCGTTGTCCACCTCGGCCTCGTAGTAGGTGGCGCACTTGTCCAGCATGGAGTCCAGCGCGCCGGACTCCTCGCCGATGCCCACCATCTGCGTGATCATCACGGGAAACAGCGCGGTGGTGCGGATGGCGAAGTTGAGCTGCTGGCCGGCGCTGATGTCGTCCTTGATGCGGCGCGTTGCCGTGGAATAGACAATATTGCCCGTGGCGCCGGCGACGGAATCCAGCGCATCCACCAGCGGCACCCCGGCGGCGAAGGTGGTCGAGAGCGTGCGCGTGAAGCGCGCGTAGCAGGATTTCTCGACGATGGGGCCGATCACCGGCAGCTTCAGGGAGATGCGGTCGACGGCATTGGCGAATTCCTTCGAGCGCAGACGCGCCTCCTTGAAGGCATAGCCGCCGGCCACCAGCGCGATCACCACTTTCCACCAGTGGGCGATGGCCAGGTCGGAGAGTCCGAGCACGAACAGCGTGAAGGCCGGCAGATCGGCGCCGAAGCTGGAGAAAGTCTCGGCGAACTGCGGCACCACCTTCACCAGCAGGATGCCAGTGACGACGATGGCCACCACGACCACCGCGATGGGGTAGTTCATGGCCTTCTTGATCTTGGCCTTCAGAGCTTCCGTCTTTTCCTTGTAGGTGGCGACGCGGTCGAGCATGGTCTCCAGCGCGCCTGACTGTTCGCCGGATTCCACCAGGTTGCAGAACAGCTCGTCGAAGTAGCGCGGATGCTTGCGGATGGAGTCGGCGAAATTGTTGCCGGCGGCGACGTCATCGCGCACCGAGCGCACCAGTTCGGCCATGGACGGATTCTCCAGGCTGTCGCCGACGATCTCGAAGGACTGCACCAGCGGGATGCCCGCCTTCATCATGGTGGCGAGCTGGCGGCTGAAGATGGCGATGTCGCCCGGGGTGATGGCCTGTTTCTTCGGGCCGAACAGGTCCTTGGGCTTGCGCTTGACCTTGGTGGCGATCACGCCCTGCTTGCGCAGCTGCGCCTTCACCAGAGCCTGGCTTGCCCCGGGCATCTCGCCCTTGGTCTTCTTGCCGTTCTTGTCCGTGCCTTGCCACAGATAGATCGTCTGATTTGAAGATGCCGGATTCGCCATGATCTTCCTCGTGTGTTGTGTGCTGCGCGCCTCAGATGACGCGGTTGGCTTCCTCGAGACTGGTCAGCCCCGCCGCCACCTTGCGCAGAGCGGCGTCCCGCAGGCTGCCGAAGCCCTCACGCCGGGCCTGATCCGCAATCTGCAGCGCATTGCCGTCCTGCATGATAATACGTGCCAGCGCGTCGGTGACAGGAACCACTTCATAGATTCCCACTCGGCCCTTGTAGCCTTCGTGACAGGCCTCGCAGCCGCGCGGCGCGAACAGTTGCAGATCGGCCAGCGCGGCGGCAGAGAAGCCCGCCTCGAGCAGGGCGGATTCGGGCAGCGTCACCGGCTGTTTGCAGTGATTGCACAGACGCCTGGCCAGGCGCTGGGCGATGATCAGCGAGACGGAGGTGGCCAGGTTGTAGGACGGCACGCCCATGTTGCGCAGGCGGGTCAGCGTCTCGGCGGCGCTGTTGGTGTGCAGCGTCGAGAGCACCAGATGGCCGGTCTGGGCCGCCTTGATGGCGATCTCGGCGGTCTCCAGATCGCGGATCTCGCCCACCATGATCACGTCCGGGTCCTGGCGCAGGAAGGCACGCAGCGCGCTGGCGAAGGTGAGGCCGATGCGCGGGTTCACCGCCACCTGGTTGATGCCCTCGAGATTGATCTCCACCGGGTCTTCCGCTGTGGAGATGTTGATCTCGCTGGTGTTCAGGATATTGAGGCCGGTGTAGAGCGAAACTGTCTTGCCGCTGCCTGTGGGCCCCGTCACCAGGATCATGCCCTGGCTCTGCTGCAGGGCGTGCAGATACATCTGCTTCTGCTCGGGCTCGTAGCCCAGGGCGTCGATGCCCATCTGGGCGCTGCCCGGGTCGAGGATGCGCAACACCAGTTTCTCGCCCCACAGTGTGGGCAGGGTGTTGACGCGAAAATCCACGGCGCGCGTGCGCGAGAGTTTCATCTTGATGCGGCCGTCCTGCGGCAGGCGGCGCTCGGCGATATCCATCTGCGCCATGATCTTGAGCCGCGAGGCGATGCGGGCCGCGAGCGTGAGCGGTGGTCGCGCGATCTCGCGCAGGATGCCATCGCTGCGCACGCGGATGCGGTAGGCCTTCTCGTAAGGTTCGACATGGATGTCCGAGGCGCCACTGCGGATGGCATCGAGCAGCACCTTGTTGACGAAGCGCACGATGGGGGTTTCGTCCAGCGCGCCGGCCTCGGTGTCGGTGGCATTCTCGGCCTGGACCTCGATGTCGAGGGCGTCCAGCGCTGAATCCTCCAGCAGGCTGTGCAGCGAATCCTTCCCCTCGATCAGGTCGATCAACTGGTCGATGGCGGGCGAGAGCTGGCTTTCGTCCACCAGGATCACGTCGGTGGACAGCCCGGTGTGGAACTTGATCTCGTCGAAGGCCGTGATGTTGGTCGGATCTGACGCCGCCAGGTAGAGGCGGTTGGCACGGCGCAGCAACGGCAGCATGCGGTGCTTGCGCAGCAGCTTCGGGTCGATCAGATCCCGCGGGCAGTTCGCCAGGTCGAAGGCGTTGAGATCGAGCAGGGGCGAGCCGAATTCCTGCGAGGCCGCCATGGCGATGTGGCGGCCCTCGGCCACCTGGTTCTTCACCAGATGGGTGACAAACGGGATCTTGTCCCGCCGTGCCGCGCGCAGGGATTCATCGGCCTGGGCTTCGGAGAGCAGGCCGTCGGTCACGAGTCGCTTGGCAAGGCCGCTGAGGGAGATGGTCATGGCTGGCGCTGTATCGGGTTGCCGGTGTCCGGGTTGGTGCAGCGAGTATAGAGGATCGGGTGCGCGGCCGACAGGATGGCGTCCTGCGGCTGAGCGGCGCCACGCGCGATTCCCGGCCTTGCATTCGTGTAGATTGCTGACGTTTCGGGTCGTTAATGGACAAAAAATGTCAGTATGCCGCTTGCAGGCTTTGTGACGCGCTTGGCACTCGTTTTCTGACTGAGCATTGTGTGTTTTTTAAACAGCTTGAATTTCAAATGCTTACATAATGATCAGGTGCCGGGGCGCGGAACTGGCACGACAAATGAAACAACAGGGTCAGTCCCTGCGCCCCCGATGGGCCTGTGCGGGAACTTGTCGAAATCCGAAAACGACTTCTAAACTCGTAAACAACGCCTAACAGGAGAACAACATGATCCAGGCCAAGAAAGTACAACAAGGTTTCACGCTGATCGAACTGATGATCGTGGTTGCCATCATCGGCATCCTCGCCGCTGTCGCTCTGCCTGCCTACCAGACCTACACCCAGCGTGCCGCCTTCTCCGAAGTCGTGCTGGCCACCACACCGTACAAGAGCGCCTTCGAAGTGGCTGCCCAGACCAGCCGTATCGCCGCGCTGGCTGACGCCGATGCCGGCACCAACGGTATCCCTGCTGCGGCTGGTCCGAGTGGTAATGTGGCGTCCGTCGAGGTCACAAACGGCGTGATTGAGGCCGAGGGTTCCGCCGACGTGGGCGGCTTCACTTACATCCTGACTCCTGGCGGCGTGACTGCACCCATTCAGTGGACCACTTCCGGCACCTGCCTGGCCGCCGGCGTCTGCTGATACGTGTTCATGCGCTGCCGGCGCACGCCGGTCGGCAGCGCATGAATGGTTTTCCACCCGTTGCAACACTTGCCGGATTCCGGGCTCCCGTGGGAGAACGCGCGATGATTCAGCACCCCCGCCACGCAGGTTTCACCCTCATAGAATTGATGATCGTGGTTGCCATCATCGGCATCCTCGCCGCCGTCGCACTGCCGGCCTACCAGACTTACACCCAGCGTGCCCGCTTCAGCGAAGTCATTCTCTCGACCACGCCCT
>JACCEA010367829.1_pt1 | contig 10287 bp, 4 predicted proteins | sample 7449851 | NCBI WGS metagenome assembly JACCEA01 (sample SAMN15323453, study PRJNA562643) | freshwater metagenome | isolation source: river surface water | place: USA:Blue River Watershed | collected 2017-08-18 | reverse complement strand
TGGAACGGCTACAACTTCGAGGACTCGATCCTGATCTCGGAGAAGGTCGTTGCCGACGATCGCTACACGTCGATCCACATCGAAGAACTGTCGGTTGTCGCGCGCGACACCAAGCTCGGACCGGAAGAAATCACCCGCGACATCTCGAACCTGGCTGAGAACCAGCTGGCTCGCCTGGATGAGTCGGGCATCGTCTACATCGGCGCTGAAGTCGAAGCCGGTGACGTGCTGGTCGGCAAGGTGACGCCAAAGGGCGAAACCCAGCTGACGCCGGAAGAAAAGCTGCTGCGCGCGATTTTCGGCGAGAAGGCGTCCGACGTGAAGGACACCTCGCTGCGCGTGCCGTCCGGCATGGTCGGCACCGTGATCGACGTGCAGGTGTTCACCCGTGAAGGCATCCAGCGCGACAAGCGCGCGCAACAGATCATCGACGATGAGCTGAAGCGCTATCGCCTCGACCTGAACGACCAGCTGCGTATCGTCGAAGGCGATGCCTTCCAGCGTCTGGAGAAGATGCTGATCGGTAAAGTCGCCAATGGTGGTCCGAAGAAGCTCGCCAAGGGCACCAAGCTGACCAAGGAATACCTGGACGACCTCGACAAATATCACTGGTTCGACATCCGTCCGGCCGATGACGACGCTGCCGGCGCACTCGAAGCGATCAAGGAATCGATCGCCGAGAAGCGCCATCAGTTCGACCTCGCGTTCGAAGAGAAGCGCAAGAAGCTCACGCAGGGCGACGAACTGCCGCCGGGCGTGCAGAAGATGGTCAAGGTCTACCTTGCGGTGAAGCGCCGCCTGCAGCCTGGCGACAAGATGGCAGGCCGTCACGGTAACAAGGGCGTGGTTTCGCGCATCGTGCCGATCGAAGACATGCCGTACATGGCCGACGGTACGCCGGCCGACATCGTGCTGAACCCGCTGGGCGTTCCGTCGCGTATGAACGTCGGTCAGGTGCTCGAGGTTCACCTCGGCTGGGCCGCCAAGGGTCTCGGCCTGCGCATCGGCGAGATGCTCAAGGCGCAGGCAAAGGCAGCGGAAGTCCGCACCTTCCTGAAGAAGATCTACAACGAGTCCGGCCGTTCGGAAGACCTCGACAGCTTCACCGATGGCGAAGTGCTGATGCTGGCTGATAACCTGAAGCACGGCGTGCCGTTCGCGACGCCGGTGTTCGATGGCGCGCACGAGAGCGAAATCCACCGGATGCTCGACCTTGCGTATCCGGACGACATCGCGGCCAAGCTCGGCATGACCCCGTCGAAGAACCAGGTCACGATGTATGACGGCCGCACCGGCGAGGCGTTCGAGCGCACCGTCACCGTCGGCTACATGCATGTGCTGAAGCTGCATCACCTGGTCGACGACAAGATGCATGCACGTTCGACCGGTCCGTACTCGCTGGTCACGCAGCAGCCGCTGGGCGGCAAGGCGCAGTTCGGCGGCCAGCGTTTCGGCGAGATGGAAGTCTGGGCACTGGAGGCCTACGGCGCGTCGTACGTGCTGCAGGAAATGCTGACCGTGAAGTCCGACGACGTGAACGGCCGTACCAAGGTGTACGAGAACCTCGTCAAGGGCGATCACGTGATCGACGCCGGCATGCCGGAATCCTTCAACGTGCTGGTGAAGGAAATCCGCTCGCTGGGTATCGACATCGACCTCGAGCGCGACTGAGCCTTGTGACTACCGGCCGCCCCGACAGGGGCGGCCCGCAGCAAAGATTAATTTTTCACGCCACCGTGGAGTGATACATGAAAGCACTGCTCGATCTATTCAAGCAAGTACAGCAAAACGAACAGTTCGACGCGATCAAGATTGGCCTCGCGTCGCCTGAAAAAATCCGCTCGTGGTCGTATGGCGAAGTCAAGAAGCCGGAAACCATCAACTACCGTACGTTCAAGCCTGAACGTGACGGCCTGTTCTGCGCGAAGATTTTTGGCCCGATCAAGGACTACGAGTGCCTGTGCGGCAAGTACAAGCGCCTGAAGCACCGCGGCGTGATCTGCGAGAAGTGCGGCGTCGAAGTCACGCTGGCGAAAGTTCGCCGCGAGCGCATGGGCCACATCGAGCTGGCCTCGCCGGTCGCGCACATCTGGTTCCTGAAGTCGCTGCCGTCGCGTCTGGGCATGGTGCTCGACATGACGCTGCGCGACATCGAACGCGTGCTGTACTTCGAAGCCTACGTCGTGACCGATCCGGGCATGACCCCGCTGAAGAAGTGCCAGATCATGTCGGAAGACGACTACGCGGCCAAGTACGAAGAGTTTGGCGATGACTTCATCGCGCACATGGGCGCCGAAGGCATCCGTGAGCTGCTGCGCACGATCGACATCGATCGTGAAGCCGAGCAGCTGCGCACCGACCTGCGTGAGTCGAAGTCGGAAGCGAAGATCAAGAAGTATGCGAAGCGCCTGAAAGTGCTCGAGGCATTCCAGCGTTCGGGCATCAAGCCCGAATGGATGATCATGGAAGTGCTGCCGGTGCTGCCGCCGGAACTGCGCCCGCTGGTTCCGCTGGACGGCGGCCGTTTCGCGACGTCCGACCTGAACGACCTGTATCGCCGTGTCATCAACCGTAACAACCGCCTGAAGCGTCTGATGGAGCTGCGCGCTCCTGAGATCATCACGCGCAACGAAAAGCGCATGCTGCAGGAAGCAGTCGATTCGCTGCTGGATAACGGCCGTCGCGGCAAGGCGATGACCGGCGCCAACAAGCGTCCGCTGAAGTCGCTGGCTGAAATGATCAAAGGCAAGGGCGGTCGTTTCCGTCAGAACCTGCTGGGCAAGCGCGTCGACTACTCGGGCCGCTCGGTCATCGTGGTGGGCCCGCAGCTGAAGCTGCATCAGTGCGGCCTGCCGAAGCTGATGGCGCTTGAGCTGTTCAAGCCGTTCATCTTCAACAAGCTCGAGCTGATGGGTCTGGCGACCACGATCAAGGCGGCGAAGAAGCTGGTCGAAGTGCAGGAGCCGGTGGTCTGGGACATCCTTGAAGAGGTGATCCGCGAGCATCCGGTGATGCTGAACCGCGCACCGACGCTGCACCGCCTCGGCATCCAGGCGTTCGAGCCGGTGCTGATCGAAGGCAAGGCGATCCAGCTGCACCCGCTGGTCTGCGCGGCGTTCAACGCCGACTTCGACGGCGACCAGATGGCCGTCCACGTGCCGCTGTCGATCGAAGCGCAGATGGAAGCGCGCACGCTGATGCTGGCGTCGAACAACGTGCTGTTCCCGTCGAACGGCGAACCGTCGATCGTGCCGTCGCAGGATATCGTGCTGGGCCTGTACTACGCGACCCGCGAGAAGATCAACGGCAAGAACGAGGGCATGATGTTCCCGGACGTGTCGGAAGTCATCCGCGCGTACGACAACAAGGAAGTCGAGCTGACCACCCGCATCACCGTGCGTATTACGGAATACGTGCGCGTGCCGGGCACCGACGACTTCGAGAAGAAGATCAACCGCTACGAGACCACGATCGGTCGCGCGATCCTGTCCGAGATCCTGCCGAAGGGCCTGCCGTTCTCGGTGCTGAACCGCGCGCTGAAGAAGAAGGAAATCTCGAAGCTGATCAACACGTCGTTCCGGAAGTGCGGACTGCGTGCGACCGCGGTATTCGCCGACCAGCTGATGCAGTCGGGCTTCCGCCTTGCAACCCGCGCCGGCATCTCGATCTGCGTGGACGACATGCTGGTGCCGCCGCAGAAGGCGACCATCATTGCGCAGGCCGAGCATGAAGTGAAACAGATCGAACAGCAGTATTCGTCCGGTCTGGTCACCGCAGGCGAGCGCTACAACAAAGTGGTCGACATCTGGGGCAAGGCCGGCGACGAAGTCGGCAAGGCGATGATGGAGCAGCTGAAGGTCGAGGACGTCGTCAAGCGCGACGGCTCGAAGGGCACGCAGGAATCGTTCAACGCGATTTACATGATGGCCGACTCCGGTGCGCGTGGCTCCGCTGCGCAGATCCGTCAGCTGGCCGGCATGCGCGGCCTGATGGCCAAGCCGGACGGCTCGATCATCGAGACCCCGATTACCGCGAACTTCCGCGAAGGCCTGAACGTTCTGCAGTACTTCATCTCGACGCACGGCGCCCGTAAGGGTCTGGCCGACACCGCGCTGAAGACCGCAAACTCCGGTTACCTGACCCGCCGTCTGGTCGACGTCACGCAGGATCTGGTCGTGATCGAGGACGATTGCGGCACGTCGAACGGCGCCTCGATGAAGGCGCTGGTCGAAGGTGGTGAAGTCATCGAAGCGCTGCGCGACCGTATCCTCGGCCGCGTCGCCGCTGCCGATGTCGTCAACCCGGAAACGCAAGAGACCGTGTACGAGGCCGGCACGCTGCTGGACGAGGACGCTGTCGAAGAGATCGAGCGCGTCGGCATCGACGAGGTGAAGGTCCGCACGCCGCTGACTTGCGACACCCGCTACGGCCTGTGCGCAAAGTGCTACGGCCGTGACCTGGGCCGCGGCTCGATGGTCAACGCCGGCGAAGCAGTCGGCGTGATCGCGGCACAGTCGATCGGCGAACCGGGCACCCAGCTGACCATGCGTACCTTCCACATCGGTGGTGCGGCTTCGCGTGCAGCAGTGGCGTCGTCGGTCGAGGCGAAGTCGAACGGTACCATTCGCTTCACCGCCACCATGCGTTACGTCACCAACGGTAAGGGCGACCAGATCGTGATCTCGCGTTCCGGCGAAGTCCTGATCACTGACGACCACGGCCGTGAGCGCGAGCGCCACAAGGTGCCGTACGGCGCGACGCTGGTCGTGAAGGATGGTCAGGTGATCAAGGCCGGCACCGCGCTGGCGAACTGGGATCCGATGACGCGTCCGATCATCACCGAATACGCAGGTACGGTGAAGTTCGAAAACGTCGAGGAAGGCTCGACGGTCGCGAAGCAGGTCGACGAAGTCACCGGCCTGTCGACCCTCGTCGTCATCGATGCGAAGCGTCGCAGCAGCGCTGGCCGCACCGTGCGTCCGCAGGTCAAGCTGCTGGACGAAAAGGGCCAGGAAGTGAAGATCGCCGGTACCGAGCATGCGGTGACGATCGGCTTCCAGGTCGGCGCGCTGATCACCGTGAAGGACGGCCAGCAGGTGTCCGTCGGTGAGGTGCTCGCACGTATCCCGACCGAATCGCAGAAGACCCGTGACATTACCGGCGGTCTGCCGCGCGTGGCCGAACTGTTCGAGGCGCGTTCGCCGAAGGACGCCGGCATGCTGGCAGAAGTTACCGGTACCGTTGCGTTCGGCAAGGAGACCAAGGGCAAGCAGCGCCTTGAGATCACCGATATGGAAGGCAACAAGCACGAGTTCCTGATCACCAAGGACAAGCAGGTGCTGGTGCACGACGGTCAGGTGGTGAACAAGGGCGAGATGATCGTCGACGGACCGGCCGATCCGCAGGACATCCTGCGTCTGCTCGGCGCCGAAGCGCTGGCGCGCTACATCGTTGACGAAGTGCAGGACGTTTATCGTCTGCAGGGCGTGAAGATCAACGACAAGCACATCGAAGTGATCGTGCGCCAGATGCTGCGTCGCGTGCAGGTGGTCGACGCCGGTGACACCGGCTACATCCCGGGTGAGCAGGTCGAGCGCTCGGAGTTGCTGGACGAGAACGATCGCGTGATCGCCGAGAACAAGCGTACGGCCACTTACGAGAACGTGCTGCTTGGTATCACCAAGGCGTCGCTGTCGACCGACTCGTTCATCTCGGCGGCATCGTTCCAGGAAACGACCCGCGTGCTGACCGAAGCGGCGATCATGGGCAAGAAGGACACCCTGCGCGGCCTGAAGGAAAACGTGATCGTCGGCCGCCTGATTCCGGCGGGTACCGGCCTGGCTTACCACCGCGCTCGCAAGGAAAAGGAAAGCTGGGAAGCCGACGAGCGCGCAGCCATGCTGCAGGCCGAGGCTGCTCGTGCACTGCAGGAAGCGGAAGCAGCCGCTGCTGCCGCCCCGATGGGCGACATCGACGGCGACGCCTGACATTGTTGTTGAAGTTATAACGGCCCCGGTTCGCCGGGGCCGGTTGTGCCCGACCGGACGCCAGCTGGCCGTCCGGTTGACGCTCGCAGTTACGCCGTTTATACTCGCGAGTTCCCGAATTTAAGCTCGCCCGGGCTTAAGCGCTCTTTGGTCTGTTTTCCCAGTCCCCCGACGCTTTTCCCCGTGCCGGCTGTCAGCGGTGCAAACTGATTTCCGATTTGCCCCGATGAGAAACGTCCCCGGTGTTCCCGGGATTTTGCAATGTCCCATTTTTGTTGGATTTAAAGACCGATGCCAACCATTAGCCAACTGATTCGCAAACCGCGCACCTCGGCGCGCGTGAAGAGCAAATCGCCCGCGCTGCAGAACAGCCCGCAGAAGCGCGGCGTGTGCACCCGTGTTTACACCACGACCCCGAAGAAGCCGAACTCGGCGCTGCGTAAGGTCGCCAAAGTTCGCCTGACCAACGGTTTCGAAGTTATTTCGTATATCGGCGGTGAGGGCCACAACCTGCAAGAGCACAGCGTTGTCCTGCTTCGCGGCGGCCGTGTGAAGGACTTGCCGGGTGTGCGTTACCACATGGTTCGCGGCTCGCTGGATACCCAGGGCGTCAAGGATCGTAAGCAGGCGCGCTCGAAGTACGGCGCGAAGCGCGCGAAGGCCGCTGCGAAGTAATTCGCCGGTCATACGCTGAGAGTAGAACGAGTTTCTGCGGTGCGTCCGCAGAATGAGTCGGCCCGAGTGGCCGAGTAAGTGAGTGGCCGTGATGGTCGCTCGTGGTGGTGCGAAAGCGCCGCCGGCTGAAGATTGAAAGGAATCGAAATGCCACGTCGTCGTGAAGTCCCCAAGCGCGAAATCCTGCCGGATCCGAAATTCGGCAATGTTGATGTCGCCAAGTTCGTCAACGTCCTGATGCTGTCCGGTAAAAAATCGGTCGCCGAGAACATCATCTACGGTGCGTTCGAACAGATCCAGACCAAGTCCGGCAAGGATCCGCTGGAAGTTTTTGCTGCCGCTATTGGCAACTGCAAGCCGATGGTCGAGGTCAAATCCCGTCGTGTCGGTGGTGCGAACTACCAGGTCCCGGTTGAAGTGCGTCCGGTCCGCCGCATGGCGCTGTCGATGCGCTGGCTGCGCGAAGCTGCGAACAAGCGCAGCGAGAAATCGATGGCCCTGCGCCTGGCCGGTGAGCTGCTCGACGCCTCGGAAGGTCGTGGCGGCGCGATGAAGAAGCGCGACGAAGTGCATCGCATGGCAGAAGCGAACAAGGCGTTCTCGCACTTCCGCTTCTGATAGTCGGGGCAGGGCCGCAGGCCTGGGCCCCACCCCGAAAGGCAACGCCGGGCTGGCCAGTTTTTCTGGCGCCCGGTTTCGTACATTGAGAAAGCTTAGGATTTATCATGGCTCGCAAGACTCCCATTGAGCGCTACCGCAACATCGGTATTTCCGCTCACATCGACGCCGGCAAGACCACTACCACCGAGCGCATCCTGTACTACACCGGCGTGAACCACAAGATTGGCGAAGTGCACGACGGCGCGGCGACCATGGACTGGATGGAGCAGGAACAGGAGCGCGGCATCACGATCACCTCCGCTGCGACCACCTGCTTCTGGAAAGGCATGGCCAGCAACTTCCCCGAGCATCGCGTCAACATCATTGATACCCCGGGTCACGTCGACTTCACCATCGAAGTCGAGCGCTCGATGCGCGTGCTCGACGGCGCGTGCATGGTGTACTGCGCGGTCGGCGGCGTGCAGCCGCAGTCGGAAACCGTCTGGCGTCAGGCCAACAAGTACGGTGTGCCGCGTCTGGCGTTCGTCAACAAAATGGACCGCACCGGTGCGAACTTCTTCAAGGTCTACGAGCAGATGCGTAGCCGCCTGAAGGCGAACCCGATCCCGATCCAGGTGCCGATCGGCGCCGAAGACAGCTTCGCAGGCGTTATCGACCTGGTGAAGATGAAGGCGATCATCTGGGATGAAGCGTCGCAGGGCATGAAGTTCAACTACGAAGACATCCCCGCGAACCTTGCCGACCTGGCACAGGAATGGCGCGAGAAGATGGTTGAGGCGGCTGCCGAGTCCAGCGAAGAGCTGATGAACAAGTATCTCGAAGAGGGCGAGCTCTCCGAGGAAGAGATCAAGAAGGCGCTGCGTCAGCGCACCATCGCCGGCGAAATCGTGCCGATGATGTGCGGTACCGCATTCAAGAACAAGGGTGTGCAGGCCATGCTTGACGCCGTCATCGAATACCTGCCGTCGCCGATCGACATTCCGCCGGTTTCGGGTACGGATGAAAACGAGCAGCCGGCTGTCCGCAAGGCCGATGACAGCGAGAAGTTCGCCGCTCTGGCATTCAAGATCATGACCGACCCGTTCGTCGGCCAGCTGATCTTCTTCCGCGTCTATTCGGGCGTGGTGAATTCGGGCGACACCATCTTCAACCCGGTCAAGGGCAAGAAAGAGCGTCTCGGTCGTATCCTGCAGATGCACGCGAACCAGCGTGAAGAGATCAAGGAAGTCCGCGCCGGCGACATCGCCGCTGCCGTCGGCCTGAAAGAAGCGACCACCGGCGACACGCTGTGCGATCCGGCCGCCGTGATCACGCTCGAGCGCATGGTGTTCCCGGAGCCGGTGATCTCGCAGGCTGTTGAGCCGAAGACCAAGGCTGACCAGGAAAAAATGGGCATCGCGCTGAACCGTCTGGCGCAGGAAGATCCGTCGTTCCGCGTGCGTACCGATGAAGAGTCGGGCCAGACCATTATCTCGGGCATGGGCGAACTGCACCTCGAGATTCTGGTTGATCGCATGAAGCGCGAATTCAACGTGGAAGCGACTGTCGGCAAGCCGCAGGTCGCGTACCGCGAAACCATTCGCAAGATTTGCGAAGAGATCGAAGGCAAGTTCGTCAAGCAGTCGGGCGGCCGCGGTCAATATGGTCACGTCGTGCTGAAGATCGAGCCGCAAGAGCCGGGCAAGGGCTTCGAATTCGTCGACGCGATCAAGGGCGGCGTGGTTCCGCGCGAATACATCCCGGCGGTGGAAAAGGGTATTGTCGACACGCTGCCGAACGGCGTGCTGGCGGGTTACCCGGTGGTGGATGTGAAGGTCACGCTGACCTTCGGTTCATACCACGACGTGGACTCGAACGAAAACGCATTCCGCATGGCCGGTTCGATGGCATTCAAGGATGGCTGCCGCAAGGCGCAGCCGGTGCTGCTCGAGCCGATGATGGCCGTCGAAGTCGAAACGCCGGAAGACTACGCCGGTACCGTGATGGGCGACCTGTCGTCCCGTCGTGGCATGGTCCAGGGTATGGACGAGATCGCTGGCGGCGGCGGCAAGATCATCAAGGCAGAGGTTCCGCTGTCCGAGATGTTCGGCTACGCAACCTCGCTGCGTTCGGCTACCCAGGGTCGCGCGACGTACACGATGGAGTTCAAGCACTACTCTGAAGCTCCGAAGAACGTCACCGAGGCCGTGATCAGCGCCAAGGCGAAGTAATAAAAAACGAAGCGGTGCCCTCAGGGCGCCGCTAACAGCAAGCAAATCGTTCTTTTTGAAGGAAGAAGAATCATGGCAAAAGGCAAGTTTGAGCGGACCAAACCGCACGTGAACGTCGGCACGATCGGCCACGTCGACCATGGCAAGACCACGCTGACCGCGGCAATCGCGACGGTGCTGTCGGCCAAGTTCGGCGGCGAAGCGAAGAAGTACGACGAGATCGACGCGGCTCCGGAAGAGAAGGCGCGCGGCATTACCATCAACACCGCCCACGTCGAGTACGAGACGCAGAACCGTCACTACGCACACGTGGACTGCCCGGGTCACGCTGACTACGTGAAGAACATGATTACCGGCGCAGCGCAGATGGACGGCGCGATCCTGGTGTGCTCGGCCGCTGACGGCCCGATGCCGCAGACCCGCGAGCACATCCTGCTGGCGCGTCAGGTCGGTGTTCCGTACATCATCGTGTTCCTGAACAAGTGCGACATGGTCGACGACGCCGAGCTGCTCGAGCTGGTCGAAATGGAAGTGCGCGAACTGCTGTCGAAGTACGAGTTCCCGGGCGACGACCTGCCGATCATCCGCGGTTCGGCCAAGCTGGCGCTGGAAGGCGACAAGGGCGACCTGGGTGAAGGCGCGATCATGAAGCTGGCCGAAGCGCTGGACAGCTACATCCCGACGCCGGAGCGTGCAATTGACGGTACGTTCCTGATGCCGGTGGAAGACGTGTTCTCGATCTCGGGCCGCGGTACCGTGGTGACCGGTCGTGTCGAGCGCGGCATCATCAAGGT
>JACCEA010685336.1_pt1 | contig 10291 bp, 21 predicted proteins | sample 7449851 | NCBI WGS metagenome assembly JACCEA01 (sample SAMN15323453, study PRJNA562643) | freshwater metagenome | isolation source: river surface water | place: USA:Blue River Watershed | collected 2017-08-18 | reverse complement strand
GCAATTATAGATGCAATTGAACAATCTATAACACCAATACATATGACTGTATTGGGGCAAGCGCAATCAATGGGGTTTGCAATTGCTACCTGTGGTACATATCGCTATGCGAGTAAACGTACCACATTTATGTACCATGAAATAATATGGAGCCTATTCGATGAAAAAATGTCATCACATGAACAAGAATTAATAGAGGGAAAGCGACTGTGGAAAATATATGATGAAATAATAACAACAAACACTAACATACCAGAAAAAACATTAATAAACGTTAGAAAACAACGTAAAGAATGGTATATGACAGCGCAAGAAGCGTTGGAATTAGGTGTGATTGATGAAATAATCTAAATATTCTACATATTTATTGATATAAACAACTATAATGGCAAACCCAAAATTAAAGATAGACGTAAATAAAAACGACACTAAAAAAGGAGTTAAAGTACAATTCGTATTCCCAACTAACGTAGAAGGAGATCAGAAAGCAGAATTAACCCAAAAATTACAAGCTAAACTAAATGGTGGTTTGTCTCAATACGGTTTAACTGTAAACCAAGATACAGACGTACCTTACTCTAATGTAATTGGATTTTTAATTCCAATCGCTGATTTTAAATTAATGATTAAAAATGCTATTGGTGGTGCAGCAGAAGCACCAGCTGAAGAAACACCAGCTCCAGAAGAACCAGTTAAGGAAATTAAAAAATTAGATGAAGTTTCTAATCTTCAAAAAAATTTTACGTAAAATAGGATGGGCAGGTGAAAGTTGGACTCCAAAAGAATTTGCTTCCCAAATTAAAAACCTACCGGATGATGTTTTAATTCTTTGGAGTAAAGATAGTAATGGGGTTCCTGGAACACCATTGCATTTTCAACAAAAATTAGTTAAAATAGAAATGGAAAAAAGAGGATTGGATAAAAATAAATAAACCAAAATAAATAAGTTATGATTAAACTTTTAAATATGAGAAGGAAAATTCCAATATTCAGCCTAAAAGCTCGTCCTGGAATGGATTATTCTCAATTAACAGCAATACCCGAAGTTAGAAAGGTGGTGATGGAAGAAGCAATCGTAGCAATTAAAGACGGTATTAAGAAAAATAAGAAAAAAATCGCTTTATTTGAGATAGCAAATTCAGATTGTTATATTGAATTAGAGAAAGATAAATGGAAACTAACTCTTGAAACAGCATTACAATATTATATTGAAAAGGAAGAATATGATATTTGTGTTGTATGTAGGGATTTAATGAATAAACTATAATGAAGAAATCAGAACTAAAACAAATAATAAATATCAAAAAGAAAAATCCAGAATTTATTCCTAGTCATTACAAATAAACTTTAATTTATGGAAAATAAAGGTCATGCTGATGGAATTAAAAAATCCATTGAAGAAATAATAGGCGCTGATACAATAATAAGAAGTAAGCGTCCATCCGAAGATAACATCCAACAGGAAAAATTCGAAAAGATGATACTGGCCTTAGAGGCAGCTGAAATTAAAACAACTATACTTCATACTGAATTTAAAATAGATTTTTCAGACTATAATGAGCATTTCTATTTAGCAGTAGACAACTTATTGGAATTATGGTTGGGAAAAGAATTATGTGAATTAGTATTCTTCTACCTATATGATAGAATGAATCCTGATGGGTCAATGAATGGATTAATGGATGATGAGGGCAATGAAATAATACTTGAATCACCAACTGACCTATGGCTTCTAATTAAAAAAATCCAAAGCGCCAAAAAGAAAAAATAACTTGTATCCTTCTTGGATCTCTATATATTTATTATCACATGGGACGTTTAAAAAAATATGTAACTGAAGAGGAAAAATTAAATGTAAAACGCACCCGTGCTAAAAAATATTATTGGGATAATAAACAAGACCAAGATGAAAAACAACGAAAACGAGATGCAGCAAAGTATAAAAACAGGAATATATAAAATAACAAACCCTAATGGTAAAGTTTATATTGGTCAATCTATTGATATAGATAAAAGATGGAATAAATATAAAGTAAAAAATTGTAAACCACAAATTCGTTTATATAATTCTCTTAATAAATACGGATGGGAAAACCATTATAAAGATATAATAGAAGAATGTGATATTGATGAATTAAATGAACGTGAAGTATATTGGAAACAACATTACTTAGATAAAAACGGATGGGAAAATGTATTATTTTGCGAATTATACGATACTGGAGGAGGACCAAGAAGTGAAGAAATTAAAAATAAAATTAGTATAGGAAATACAAGCAAATCCAAACCAGGAGTAAGTTTGGCTCTTAAAAATAAACCCAAACCCCAGGGATTTGGAGAAAAAATAAGTAAAGCACTAAAAGGAACTAAACAAAAAGAAGAAACTATAATAAAACGATCTATAAAGGCTAAAGGAAGGAAACACTCCACTTTTAAAAAAGGAAAAAATCATGGTAATTATGGCAAACCTAAAAGTTTAGAACATTCCAAGAAAATATCAGAATGTAAAGAAGGAAAAAATAGACCATTTATGTATAAACCTATATTACAATATGATTTAGAAGGAAATTTTATTAAAGAATGGAGTAATATAAATGAAGCAATAATAAAAACCAACTCAAAAGGAATCAGTAATAACCTTACAGGGAGAAATAAATCAGCTGGAGGTTTTATATGGAAATATAAAAATATATAATATGCCAAAACCTAAAGTATTTAGTAAATCTGATTTATTAAGGGCTATGCGCTATACAAAATCAGTAAGATCGCTTGCTAAATATCTTTCATGCAGTTACCAACACGTCAAACCCTACATGAAAATGTTCCGTGTAGATGAAAATGATCCTAATTCACCAACATTATTCGAGGCACATAAAAATCAGAAAGGTAAAGGCATACCTAAATTCCTACCAAATAAACGTAGGGAACCAAATGTTAAGAAAATATTTACTGAGGGAATTGGATGGGAAAGCTTCTCAGTTGATAAAATTAGGATAAGGGGTATAGCTGAAGGGTATTTGAAGGATGAATGCTATACGTGTGGTTTCAGTGAGCGCAGGATAACCGATTATAAAATACCCTTACTGTTAAACTTTAAGGATGGTAATAAATGTAATTACCTAAAAGATAACCTTGAACAACTATGTTATAATTGTTACTTCTTATATGTGGGTGAGGTATTAACACCAAATCAAATACGTCGTATTGAAGATAATCAGACCGTATTAGAAAAACCACATACATGGGATTTAGATAAGGATCAATTAGAGAATATGAAGATGTTAGGCTTATTAGATTGATTTGGATTAGGCAAAACAAGTTCTTATATTTAATTCAAATAAAAAATAAAAAATGTACGAATTAGCAGAAAAATATCAAGCGTTTAAAGCAAACCCAAAGTACGCAGGTGCATCAAATTTCTATAAGATGATGTTCTTCGCACAAGAAAATAACTTGACTAATGATGACATGGACTATTACTTTAATAGACCAGGTCGTAGACAGGAAGATGAAACAAAAGAAGAAATGCAATTAAGAGGTAAATTTACTAAGGCATTAGTAAAATATAGAGCTTATTTATACGATTATTCAGTATACGAAGATTAAGAAAAAAATTAAAAACAAATAAATTATGACCTATTTTAATATAAAAGTTCAGTTCACTGTAGAAGACAGTAAAGGTAAAATTAAGAAACAAAATGTGAATTATCTCGTGGATTCCCAAAGTTGTATGGATGCTGAGACTAAAATTACTGAATTTCTTATTAAAGAAGGAGAAACAGGATTTGAGGTAAAATCAATATCTGAATCTAAAATTGTAGGAGTTTTATAAGTATATTACCTAGGCCGAATTTTTATATATTTATTATCGTATGATAGGAATATATAAAATTATCTCTCCTTCTGGTAGAATATATAGGGCAATCAGTTGATGTATATCCTGGAGTACAAAACAGTTCTTTAAAATAGTCAGGTGGCGGAATGGAGTGTGGTGAACACGCTCGTGGTAGACGCATATTGACACGCACGGCAGCCGAAATGTAAAAGCGCTCAATGATTAGGCAATGCGAATAATGAAGAACACTATCTCACAGTGCGTAGGTAAATTTCAAAGTGTTCATGTGGGTTCGAATCCCACCCTGACTACAACAGTACCATGATGCTTCCCGTAAGATCAGCACACTAGCGGTGGTCTTATTGTTCATAAACGAATAGCCCAAGGCATAAGTTATAGAACTTAACTCAACCACTCCCCCACAGACGTGTGGGGTGATGTTGGGTGATTTTAAAATATTGTAGAGTGGCGGAATGGTGTACACCAAGGCAGACGTTTCCCTCTTGTCTCGAGGGCGCAGATCACGAAATAGATGAAAAGTATGGGTTGACCACAAGTGCGCACAATGTGCTTTTCATTGAATCGCTGCGTGGAGGTTCGAACCCTCCCTCTACACATGTAATTGCAAAGTGGTGGAATTAGAATGACATATCATTCAATGGTAAACACAGCTTCTTGTCTAGGAGCCGCGGAGTACGAAATAGATAAAATAATATGTTTAATATTATTAATCGAATCGCCGTTTAGAGGTTCGAGTCCTCTCTTTGCAGCTTTTTAATTCGAACCATATTTATATTTGTCTAACTTTTAAAACCTAAAAGTCTTTAGCTTTTAGGTACTTCACTGTAACATTCCTTAAAAAATTAAAATAAAACAACCAGCAATATATTTATTGCCAAATACATAAATCATGGCAAACGAACAAACTCCCACAGAAATATTTGCAAAAATTAAAGAAACTATAGAGGCTCAGAAAGCTGAAGTTGCTAAAAAATTCGTAGAAATTAAAGACTTACTTTCCAAACCTAAAGAGGAAAATAAATAGAATTAATATTTTCTAATATTTATTAGCGTTAAATTAGGTTATATACAAATCGATGTATATAGCCTTTTTTTATTTAAATTAAAAATCAAAGATATGAAATTTACTTGGAAAGGATACTTCGAACCCACTCCTAAAATCATCAGAAAAGTAGCTGATTCTATATTAGCTGGGGCAACAATGGCTGCTACATATAGTGTTGTAATTGAACATGAAAAAATAGCAGTAGCTATTATGGTAGTGTCTGTTATAGCCAAAATAGTATCGAATTTTTTTACAACTGAAGAATAAATAATTTATGAACTTAGACAAATTAAAAGGTCACATACCAGATACAGTTATAGCACAAATCCCCGATGTTATGACTAAATTCGAAATTAACACTCCATTACGTTTAGCACATTTCCTAGCGCAATGTGGACACGAATCAGGTGGATTCAAATTAACACAAGAAAATCTAAACTATAGTGCTAAAGGATTGTTAGGTGTATTTAAAAAATATTTCCCTGATAATACTAAAGCTGCTTTATACGAGCGCAAACCAGAAAAAATTGCTAACCTAGTTTATGGTGGCAGAATGGGTAATGGTCCTGAAGCAAGTGGTGATGGATTTAAATTTAGAGGTAGAGGTTATATCCAATTAACTGGAAAAGACAACTACAAAGCATTTGATGCTGTAGTAGCTGAGAATTTACTTGAAACACCAGATTTAGTAGCAACAAAATATCCACTATTATCAGCTGCTTGGTTCTTCCATAAAAACGGATTACATAAAATTGCTGATGGTGGCGCTACAGATGCTGTTGTTACTTCTGTAACTAAAAGAGTAAATGGTGGAACTATTGGTTTAGAGGATAGAATCAAACATTTTAAAGAATATTATAATCTATTAAATGTTTAGTTCTCCAAATACATGGGTAATGATATTTTCATATTATTTTGGAACACAAAAATCTAGTAACGACAAATGAGTATATTAGCACCAGAAATGATAGGAGCGTTTTCAACAGGTATATTAGGGCCTGTAATAGTAGCGGTAGTTAAATATTTTTTAGATAAAGCAAAAGAAAAATCAGACGCTAAGAAGAAAGATCCGGTTGCTGAATCATTAAAAACTAATGTTCAGATAGAAAAGAAAATTTCTGAAATGTTAGAAGATTATGGGGCAGATAGAGTATGGATAACTCAATTCCATAATGGTGGTAATTTCTATCCTACAGGTCGCTCAATACATAAATTCAGTATGTTTTATGAAATAGTATCTCATGGTACTAGCTCAATTAAAGATTATTTCCAGAATATTCCAGTTAGTTTATTTACAAAATCAATTAAATACTTATTAGAGGAAGACGTAATTGAAATTCCCGATTTTAAAGATGAAAAAATAGCAACTCATGGTTTAAAATATGTTGCTGAAGAATACGGAACTAAAAGCGGTTATGAATTTGCTATTAAATCAATTGATGGTAAATACATAGGTACATTAGGAATAGACTTCACCCACAAAAAGAAAACATTAACACCAGAACAAATCGCTGATATTCGCGTTGAAGTAACTTCAATCGGTGGTGTATTAATAAATCACATTCATTAAAATAATTTGGTTCAGTCAAAGTAGTTTGTTATATTTATAGCAAATGAGAGAAAATGGCTTGTCATGTATTATTTCTAAAGGATGAAGCTGAATTTTTCGGAATGCTCCGAGATAGGGACTCTGATTTAATTTTAAAAATATGTAAAAGTGTTTTAACGGCGGTTAGACACAAACGCAAGAAAATCGACATATTCGACATTACATTTAAAGATACAAGTGGTATGGTATTTACTATTGATGAAGATCAATATACCACAATATTAAAAAATTGTTTAGCTGATATGGAGAAGATTGAGGAATATGAGTTGTGTGCTAATATGAAAAAAGTAATTGATAGAGCACCTAAACAAAAACAACCAAGAAAACAAAAAGAAATAGTATAATTATGTTTAATAAAATTAGGTTATGGTGGAAATTTGATGGTAAATACCTTCACCGAGATATTGCTCAAGGCATTAAAAATTTAATTAAGTGGTTTCCCATTATTTGGAAAGACAGGAACTGGGATGATTCTTTCATATTTGATATTCTACAATTCAAATTACAAAACCAAGCAAAATACATTGGTGACCGTGATAGACACACTCGAGCAAAAGAAGATGCTGAGTTAATGATGAAATGTGTTGATTTAATTGAAAAGGTAAAAACTGAATTCTATCAAATGGAATACATGGATTACCACAATTCAACATTTGAATTTATAGATATTCCAGAAGACGAAAGAGGTGATTGGTACGAAGAAGGAATGAAACAATACCACTCAGAATTAATATCAGAGCGATTTGATGAATATTTTACTAAGTATCCTGAAGTGTATGAGTATGTTGTTGATAATCCAGATAAATGTGTGTTTAAAAATAAGGATAAACAACAAATCGCTATGAATATGGGACATGAGCTCCATAAACGAGCAAGAAAAGAATTATTTGATATTTTAGAGAAAAATATTGAGTGTTTCTGGGATTAAAAAAATTTTTATATTTAATGTTGATAATAAATATATAAAAATTGAAAGAGGTGGGATTAAAAATAATTGATTGGCAAAACTCCTTTACTATATTCACGTTATGAAAGCAATATTAGAATTTGATCTAAACGATCCAGATGACACAGTAGCTCATTTACGAGCAGTTAAAGCAATAGACATGGCTTTAGTATTATGGGAAATGACTTACAATACTAAGAAAGGAATTAAGTGGAAGATTGAAAGTCAAGAGATAAAAGACCCATATGAGGTATTAGATATTATAATGGAGAAATTATATGAAGAGATGAATGATCGTGGAATTATTATAGATAAACTAATACAGTAGTTATGATAGAAATATTACAACATTTACTCGGTACATGTCCAGACCATCACGCACACGCTAATGTGATATTGATGTTAAACGAATTTCTAAACACTAATTTCTGTTGGTGTTATATTAAAAATAAAGCGTTAAATTTAATTAATAAAATAAATAAAATGAAAGGAACATTAACCAAAATAAATGATAATTGGGTAGTAGAATATCCAAAACATGCTTCAAACAAAATTTATGAAACTGCTACATTACCATTACATCCAGAAGATGTAAAAACATGTAATGATTATGGTGATTATTCTGTTGATTGGATTGGTAAGGAAGTTAAATTTGATATAGTAGAAGTTACAAAACAACATCAATATACTAATGATAAATGGGCAAGAAGTTATCAAGAAATTAAATATGCTAAATTAAGATAATATGTCATACTCAAGATGGTCAAACTCAGTCTGGTATACATTCTGGACTTCAATGAGTGAAGATACTCAATTCAAATTACCTACTAAACGATTAAAAAATAATCAAGTGTTTGAGATTTGTGATTTGCAAAACTACTATGTATCATATAGAGAATTAGATGAATTAGGGGTTGATGTAGTAGTTGATCAAGTTAAAAAGTTTTATTCTGATGAGTTACAATGGTTTAAAACTGAAGAAAAGTACAAAAAAACTGTTACTGAAGAAGAATTTGAAGAACTAAAAGGTTATTTATTAGCATTTATTGATGATGTTGATGACCATTTTAAATGGAAGAACTTCTTCAAATATGAATGGTATTATCCATTCAGAAATAAAATTATATTTTGGTATAGAGATAAATTTAAAAAATGAAAGGAATAATTCATAAAGAAGAATATGGTTGGGTTGTTAGATATAAAAAACAACCAAATGACCCTTGGTTCGAAGTACCAATTGAAATAGGAGTCTCAATCAAAGAAGAACATGAAAACGGAGAAGTTGAATTTGAAATCATATCTGGATTAAATCCATATGATGGAGGTAATATATGCGATGTTGCTAGACTATCAGCATATAAAAGAACATGGTACGATATTGAAAATGAATTTGTAGAGAAACACAATGTTGATTTGGAAGAATCAAAACTATCATTTATATCGTTTCTGAATTATTTGAAACAAAATTATAACGTACCAACTAAAATAAACAAACAATGACAAACGATTATCCTGAGTTAGAAGGCACTTTGAATTTATACAATGATATGATAAACAAAAAGCAAACAGCAGTAGAGTGGGTTGTTGAACAACTTCAAATAATTGATGTAGATTTTGCATGTGAATTAATAACAAAAGAAATTTATTTTGAAAAACGCGAAAAAATAATAGAACAAGCACTACAAATGGAATCAGAACAACACACAGCTATCTACAGAGAAGGTATGGCTAAAGGTGAGGGAATGATGACTTTTTTGTATACTGAAGTAGAGGGAAGAGTTGATGCTTTTCATAATGGCAGACACAAAGATTAATATATTTACGGGTAGCTCCCATCATGAAAAACACACTTCGTCTGTTTCGCAAAGTACAAATGTTTGTATCTGCGACTTTGTTTGTGTTGATTTTTTTTATATGTTATAAAGTAACAGGTTTTAAAATAACTGAAATACCACTTTCACAATGGGGTGTAACACATAGTGTAAGTTGGTTATGGAATGGTTGTTTGATTATATTGGGGATGTCATGTTTTTTTAATATACAACAATATTTACAATTACATCCACACCTTGAATATAAAACACAATTTACATATGCTTTTCTATTTCAGTGTGTTAGTATGTCGTTGTTGGGGGTGTTTGTTAAGGGGTTGATAATACACAATATATTGGCTTATACTTATTTTTTTAGTGTACCACTAACAATATTTTTGTTAGCAGCATTAAATAGAATAAGATTAACAGTGAATGAGTGGTTAGTAAATACTATATTGTCAACAACAATGATTGTATTTCCTTTAACAGCTCTCTTTATTTTTAGTGGGAAAGGTATAGCAGAGATTTTACATTCATCATTGTTCTTAATTTGGAATATTTACATTTTAAAAGAAAATAAGTTATGAATAAATTAGATGGAGATTATCAAGCACTACTACAAGACATACTCAACAATGGAACACAAAAATCAGATCGCACTGGAACTGGTACGTTGAGTGTATTTGGAAGACAAATCAGACACAAAATGTCAGATGGCTTTCCATTATTAACTACCAAAAAAATGTACTTCAAAGGTATTGTAACTGAACTACTATGGTTCCTACGTGGTGATATAAACATCAAATACCTTGTTGATAATGATTGTCATATCTGGGATGGTGATTGCTATCAAGCTTACTTGAAAGAACATAGTAAGAATCCTAATGAAACCGCTGGATTAAATGATGGTACTCCTTTTAATAAATCTGTTTGGGAATTAGGTCCCATATATGGTTCTCAATGGAGAAAATGGAGATCCCATCAAATGGATATTAATAAAAATAATAATGGTAGTGGAATT
>JACCEA012252415.1_pt1 | contig 10292 bp, 8 predicted proteins | sample 7449851 | NCBI WGS metagenome assembly JACCEA01 (sample SAMN15323453, study PRJNA562643) | freshwater metagenome | isolation source: river surface water | place: USA:Blue River Watershed | collected 2017-08-18 | reverse complement strand
TTATTTGGGCGGCATTCAAGTGGGAAACCATCGATGAGCCTGCAGCTGCCAACCGATTTTTGTTATTCACAGCGTATTTAGTCGGACTATCTATTGGCGTTCACTTATTAAATTTAGTAACAATCCCGGCTTTGGGTTTGGTATATTATTATAAAAAAGCAAAAAATATTACTTTCAAAGGTGGTGTGATTGCATTTGTTGTTGGTTTGATTGTGTTGGCGGTAGTCAATTCGGGTATCATTACGGGTTTACCTTCTTTAGGGTTTACGTTTGAAAGATTATTCGTCAATTCATTCGGATTGCCATTTAGCTCGGGTATTATATTTTTTGTCATTGTATTAATTTCTGGATTGGGCTATGGTATTTATTATACGCAAGTGAATCAAAAGGAAATAGCCAATGTGGTTCTACTTTCTTTTGCTTTTGTTCTGATTGGTTATTCTTCTTATACAATTGCCTTGATTCGTTCAAATTACAATCCGCCTATCAATGAAAATAATCCAAGCAATGTTTTGAATTATGTATCTTATTTGAAGCGTGAGCAGTACGGAAGCCGTCCTCTTTTGTACGGACCAGTATTTACGGGAAAATTAGAGGATATTAAAGATGGTGAGCCGATGTATAAAGTCGGAAAAAATAAATATGAAATTTATGACCATAAGCCTGAGTATGTTTGGGGGCCAAACAGCGAAAGTTTATTGCCAAGAATGTGGAGTACAGAAGGGTCGCATCAACAAATTTATCGCCAAGAAATGGGATTAGCCCCAGACCAAAAACCAACTTTATTTACCAATATCGGATACATGATTAAACGTCAGATGGGATATATGTATTGGAGATATTTTGCTTGGAATTTCTGGGGGCGTTCGAGCGACATTGAGGGTGCGGGACCTACCAATATTTTTGAAAGTAAAAGTGACTTGCCTCCTGCGGTGAAAAATAATAAAGGAAGAAGTAATTTTTACGGAATTCCTATTATTCTCGGGATTTTGGGCTTGCTTTATCATTATTTTAGAAGGGAGAGAGATGCTTTGGTGATGTTTTTATTATTTTTATTGACAGGCGTGGGCTTGGTTGTTTACTTGAATTCTCCACCAGTCGAACCTCGTGAGCGTGATTATATTTATGTCGGTTCATTTTATATTTGGGCTATTTGGGTAGGTTTGGGTGTGATGGCTTTGGCTGATTATATCTCGAAATTTATAAAAAATGCTCAATCAAGAGCAATATTGGCAAGTGTGGTAGGATTGGCTGTACCAGCATTGATGGCTCAACAAAATTGGAAAGGACACGACCGTTCTAATCGCTTCCATCAAGTAGATTTTGCAAGAAATATGCTTAATTCGTGTGCTCCGAATGCTATTTTATTTACGGGTGGGGATAATGATACTTTCCCGCTTTGGTATGTGCAAGAGGTGGAAGGATTCCGAACAGATGTAAGGGTTTGTAATCTGAGCTTGTTGGGGACTGATTGGTATTGTGAACAAATGAAACGTAAAACTTACCTATCCGAGGGCTTACCGATTACGTTTTCGACTGAACAATTATTGAGTGGTGTAAACGACCAAATCCCTTATTATGAGCGACCAATTCCGGCAGTCGATTTGAAAGAATTTCTTGAATTAGTGAAAAATAATGACCCACTCATTCAGGTTCCTCTGCAAAGTGGCGAAAGTATCAATTCATTACCGTCGGATAGCTTGGTATTAAATTATAATGTGGAGGATGTGAAAAAATTGGGCTTTGTTCCAAAACAATTTGAACCTTATCTCAATGGGCAAATGGCTTGGAGCATCGGGAAAAGAGACTTATTCAAAAATGATTTGATGCAGCTTGAAATGATTGCTCAAAATAATTGGAAAAGACCAATTTATTTTGCGGGGACTTTGCCTACAAATAGCTATTTGAATCTAAAAGAGTATATGCAATTGGAAGGATATGCGTATCGGTTGTTGCCAATCAAAGTAAGTGCTGGAGAGGAAGGATTGGCTAATACGGATATTATGTATGATAATATGCTGAAGAAAATGTCGTGGAGACAAATGGATAATGAAAAGGTATATTATGATTCTGAAACGTTTTTAAAAGTACCTATCATCACGGCAAGGTTAGGGTTTCTACGTTTGGTAGATCAGTTGGTAAGAGAGGATAAAAAAGCCAAAGCGAAGGAAGTATTGGATTTTGCCAATAAGGTTTTACCAGATAAATCTATTCCTTACGACCAGCTTTGTACCAATTATGCAATGTATTATTTTGAGGTCGGAGACAGCAAAAGTGCGGTACAAATTGCCGAAACATTGGCTAGTAGGGCGGATGCCAATTTGGCGTATTTTACTGATAAAAGTAAATATACCAGTGCCGAATGGATGCCAAATAATGTACAGGAAAATTTGCAAATTAATTTGAGAAATCTTCAGATGTTAGCAAATATTTGTAGCCGAAATGGTAAAGAGAATCTTGCTAAAAAATATGAAGCAATTTACAATAAGTATTATGAGCGTATCAACTAAAAAATAGAAATTGTCTTATTAATGCTTTCGTACTAAAATATTTAATGTTTTTTTTAACATAATATTCAATATTTATTAATACCCTTTCGGATTCGATAGGGTATTTTTGTTTATATTTGCAATGGTGTTGCATTTGTGGAATATTCTCTGAAAGCATGAAAAAAAATAAAGTATATGATTGGCTTGTATTCGCTTTTTTATTCGGAATTGTTGAGCTTGCTTCCGCCCAACAATCTTTGGATAAATGTAGCTTTATGGTCAGCGGAAAGGTCATCGATAAATCGACCCAATCTCCTCTTCCGGGAGCATCTGTTCGTATTCTTCAATTGAATAAAGGCTCTAGTTCGGATGAACAAGGAAAATATGCCATCGGTCGGCTTTGTCCTGGAAACTATACTTTGGTCTGTGAAATGGTGGGGTATTCGGAGCTGGTATTAGCTGTCAATGTACAAGCAGATGTCTCTCAGGATATTTTTTTATTGGAGAAAAATATTCAGTTGGCTGGGATTGAAGTAAAATCGCACAAACAAGAAGACATCACTCAGTCGAAAGGCGTTTTAGAAAAAAAAGATTTGGAGGCTACATCGGGACTAACTTTGGGTGAGTCGCTGAAACAATTGGTGGGTGTAAGTACGCTTCAAACCGGAAATAGTATTGTCAAGCCTGTTATCCATGGCATGCACTCCAATCGAATCTTATTAATAAATAATGGTATTCGGCAAGAAGGGCAGCAGTGGGGGGCAGAGCATGCCCCAGAAATTGACCCATTCACTGCTCAAAAAATGACCGTCATCAAGGGTGCTGCGGGGGTAAGGTATGGCTCAGATGCCATCGGTGGGGTAATATTGCTAGAGCCTGATAAATTGCCAGATTCTACGAGATGGAAAGGGGAGTTAAATCACATTTTCTTGTCTAATGGTCGTCAGCATACCTTATCGGCTATGTTGGAAAATGCCATCACTAGATTTTCTAGTAAAAAATTACCTTTTCAGATAGGAGTCCGCTTACAAGGAACTTTCAAAAAGGGGGGGAATATTAGTACACCTGATTATAACTTGGCCAATACAGGGATTGTGGAAAATAATTTTTCTGTGGCTACAAATTTTCAATCTCCTAAAATAAACTTCGATTTCTTTATGAGCCAGTTTAATACCACTATTGGTATTTTTTCAGGTTCTCATATCGGAAATATAAATGACTTGCAGGAGGCTCTCATTAGGAAGAATCCACTACCAATTTATACACCCAATCGCTTTACTTATCATCTTGACCGTCCTTATCAAGATGTTCTGCACCGATTATGGAAAATAAAGCTTTATAAAACTACGGCTTGGGGTACGCTGAGGCTGACTCTTGGCAAACAATACAATTTTAGAAGAGAAGTGGAAGTATTGAGGGGAGATAAAAATTTAATTCAGCTTTTTGATTTGAATACTTTTTCCAATGAATTGATTTGGGAACATAAGCCTTTGCTAAAAAATTTGACTGGCTCCATTGGCTTGTCGAGTTTATTTCAAGAAAATATTACTTCCGGAACATTGCAAAGCCCTACGGCATCTACTGTACTGATTCCCAACTTCAAAAATCTGACTTCAGGAATATTTCTTATCGAAAGAATGATTCGACCTAAATGGGAGCTTGAAACTGGACTGAGGTATGATTTCCGAAGGCTAAATGTTTTCAGAATTCCAAAAGGAACTTCGGACTTATCCAAGGAAAACCGCTTCAATGAAAATTTTACTGGGACTATCGGATTCAATTTAATACCGAATGAGCATTGGAAAGTAGCTTTTAATTCGAGTTCTGCTTGGAGGGCTCCGAGTGTGAATGAATTGTATAGCGAAGGCATACATCACGGGGCGGCTACTTATGAAAAGGGAAGTTTGCTCCTTCTTCCAGAATGGGCTAATAATCAGTCGATTGCTATTGTAGGAGAATGGAATCATTGGAATTTAGACATTGATTTATATCTAAATTTTATTAAAAACTATATTTTCCTTGCTCCTACGGGTCGATTAGCTTTGAGTATCAGGGGGGCTTTTCCTGAATTTTATTATACCCAAACAGATGCTGTCTTTAAGGGGATAGATGTGGCATCGACCTATCAAATGACCAAATGTTTTTCTTGGAATACAAAAGTGTCATATCTCAAGGCTTATGATCAAATGAATCACCAAGCATTGCCTTTCATTCCTGCTAATCGATGGGAGAATGTACTCAAATGGAAAAAAAAGAATGCTTTTGCCATGATTTCAGGCTTATGGGTCTGCCAACAAAAAAATATCCCAACTCATCTGATTTTTCCGCAAATCAATCCTCAAGAAATTATATTCAATCAATATGGGGGAGATTTCGCTCCGCCACCACCTGCTTATTTTTTGCTTGGGGGCATGGCAGGAACGATGGTCAAGGTTTTTAATAAGACTGATATCAATATTTCTATCAAAGTTGATAATTTATTAAATACAAAGTATAGAGATTATCTAAATAGATTTCGTTATTTTTCTGATGCAATCGGTAGAAATTTTTCAATTCGATTGAAATATGTTTTTTAATTTGCAACATTGTTGCATTTGTTGATATTTCAAATTAAATTTGTACAAAAAATAACTCAATATGTTCAAACAGCTCATTTCAACCGGCTTTTTATTTACTATTTTAGTATCATCGTGTACCAAGACTTCTGTGGATATTCATGATGAAAACGAATTAATCACTACTGTTAAATTACAGTTTTCTGCCGAGGGCAAAACAGAAACTTTTAGCTACTCGGATAAAGATGGTGATGGTGGAATGACTCCAAAGATTGACGACATCATATTGGAGGCGAATAAAAAATATTCTGTGTCGGTTTTGGTATTAGATGAATCTAAAACGCCTATTGACGATATTACCAAAGAAATAATGGAAAATCAAGAAGAGCATTTGTTTGTGTTTACGCCAAGTCCTTCATCACTAATTACTTATGCGTATGGAGATAAAGACAAAAATGGTTTTGTTGTCGGGCTTCAGGGAAGTGCAACTACCAATAGTGCGGGAGTTGGTAAATTGAAAGTTCAGCTCAGGCATCAGCCATTGGTCAATGGAAAAATAAGTAAAGATGGAACCGCCACTCCTGGTAGTGATGATGTAAATATTGAATTTAATTTGTTGATAAAATAAAGAATTGTATTTTTGAGTTTTATCCATTTGATTATTTTAAATATTTATGAAAAAACCAATTATTGCCATCGACATGGATGATGTGATGGCCGCTGCGAGTAAAAAAATATTGGCTACTTATAACAATATTGCTGGAGCGGAGATTCAAGAGCAGGATTTTGTGGGAAAAGCATATTTTGATGTGTTAGATAAAAAACATACCGAAGGTGTGATGGCGGAATTTTTCAAGCCTGGTTTTTTTAGGGATATGGAGGTGATGCCTCATGCCGTTGAGGTAATCCAAAAGTTACATAGTCATTTTGAAATATATGTGGTGTCGGCTGCAACTGAATTTCCTTATTCCCTAAAAGAAAAAATAGACTGGTTAGCTGAGCATTTTTCTTTTATTTCTTGGAAAAACATAGTACTGTGTGGCGACAAATCAATCATCGCTGCCGATTATCTGATTGATGACCATGAGAAAAACCTAAAGCCTTTTCGAGGTAAATCCCTTTTATTTGATGCCATTCATAATCAAACTTTAGAAGGCTATCCTCGGTTTAGGAATTGGAAAGAAATTGAGGTATTTTTTGATGAGATTATTCTAAATTGATGGAAAATAATATAAAAATTGGTGTAATCAATGTTTCGGATAGGGCAAGTGCGGGTATTTATGAAGATATTCCAGGAAAAGCAGTGGTCGAAACATTAAAAGAGTATCTAATTTCTACGTTCGAGGTGGTGTATCGGGTAATTCCGGATGAACAAGAATTGATAGAAAATACATTAATCGAGATGGCGGATTTGGAAGGGTGTTGCTTGATTGTAACTACTGGAGGAACGGGGCCTGCCAAGCGTGATGTTACGCCTGAAGCCACCGAAGCGGTTTGTCAAAAAATGATGCCTGGCTTTGGAGAATTGATGAGGCAAGAAAGTTTGAAATACGTACCGACAGCAATTTTATCAAGACAAACGGCAGGTATTAGAAATCAAAGCCTGATTGTCAATTTACCCGGAAAGCCCAAGGCTATCCGTCAATGTTTGGATGTTGTATTTCCGGCAATTCCCTACTGTATTGACTTGTTGGAAGGGCCTTTTTTAGTTTGTAATCAGGAGATTATAAAAGAGTTTAGACCAAAGTCTTCTTAAAAATAAATGCTATTTGAGTTATCAAATAGCATTTATTTTTATTTATTTTTTATTATCAGCTTTAAGATAAGTTTTATTTCCGCTGGCATTTATATAATATTGCCCCCCACGAGGACCTTCGAAAATAGTACGACCTTTGTCGTCTTTTCCAATTTGCTTATCTCCGCCTGCTACTTTTTTTCGAGTATTGACATCCGCTTCTTTGCCATCATCTTTTGTATTTGGCTTTGGAGCTGGTTTGATAGAATTGTCTTTGTCTTTTACCTTCGTTTCTTTGTTGTTCTTTTTATCTGCTTTAGAATCAGCCTTTTCTTCTTTTGTTTTTTTGTCTGCTTTAGAATCAGCTTTTTCTTCTTTGGATTTTTTTTCTTTTTTTTCTGTTTTTTCTTCTTTAGATTTTTTGTCTTTAGGCTCTGCTTTTTCTTTTTTTTCAGCTGTTTCAGGTTTAGCTTTTCCTTTTGAACCTTTTTTCTCAGATTGAGCAGAAAGCGTCAATACCGAAAATGTCAACATACTCAATAATAAGAGGTTAAATAATTTTTTCATTGTCTTGTTTTTTGGTTTAAAATAATTTTTTGGTAGAAATGCCCTAATTCAATCAAATGTACAAAAAACCATTTAATTCTTGAAATTTCGACATTTTTATTTTAGACGCATTTTTTGTGAAACATAACGCTGTATAAAATAAAAAAGTTGTTCGGTCCGAACAACTTTTTTAAAACAATAGAATGAAGAATGATTTTAAACATTGAATCTAAAGTGCATCACATCACCGTCGGCCACCACATATTCTTTTCCTTCGATTCGTAATCTTCCAGCCTCTTTACAAGCTTGCTCAGAACCATATTTTACAAAGTCATCATAAGCAATTACTTCCGCCTTGATGAATCCTTTTTCAAAGTCGGTATGAATCACACTAGCTGCTTGCGGAGCTTTCCATCCTTGTTGAATGGTCCAAGCCCTTACTTCTTGAACCCCTGCCGTAAAATACGTACGGAGATTCAGTAATTTGTAAGCAGAGCGAATCAATCTATTCAACCCCGGCTCGCTAAGTCCATATTCTTCCAAAAACATCAATTTATCATCAAGGTCTTCGAACTCGGTGATTTGGGCTTCAACGGAATTATTCAATACAATTAGTTGGGCACCTTCTTCGTCTGCAATTTTTTGCAAGGCGGCAGAAAAATCATTGCCCGAGTGCATAGAAGCTTCATCTACATTGGCAACATACAATACTGGTTTGGCAGAAAGTAGGCATAAATCTTCAATGGCAGGGAATTCCTCTTTGCTAAGCCCCAAAGAACGGATGCTTTTTCCTTGCATCAGATGTTCTTGGCATCTTTTAAGAATATCAAATTCAGCTTTTGCTTTGGCATCGCCGCCAACACGTGCTTGTTTTTCGATTTTTTGAATCTTTTTTTCGATACTTTCCAAATCTTTCAATTGTAGTTCGGTGTCGATGATTTCTTTGTCGCTAACTGGATTAATTGCTCCTTCTTCTCTTAGAATATTTTCATCTTCAAAACATCTGACAACATGGATAATGGCATCTACTTCTCTAATATTTCCGAGGAATTTATTTCCTAAACCTTCCCCTTTACTGGCACCACGAACCAATCCTGCAATGTCAACAATTTCGATTTGAGTAGGGACTATACGATTAGGTTTGACTAATTCTGATAATTTATTAAGACGTTCATCAGGTACATCAACGAGACCAACATTTGGGTCGATGGTACAAAAACGATAATTACTGGCTTGTGCTTTGGCACTATTTGAAACCGCATTGAAAAGTGTCGATTTGCCAACGTTAGGTAAACCCACAATACCGACTTGTAAAGCCATAGGATAAATTCGCCTGATTTCGTTGTTTGGAAATGAAGGCTTTGTTTTGATGGTTAATTTTGTAAAATAATTGCAAAATAAAGCAAAATAAAGCAAAGATTCAAAGGATTATTGGATAGTTATAAAAATCATAACAATTCCTGTCGTTTTTCTTTTTTTGCTTCTCCGAAATTGCTAATTATTTTCTTTGGCTTTCACAGAGGTAGATTACGATTGTATGTTTGCAAAAAAGGAAGTTGAAATCTTCAACTTCCTTTTATCGGAACAAGATTGAGCATCTCATTATTCCCACTTCAAATCCGAACCACCACTGGCATAATCATCTTGATTATTGTTGTGTCTCTCCGATTCAGAATCATGATTGAATTGGTCAAAATCATAATCAGGCATTAATTCGGTTTTGATGTGGTCAATTGTCTCTTGAAGTGCGTCAAGGAATTTATTAAAATCTTCCTTGTACACAAACATCTTGCTCTTTTCGAAAACGGAATCGCCATCTTTCATAAAACGACGACTTTCGGTGATAGTTAAATAAAAATCACTCGAACGGGTACTTCTGACATCAAAGAAGTAAGTTCGCTTCCCCGCTCTCACACGTTTGGAGTAAATTTTGTCTCTGTCTTCTCTTTCCACAATCCTTTAGGTTTTAGAGGTTTAGAATGATTTTCAAATATAAGATTTTATTAATTTAGGAAAAATATTTTAAGTTTTTTTTTATTAAAAATAACAATATTTTTATTTTAACTTTGGCAAATCTAACTTAAAATCGACTTTTTTACAGAAAACAGAGATGAAATTGTTTCAGTCATTGCAAAAAAATTCGTAACTATGCACTTTATTTAAGTAAGGCGAACTCTCTATGCTACAAAAAAAAATACATATTTTCATGCTACTTTCTTGCCTGATACCTTTGTTTTCTTTCATAAAAGATCCGGTTTTGGGAAGTGAGAAAGTTGGGGTTGCGTCATTTTATGCCAAAAAATTCTACGGCAGAAAAACAGCCAATGGCGAAATTTTGGATAGAGAGTCTTATACATGTGCCCATCGGACTTACCCATTTGGAACGATGCTAGAAGTGACAAACTTAGCAACGGGTAGGTGGTGTGTGGTACGGGTGAACGATAGGGGACCATATAGCAAACGCAGAATCATTGATGTTACTTATCCCGCTGCTGTTCGCTTAGGAATGTTGAGAAGTGGGGTGGCTCGAGTAAAAGTAACCGTTATTGGCAAAAAGGGGGAGGTAGAATTGAGGCGACCTGACGGAGTGATAGAGAACTCCAATGAAATATTGGTGATAGACACAAATACGGTCAAGCCACCGTTTAAATTACAGAGAAAGAAAATTTTGAAACATCAGACTAAAAAAAGTAATCTGGCTAAGAAAAAGAAGAAAAAAGTTTCTCCAAAATCTAAATGGAAAAATACTTCTAAGTCTAAAAAATTACCTAAAAAAGCAAAAAAAACGACAATAAAAAAGGCAACTAAATAGTCCCAAAAAATATAAGATGACAAAATCCATAGATTTATCAAAAATTCGGGAATACGGGCATGTGGAGTTTCTTGCCAAACAATTAGTGGAAGGTTTTATTACGGGATTGCATAAATCGCCATTTCATGGTTTTTCGGTCGAATTTGCCGAACACC
>JACCEA012164967.1_pt1 | contig 10294 bp, 9 predicted proteins | sample 7449851 | NCBI WGS metagenome assembly JACCEA01 (sample SAMN15323453, study PRJNA562643) | freshwater metagenome | isolation source: river surface water | place: USA:Blue River Watershed | collected 2017-08-18 | reverse complement strand
CCTGATTGATGGCGCTTTGAAATACTTGCTGACCTACATTATTTTCAATTTTAATACTATAACCGGCCATTGCTGCAAAGTTCCCATTATCAATGGTGATGTGGTCACTTGCTGGATTTGGATAAATCAAAATTGTATTCTCGTTATTTGGCGCTGGTAAACTTAAGGTGGTGTTGATGATGAGCGTGTCAGTTACGGTAGTTAGAAGGGTGTCATAAATTGTAACATTTGTTATACATGTATCAGCAATTTGAATGGTGGCCACATTTGATGTATCAGAACAATTTCCTGCATTAGCAATGAGTCGGAAAGGTTGATTGTGATTGGAAAGTTGTACATTAGTTACTGTTAATGTATTTGTGTTGCCTCCGCTATATGTTGCGTTAGACGGAACATTTTGCCAGCCATTATTGAGGGGGTTATTTTGCCATTGAACACTTTGAGAAGTAGTCGAGGAAGATAATGTAACGGTTGAACCCACTACCGCAGATTGAGGAGAGGTTAAAATTGAACCTGCAACAGAATTGATTTGGGCATTGTATAAATCTGCGATTTCACAATCAGACAGGGCTCGGTTCCAGATGCCGATGTCGTCTAATTTACCGATAAAAAAACTTAATCCGCCAGCATAGGTCATTATATTTTCTTTTCCAAAGAACATTGAATTATTATTTCCGCCTAAAAAAATGCTGTTTCCAATATCTGTGGAATTGACATTTATTCCATCAACATAGCATCTCAAAGAATCATTGTCGTTTGAAAAAGCAACATGCTTAAATGATCCGAATGGATTTAATTGATTTGTATTAAGAAAACAATCACCCCAACCATTGCTACTTAGGCCATTTTTAATGCTATAGAATAGTTGGCTAGTTGTAAAATGCATTGTAAATCCAGTTAAACTACTTCCTGATCCTGAGTATTTAGACATTACACTTTCCAACACAACTGGTGTTGGTGCATTTGGAATCTGAATCCAAAAAGATATCGTTTGTTTTGAATTAGGAAAGGATAAGCTCAAACTATGCAAAATTTCAATAAAATCATCCACGCCATCAAAACTATAAGCCTTATTCGCTACTCCAAATCGATCCGTAGTCAAAGTCGCTCCATTCACAGTTCCGTTATTCCCATTTCCACTTTCATCGTTGGCATTCCCATTAAACGGCCAATAACCAACCAATCCAGTTGTGGGAACGTAACCAGGTACTTGTGCAATAGTATTAGCAGTAATACAAAGCCCAACTGCAAAGGCTATAAATAAGTGTTTTTTCATGATTAATTCTTTATTAGTTTGTGCAAATATAAAAATGTTATGTATATACATAACTAATAATGGTGAAAATTCAGACAATTTGCCAACATGGCGAAAAATACAGATGAAGTTTTATTGCGTTTGGTTGGAGATAAAATAAGAGAATTACGAAAGTCCAAGAAACTTTCTCTCCGTGATTTGGCTTACCGCATTGGAATGGAGTCTTCAAATTTATCTGTAATTGAGAATGGTCGTTCGAATCCACAATTATTAACCTACGCTAAAATTGCAGCTGCACTTGATGTTTCACTTTCTGAAATTTTTGAAGTAACCTTTGATTTCAGTCAGTTAAACTCGAGTGAAAGCGTTTACAATCCAAGAAAACATAATCCAAAAAACTGATTCTAATTAGAATAGAATTCAATGAGTTTTTACAATTGTTTACTAGTAATTATGTTAAGCTATTAAAAACGATTTTACCACCACATCCACATCTTTATAATTTCGAACAATAAATTTTTGCTTTGCGTCCACCTTATCGAACAAAGCTTGTTGTTTTTTAGATAATTCTTCGTTGTGGAATTTGCATTCAATCAACAGTTTAGATTCAGAATAAAAATCCAGTTCAATTGTGTTTTCGTAGATGTATTTCAAATTCAACTGTTTCAAGCTCAAAAAAGCATAGTTTTCAAACATTGCGCCCCAATCCCGTTCACCCGTGTAATAATTTCTAATTCCAGTATCGCAGCAATAAATTTTCTTTGGAGAAACAAGTTGTTCGTTTAGTTTTCCATGTCGTGAAACCGGATAAATAATGAATGTATCGCAAAACAAATCAAAATACCTTTTAGAAGACTCCGTAGAAATGCCAAGTATTTTAGCGATTTTATTCATGCTTAACGTTTTTCCACTCCGTTCCATCAGTAAGAGAAAATAGTCTTTCAACACACTGATATGACGAATTCCATGTACTGCCGCAATATCTTTGTAGATGATATTGTCCATTAATTCCCGGATATAGGCATCATCATTCGTTAAAACGTACTCAGGAATCCCGCCTTTTACGAGATATTCCTTGAAATAAGTTTCGTGTAAATGAGCATCCGATTTTGAAATTTTGATATTTCTAAAATCAAGGAATTCTTCGTAATTCAAAGGCAAAACTTCAAACGTTATAGATCTTCCTGTAAGCAAGCCACTTTGAGATTTTAATAAAGAAGCACTGGAAGAAGAGGCAATTACTTTGATATTTCCTGCATCGTACATGTTTTTTAGTTGTTGCTCGTAGTTTGGACAAAACGTTATTTCATCCAAGAACAAATAGATTTGATCCTTACTGCTCAGGGCATTCATTTCCCGAAAATATTCAACGATTTCTAAAATCGTTTTTCCTTGCAATAAGTAATCATCTAAACTGACATATAGAATATTTTTTGCTGGTAGTTTTTGCTCAAAAATCAAATGTTTAATGCTCAATTTCATAAGGCTTGTCTTTCCGATGCGCCTTAATCCAGTCAGAAAAACTACTTGTTTATTGGTTAGATTTGGAAGTAATCTCTTCCGGAAATCAGTTCGTTCCTTCAAGATAGTTAATTTCTCAAAATCATCTTCCCACCAAGGATTATAGCGATAAAGATCTTTGTCCATGACTCTTCAATTAGGAATTCAATAACAAAAATAGCAAAATCGTTTGATTAAAACAAACGGAAATAATTAAAACCGTTTGTTTTAAGCAAACGAAAAAGATAAAAACCATTTGTTTGTATCAAACGGAATTATTAAAAACCATTTGTTTTTTTATAAAAAAATCAATAAAAGTATGTGATAAAATAAAATCTTACTCCATCAAGGTGTACTCAACGAAACAGGCAAGATTTTCCCTTTGAAAAAGCGATTGCCATTTTGTGCGAAATCTACGATAAATGCTGCCATTTGATCTGGTGAGGTAGGGGCGTTATATCCCGGGAAAGCCTCTTGCAACATTTCTGTTTGTACCGCACCCAAGCATAAGCAATTCATTGCAAGTTGAGTTTCTTTATATTCTTCCGAAAATAGCTCTGTAAAACTGCATAATGCTGCTTTGGAAGTAGAGTAGGCGCTCAATCCTGCAAATTTCATGGAACCTTGAAAACCACCCATTGAACTAATATTTACAATATGAGCAGCTGATTTCAATTGTGGTAAAAACCCTTGAACCGTTTCCATTACCCCAATAACGTTTATTTGATACGATAACTGAAAATCTATGTGGGAAATTGTTTCAAAAGGTTTATTCACCAAATAACCAGCATTATTTATAAGAATGTCAATTGCACCTATTTTTTCGGATAATACCTGAATCTGATCGTTCACCGAATTGGATAAATCAAAAGCAATGGGATGAACAGTTTTGTACTCCTTAAAAGCAACATTCATTTTGGAGAGATCTCGAGATAGGGCAAAAACTGAATGTCCAGCTTCCGCAAATTGCTTCACGATTTCAAACCCAATACCTCGGCTTGCTCCAACAACAACAATCGTTTTAGGCATCAAATGAAATGGTTACGTTTTTACTCGTTGGATGGGCTTGACAGGTTAAAACGTATCCTTTTTTCACTTCTTCATCTGTCAATGAATAATTTAATTTCATGGAGGCAGAACCTTCAGTTACTTTTGCTTTACATGAACAACAAACGCCACCGCGACAGGAAAAAGGTACGTCTAGTCCTTCATTCTCTGCGGCTTGTAAAATAGTGTCTCCTTCGGTTTGTAAATTAAATTCTACTGTTTCTCCTTCTAGAATAATTTTAACGGTGCTTTCTCCTGAAAAATCTGAATGCGTATTTTCAACGGCTAATGGTGCTAATAATACTGGCGTAGTAAAAAGCTCATACCTGATTTTCTCCTTTGAAACTCCAAAAAACCGTAAATTTTCATCAACTGTTTGAATCATTTCTTCTGGGCCACAAATTAAAAATGCATCCGCTTTCAAAAGGTCTAAATTTGATTTAATCTCCCCACGTATGTTCGCCTCATCTAATCGACCTTCCTTGAATCCCTCCCGTTTTTCTTGACTGAGATAAAAGGATGTATTTGTTTGATTCAAAGTGTCAAATTCTGAACGGAAAAGAATTTCATTAAAATTTCGATTGCCGTAAAATAATTTTAATTCCCTCTTTGATCCTTCCAATGATTTCGCGATGGAAAGAATGGGTGTAATACCACTCCCGGCGGCAAAAGCAACAATCGTTTTATCCGTTTCTTTCAATCCAAAATTACCTTCTGGTTTTGAAATGTGTAGTAAATCACCTTCTTTTAAGGAATGAACCAGAAATGTTGAAACTTTCCCATTTTCAATGGCTTTCACCCCAATAGAAAGTTTTTCGGTAGGGCCAGAACAAATAGAGTAGGACCTTCTATATTCCTCACCTTCCACTGTTACGTTCAAATTAATGTATTGACCGGGAACGAAAGAAAATTCCTTTTTTCGTTCAGCGGGGATATCAAATACAAGTTTAACCGAATCAGGAGTCAGTTGTTGTTTTTCAACTACTTGAATTGCATGAAATCCTTTGTGTAAAGGAGTTGATGCATTCTTTTTAAATATACTAAATAATCCCATAATTAATCGTCAAATGATACTACCAATCGATCACTAGTTGGATGCGCTTGGCATGTTAATATATATCCTCTTTCAACTTCGTCCTTATCCAAAGCGTAATTAATATCCATTTTGGCGGTTCCTTCCAGAATTTTTGCCTTACATGTACAACAAACGCCTCCTTTACAAGCAAAAGGTAAATCTGCTCCTGCTTCATATCCGGCATCCAACACTGATTTCCCTTGTGATGACATATTGAAATCATACACATCACCATCTAACACGATTGAAACACGCGAATCGAAAGAAGGTTCAGTAATTGCCGATTTCTCACTTTTGCGTGCTCCCCCTTCAGTAGTAAATAATTCGAAATGAATGTTTTCTTCTGAAACTCCTTTTGATTTAAGTGTTTTTTGTACATCTAAAATCATGCTTTCTGGTCCACAAAGATAAACGGCATCAACGGATTGATTTTTCAAAAAAGCATCGTATAGTTGAGCACATTTTTCCCCGTCAATTCTACCTTTTTGAATTTTATTACCCAAACTTTCACGCGATAGAACATGTATGATTCTAAATTTACTTAAATACTTACTTTTTAATGCTTCAAGCTCTTCCCGGAAAATAATACTTGAAAATCCTTTGTTACCATAAAATAAGGTTACATCGCTATTTGGTTCTTCTCGTAAAACAGTTTTTATAATCGATAGAATAGGGGTGATACCACTCCCGGCTGCAAACAGGACGTATGATTTTTTTGCAGCGGCTTTTGTCTCTAATTTGAAATTGCCCATGGGTGTCATTACCTGAAGATCATCTCCTTTTTTCAAGGTATGATTGGCAAAGGTGGAGAAAATACCATCTTGTACTTGTTTAATCGCAACACGCCATTCATTTTCGAATGGGGAAGAACACAAAGAATAGGATCTACGCGTGTCTTTTCCGTCTATGGTAGCTCGCAATGTTAAATATTGGCCAGATAAGAACTGATAATCACTTTTTAATGAATCCGGAATGGAAAAGGCTATGGAAACCGTATCTTCCGTTTCTCTTCGTAGGTCACTGATTGTTAACTGATTAAAGGTAGGTGTCATTCTATATAATTCTTGTGTTTCAAAATTACTAATTTCCGTCCAATTCTAGTGGATTTGACCCATTATTACAAGAAATATTGAAAATTACCACCAAAGACTGTAACGAAAATGAGGGAGGTTCCGTATTTACTAATTCAAACAAATGAAAATAGTTTTTTTCATATCATTTTTTTTAATTTGCTTAACAGGAAAGGCAGGAGAAAAAATTATTTCCCGTTCAGAATACATTGCTTCCTGGAAGATTGTGGCCATTGAACAAATGAATGCACATGGAATTCCTGCCAGTATTACATTAGCTCAAGGTATTTTGGAGTCCGGAAATGGTAACTCCAAATTAGCTAGAGAAGGAAATAATCATTTTGGTATCAAATGCCATGGATGGGAAGGAGATAAAATGTATCAAGATGATGATGAAAAAAATGAGTGTTTTCGAGTGTATAAAAATGCAAAAGAATCCTATTTAGATCACAGCGCATTTTTAAAGAAACACCAACGATATTCATTTTTATTCAATTACAAATCAACAGATTATAAGAATTGGGCAAAGGGATTGAAGGATGCCGGGTATGCAACTAGTTCTACTTATGCCGAATCGCTAATAAAATTAATTGAGGATGAAAAGCTAAATCTCTTTGATTCGGATAAAGTATCTGCTTCTTTAGTCTCTAACCAGCATACCTTTGAATTTAAAACACATCAACAAAGTGTAAACACCAATGGGATACGTTATGTTGTTGCTAAAAAAGGAGATACATTCTTTAAAATTTCTCAAGAATTGGGCATTTCAACCTCCTTGTTGAGGCGATACAACGATTTTCATCCGAATAAAGAATTTTTAGTACCAGGAGATATAATCTATTTACAACCCAAAAGTTGGAAATCGAAAACAGACAAGCAAATAATTTTGAAAGAGAAAAAAACACTACGTGAAATCTCTCAAGAAAAAGGAATTCGATTAAAAACGCTTTTACGAAAAAACAACAGTACTACACCAGATCAACATTTGCCGAAAGGCTCGAAAATATTCCTGAAATAGCTGTTTCAGTTATTCAGGAATTTGTTTGTTGTTGTTTGTTTAAATAAAAGAGGTCGCTTCGGTAGCCTCTTTTTTTTATAATGCCATTTTCATGCAACCAACAATCCTTATATTTGCAATTCAATTTTTCAACTATGAAAGTAAATCCGGCATACCAAACGAAACAAGAACTTCTTGATTTATACAATAAACCACTATTGGAATTGGTATTTGAAGCGGCTACCATTCATCGGCAGTTTCACAACCCACGTGAAGTTCAAATGTCTTCTTTGTTAAGTATTAAAACGGGAGGCTGTTCAGAAGACTGCGGATATTGTCCCCAAGCTGCACGATACAATACAGATGTTGAAGCGCACAAACTGATGACTGTTGAATCGGTAATCGAACAAGCTAAAAACGCTAAAGCGAATGGTTCATCTCGTTTGTGTATGGGAGCGGCATGGAGAGAAGTGAGGGATAACAAGGATTTTGATAATGTTGTGGAAATGGTGCAAGAGGTAAATAACCTTGGTATGGAAGTATGTTGCACCCTCGGAATGATGAATGAAAATCAAGCCATGCGATTAAAAAATGCAGGGCTATTTGCTTATAATCATAATCTAGATTCATCCCCCGAATTTTATGGAGATGTAATTTCTACAAGAGAATATGAGGATCGATTAAATACGATTGAAAATGCTAGAAAAGCAGGTATTACCGTTTGTTCTGGTGGAATCATTGGAATGGGTGAGGCAGTGGAAGACAGAATAGGTCTACTCATGAGTTATATGAAAATGGAAACTCCTCCAGAATCGATTCCGATTAATGCGCTTGTAGCCGTTGAAGGTACACCACTTGAAGATCAAAAACCCATCGAGCAATGGGAAATGATTCGAATGGTTGCTACAACCAGAATTCTATTTCCAGAGGCGATCGTTCGGTTATCTGCTGGTAGGACAAAAATGAATATGGAAGGACAAGCCTTGTGTTTTATGGCAGGTGCAGGTTCTATTTTTGCAGGAGATAAATTGCTAACTACTCCCAATCCTGAGTTCAACGAAGACAAAGAAATGTTTGATATTTTAGGCTTGGTGCCAAAAGAGCCATTTAAAGATGCTGTTCAACCTGTTACTATGCCAGATGCTCAAATTGAAGCGCGTAAGAGAAAAGAAGAAGAGCGTGAAGTTGAATTAAAGTTAGCTCGAGAAAATGCGATTCAAGAAGGGTTTGAGCCACGAAAAGTTTCGAAAGTTGAATCGCTGTAAATGCATCAAAAACTCATTGATAAACTTTTACAACGTCAGCGTGTAGGTACCTATCGCGAATTAAGCACCTACCAAACCTTCATAGATTTTTATTCCAATGATTATTTAGGTCTATCCAAAAATAGTAAATTATCCTTACCACAAAAAGGAGCAACTGGTTCTCGTTTAATTTCAGGAAATTCAATGGAAGCGATCGAATGCGAGAATTTTTTAGCTTCCCATTTTAATGCTGAATCTTCCTTGGTGTTTAATTCAGGATATTCTGCGAATGTCGGCTTGCTCAGTACTGTTCCTCAGCGTGGAGATGTAATTCTATATGATGAACGAATTCATTCCAGTGCAAAGGATGGAATGCGGTTGTCATTTGCCGATTCATATTCGTTTAAACACCATGATTATGAAGAGTTGAAACGACTTCTTTCAAAATTCAAGGATAAAGTAACGTATGTGGTTGTAGAAGCGCTTTATTCGATGGATGGAACAATGGCTCATTTCCGGAAACTAACACAAATATGCAACGATTTTAATGCTTACTTAATCGTGGACGAAGCGCATAGTGCTGGAATTTTTGGCGACAAGGGCAGGGGAGTTGTTTCTGCATTAGGAATAGAGGATGCTGTTTTTGCTCGCATTGTTACGTTTGGTAAATCTTACGGTATCGTTGGAGCTGCCGTTTTGGGATCTGAAAACTTGAAGAATTTCTTAGTGAATTTTGCGCGACCCTTTATCTATACAACGGCACTTCCAGACGCTATCTATAAGCAAATAAAAGAAAATGTTAGCGAGGAACAATTACCTAGCCTACAACAAGCACTTCAGAAGAATATTGCATTTTTTCGAACCAATTTTAAACATTTGGGTTGCGTTTCAGAGGTGAATTCACCCATTCAAATTATTCAAATTGGGAACATAGAGAGAACAAAGAGATTGGCGATTACCTTACAAAAAAATCAATTCGCTGTCAAACCAATTTTGGCACCTACTGTTCCTGAAGGACAAGAATGTCTGCGTATTTGTTTGCATTCATTTGATGAACAGGACGATATTGCTAAACTGATTTCTATTCTTACTAATGAAATAGATAAATGAAACGAATTGGTTTAATTTCCGATACGCATGGTTATTTGGATGAACGAATACTTCATCATCTTCAAAAAGTAGATGAAATTTGGCACGCCGGCGATATTGGAAGTATTGAAGTATTAGATCAATTGAGAGCTTTCAAACCAACGCGCGCCGTTTGGGGGAATATTGATAATCATGTGATTCGAAGTGATTCCAACGAGTTTTTGCGGTTTGATTGTGAAGGCGTTCACGTATTAATTACCCACATTGGCGGTAAACCTGGGAAATATTCCAAACCAGCATTTGATGAATTGCAAAAAAAAGCTCCAAATTTATTTATTTGTGGGCATTCTCATATTTTAATGGTGAAGATGGATCCAAGATACAATATGCTTTGGATGAATCCGGGTGCATGCGGAATTAAAGGCTTTCATCAAGTTAGGACCCTGTTGCGTTTTTCAATTACCGAAGAACGAATTCATGATTTAGAAGTAATTGAACTAGGAAAGCGTGCTTAAATTTTAACTTCGCATTTTTCGTTTGCACACATGGTTAAAATTTCATTTTGAGATAGATTGAGCAAATCAGATTTCAGTATTTTTCGTTTTTCTTGTGAGAATTGTTTAATCATTTTCCCTTCACAAAATCTCCTGATTTGTGTTTCATTTTCAAGAATTAAACCCGGAACTTGAGTTAATTTACCCGATTCGTCTTTTGCTGCCATGGTAAAGTAACAAGAATTGGTGTGCTTGGTGATTTTTGTTTTAGGATTCAAAGATTCTATCCGAATGCCAATGATCATAGTGGTATTACCAACATAATTTACGGATGCCATTAGATGAACTAAATCTCCAACCTCTACAGGATTTAAAAACTCAACTCCTTCAACGGCTACGGTTACACAGTAGTTTTCTGCATGTTTAGTGCCGCATACGTAGGCGATTTTATCCATCAAAGAAAGTAATATGCCTCCATGAACTTTACCTCCGAAGTTAGCGTAACTAGGAATCATGAGTTCTG
>JACCEA010958686.1_pt1 | contig 10294 bp, 11 predicted proteins | sample 7449851 | NCBI WGS metagenome assembly JACCEA01 (sample SAMN15323453, study PRJNA562643) | freshwater metagenome | isolation source: river surface water | place: USA:Blue River Watershed | collected 2017-08-18 | reverse complement strand
CACGACGAGGGCCGCAAGGCCGTTGAGCGGGCTTTGGGCGATCAGGTCAAGACCACCTTTGTGGCCGATGTGGCCGAGGGTGCGGATGCCGAGCGCGTGATCCGCGATCTGGCCAGCCAAGGCCATCAGATCATCTTCACGCCCAGTTTTGGCTACATGGAGCCCACGCTGCGGGTGGCCAAAGACTTTCCCAACGTGAAGTTCGAGTCGGTGACCGGTTTTAAAACCGCGCCCAACGTATCGGCATCGAACGCCCGTTATTACGAGGGTCGCTATCTGGCGGGTGTGGCCGCTGGGCGCATGACACAAACCAACGTGGCAGGCTATGTGGCGGGTTTCCCGTTCCCCGAGGTGCTGCAAGGCATCAATGCCTTCACGCTCGGCATGCGCTCGGTCAACCCCAAAGCCACTGTCAAGGTGGTTTGGCTCAACGCCTGGTTTGACCCACCCAAAGAGCGTGAAGCGGCCATGGCCTTGTTCAACCAGGACGTGGACGTGATCGCCTTCCACACGGGATCGACTGCCGTGATGGCTGCGGCGCAAGAGCGCGGCAAGATGGCCGTGGCCTACCACTCCGACATGCGCCGAGTGGCGCCGGATGCGCAGATCATCGCGGTGACCCACCAGTGGGGTGACTACTACACTGCACGCATCAAAGCGGCTTTGTCGGGCACCTGGACTTCGGGCAATGTGTGGGGTGGCATCAAGGACGGCATGATCCGTGTGGGCGAGTTTGGCCCCAAAGTGCCCAAGGCCGTTCAGGACGAAGTGCTGGCCAAGCAAAAGCTGGTGGGCACGGGCAAGTTGTTGCCCTTTGCTGGCCCCATCACCGACAACGAGGGCAAGCTGGTGCTGCCTGCGGGTCAAAGCCTGAGCGATGCCCAGATCCTGAACATGAACTACCTGGTGCAAGGCGTGCTGGGGCGCGTGACGCGCTGAGGCCTTCAAGCCTGGCCAGGCCAAGACCTGGCGTTGCTGCATGAAAAAAGCCGAGGCTCTAGGGCCTCGGCTTTTGGTTGAGCGCTGATCCACTCAGGGCTTGAGCAAGGCCAGCAAGCTTTGCAGGTTGGGTGCTTTCCCCAGGCTCCAGCAGGTTTTCAAAATGTCATTCACCCGAGCGGCACCCAAAATCGGGTCGGACAAGTCGCGGAACTTGCTTTCCAAATCGGCATCGGTCATGGGTTTTTGCAGGGAGCCAATGGCGTGCTCCACATGCACCTTCACGCTGCGGCCATCGTTCAGATGGGCGGTGACGTACACGCTTTCTTCGCGCACCGAGGTGTCCACCACGGCTTGGACTTTGTCACGCAGGCTCACCACGTCTTCGCGACGCACGATGTGGTCAGAAAACTCTTCTTCGCCCGCACGGCCAAAGATCAGGCCAACGGCGCAGCCGTGGTACACGCTGAACTTGCCTTGCAAGCCGTCTTGCGGTGTCTTCTTGCCGGTCAGCTCCAGCACCAGCGGGTGCACGCGCAACTCGATGCTCTTGACTTCTTCCGCTTTGACGCCTTGTGCACGCAGTTGGGCGCAAGCGTCGATGCTGGGGTGGATCACGATGCCGCAGGCAAAGGGCTTGTAGGCGTTGAAGCTGATCTCAAAGCGCTGGCCCAATTCGTCTTGCGCCTCCCGCCAATCGTATTTGGTGGACAAGACCTGTGCCCAGCCACGGGGCGCTTCCAGCGAGCGGGGGCTGGAGGTGAAGCCATGCTTGGCCATGAGGGCCGACATCAAACCTGCGCGGGCTGCGCCACCGGGGTGGAAGGGTTTGGTCATGGTGCCAAACTGCTCACGCAAGCCCACGGGTTGCGAAGCCGCAATGCCCAAGGCCATGGCCGTTTGCTGGGCATTCAGACCCAACAAACGTGCGCACGCTGCCGCAGCACCCAAGGTGCCGGTCGAGCCGGTGATGTGCCAGCCGCGGTCGTAGTGCTGTGGGTACACCAAGTTGCCCATGCGGCAGGCCACGTCAATGCCCAGCACCAGCGCGTCCATGACCTGGCGGCCCGAGCTGTTTTGGGTTTCAGCCAAAGCCATCACGGCAGACGCCACAGGGCCTGCCGGGTGGATGATGGTTTTGAGGTGGGTGTCGTCGAAGTCAAAGGTGTGCGAAGAGATGCCGTTGATCAGGGCCGCACTCGCCATGTCCACACGCTCCGAACGCCCAGCCAGCGTGGCCTGGGGCGCGGGTGAGAGCATGTTCACAGCAGCCAAGGCCGACTCAACGGCCTCGTGTTTCGCCGCACCGATCGCGCAGCCCAGCCAGTTCAAGAAAGTGCGATGGGCTTCGTGTTCGACGGTTTCGCTCCAGCCTTGGCTGGGGTGTTCGGCCACAAATTGGGCCAGTTGTGCCGTGATGGGCGGGGCGTTGTGGTCAGCGGCCACAGCGGTGTTGATGGTCATGTGCAGTCCAGTCAGGTTAAAAAATCAGGCGTCGAGATTGATCTTGCGTTCGCGGGCCAAGTCGGTCCAGCGGGCCAGGTCTTTCTTCATGTAATCCAGAAATTGGGCGGGGGTCATGGGGGTCAGCTCAACGGCTTCGGCGCTGAGCTTTTCCCGGAAGTCCGGTTGGGCCAGCACTTGGGCCATGGCGTCGTTGAGTTGCTTGACGATGTTGGCAGGCATGCCAGCGGGGCCGACCACGCCGTACCACTGCTGGGCATCAAAGCCCTTGAGGCCGGCTTCTTCCATGGTGGGCACATCCTTGAGCGCGGGGTGGCGCTGCGTGCCTGTGACCGCCAGGGCCCGCACACGGCCACTGCGGATGTGCGGCAGGGCCGCGGCCAGGCCGGGGAACATGGCTTGCGTTTGGCCTGCGATCACATCGGTGGTGGCAGGGGCGATGCCGCGGTAAGGGATGTGCACCATAAAAGCCCCGGTGACTGCCTTGAACAACTCGGCCGTCAGATGGGTCAACGAGCCTGCGCCCGCAGAGCCATAAGAAATTTTTCCGGGGTTTTTCTTGACGTAATCGATGAAGGCTTTGACGTCTTTGGCAGGGACATTGGTGTTGACCACCAGCACATTGGGGGTGCTGCCGATCATGCCGATGGGGGTGTAGTCCTTGATCGGGTCGTAGCTAAGTTTGCGGGTGGCGGGTGATGTGCCGTGTGTGGCCACGTAGCCTTGCATCAGGGTGTAGCCATCGGGAGCGGCCTTGGCAGCCATTTGCGAGGCGATCACACCGCCGCCGCCGCCGTGGTTTTCCACCACCATGGATTGGCCCAGCACTTTGCCCAAGCGGTCGCACAGTTGGCGGCCAATCATGTCAGAGCCGCCGCCTGCAGCCACGGGCACGATGTATTTGATGGGGCGGTTGGGAAAACCGGCTTGCGCCGATGCGAGGCCGGGCATGGCCATGAGCCAAGGTGCGGCCTGAATGAGAGTGCGTCTTTTCATGGTGTCTCCTCTGGGGTGGTTGAAATCATTTCGCTGCTTGTCAGGCTTCGGCTCAAGCGCTGGTGCGCCTGGGTGACGTGATCGGCCAGCAGGCTTTGGGCGCTGCGGACATCACCTTGTTCAATGGCCTGACTGATCCTCTGGTGTTCTGCAATCGAGGTGGCCATGCCGCTGACTTGGGCCAGGCTTTGCAGTCGGGCCAAGTGCAGTTTTTGCACCACTTCCTGGTAGGTGTGGCTGAGCTGCTCGTTGTGGGCAGCCACCACGATCAGCCAATGGAAATGCAGGTTCTCGGAGTAATAGGCGGACAACTTGTGTTGTGCATTGGCCGCCCGCATCGTGGCGATGGAGGCATTCAGGGCCTGGGTCAGCGCTTGTCGGGTGGGGGTGGGCAAGGCGGCTGCTTTGGCCCCGGCGAAGCCGTCGAGCAGGCTGCGGATCTCGTACAAATCGCGCACCTCTTGGGCTTCGATGGCTCTGACAAACACACCCGCGTGTTTGCGCGAGACCACCAGCCCGGAACTCTCCAATTCGCGCAAAGCCTCCCGCACAGGGACCCGTGACACCTGCAAGCGCTTGGCGACATCCGGTTCGTTGATGCGGTCACCAGGTACCAGCTGACCCTTGAGGATGTGCTCGAGCAGATCTTCCCGCACCAGCTTCGCCAGCGAGGTCTCGCGCATGGTTTTGATGCGGTCTGTGGTGTCGGAGGTGATCCAGGGCAGCATGGTGGGCGTTGTATTTTGGAATATCGTATACGATATTTTTATCCGGCATGTGGGGCAGGGCGCATTCCTAGACCAGCGGTGGGGTCTTGCCGGCAGCGCCCCATCCCCCGGCTTCAATCGGTTGGCGCCACAGGGCTTTGTGGGCGCCCTTAAAATGACCAAAACATTCAAAGGTTGAGCGATGAGCATCAAGAGCGACAAATGGATCCGCCGCATGGCCGAAGAGCACGGCATGATCGAGCCATTCGAGCCAGGGCAGATCCGCAAAGACGCGTCCGGCCAAAAAATCGTCAGCTACGGCACCAGCAGTTATGGCTACGACATCCGCTGCGCCCCTGAGTTCAAGGTCTTTACCAACATCTACAGCACGGTGGTGGACCCCAAAAACTTCGACGAGCGCAGTTTTGTGGACATCGAGAGCGATGTCTGCATCATCCCGCCCAACAGTTTTGCGCTGGCCCGCACCGTGGAGTACTTCCGCATTCCCCGCAATGTGCTGACCATTTGTCTGGGCAAGAGCACCTACGCCCGCTGCGGCATCATCGTCAACGTGACCCCCTTCGAGCCTGAGTGGGAAGGTTATGTGACGCTGGAGTTCAGCAACACCACCCCGCTGCCCGCCAAGATTTATGCAGGGGAAGGCTGCGCCCAGGTGCTGTTTTTCGAGAGCGACAAAGACGACGTCTGCGAAACCAGTTACAAGGACCGGGGCGGCAAATACCAAGGCCAAGTGGGTGTGACGCTGCCCAAAACCTGAGGTCAAGTGCCTCAATCCCGATCCGCCCGGAATATTGGCCGACCGCTTATCTGTATTTTTGTATAAGCAAAGAACAAATCAGTGGTTTGAAACTGCCTCCAAGTTGGCCAGAATCTCTAGGTTTGATGCGTGCAAGGTCCCCGCGCGCGTGGTTCTCACGGACGTATCAGCCCCGCCCCGAGGCCTTTTGCAGGACAATCGTGTGGTACCTGAGACATTCGAAGAAAAGACACCATGGCCAAAACAGCAGCACCAGAAGACAACGTCTTGACAGAATCGGAAGAGGTTTTTGAAAAAGCCGCCGAGGTCTTTAGGGTCATGTCGGCCCCTATGCGTTTGCGCATCATCAGCGCCCTGTGCAATGGCGAAAAGAACGTGGGTGAATTGCTGGCCGAGATCGACACCACACAGCCGAACATGTCCCAGCACCTGAACACCCTCTACCAGTCGGGCGTTCTGGGTAAGCGCCGTGAGGGTGTACAAATTTATTACCGCATCATCAATGACCGCGTGGTCACGCTGTGCCGCGCCGTTTGTGTGCAAATTGCCAGCGAAAGCGATTGAAAGATCGACGTCAGTTTCAGACCGGGTTTTCACGGGCACGCTTTCGCCATGGACCCGGCTAATATCCATACTTAAGGAGAAACGAATGAAAAAACACCTGCTATTGATTTCCGGCCTGTTGGCCTGCACCCTGAGCTGGGCCGAGGTCAAGGTGGTTTACCACCTGAGCGAAGGCATTCCTCAGGCTTCACGGGCCATAGGCAATATCCGCAACCACCTCAATGCCGACCCAACTGCCAAAATCGTCGTGGTCACCCACGGTTTGGGCATTGACTTTTTGATCAATGGCGCCACCAACCAGATGGACCAGCCTTTTGCTGGTGGTGTTGCTGACTTGGTCAACAAAGGCGTGGAGTTCCGTGTGTGCAACAACACCTTGGTGTCGCGCAAAATCTCGCCCGACAAACTTCTGATGGAAGCCAAAGTGGTGCCCTCGGGTGTTTCCGAAGTGGCCAAACTGCAGGCCAACGAAAAATTTGTGTATCTGCGCCCCTGAAGGGCGTTGAGACATTCACAAGCCCCGACTGTTTTTTTCGAGGAAAACCCATGAAGATTCAACACGCTTTGACAGCGGCCGCACTGGTCGCCTTGTCTGGCCTGGCGCAAGCCCAGGTCGATCCGTTGCATGTGCGCAGCTGGGCCGCATCTTGCGCCGCCTGCCACGGCACCGATGGCCGCGCTCAGCCGGGCATGATTTCTTTGGCGGGCGTCCCTAAAGAAGTCACCATTAAGAAAATGCTGGATTACAAAGCGGGTCGCATCCCAGCGGCCACCATCATGCACCAGCTCGCCAAGGGCTATTCCGACGAGCAAATCGCCGCCATCGCTGGCTATTTTGCCGCCCAGAAGAACTAAGGAAGAACTGCCATGCAACGTCGTCATTTTTTGCAGACTGGCTCCGCTTTGGGTGCCATGGGCTTGGTTTCGGGCTGTGCCACCGTGGGCAGCGGCAGTGGTCCCAAGGTGGTGGTCATTGGCGGGGGCTACTCCGGTGCCACGGCCGCCAAATACCTGCGCATGTGGTCTGAGCACAAGATCCAGGTCACCCTGGTCGAGCCCAGCGATGCCTTCATCTCCTGTCCCATCTCCAACCTGGTGATCGGTGGCAGCAAAACCATCGCCGACATCACCACCCCCTACGACAACTTGACCAAGCGCCACGGCGTGAAGATCATCAAGGACCGTGTCAACACCATCGATGCCGACAAGCGCATCGTCAAGTTGGCCGGTGGCACCGAGCTGAGCTACGACCGTCTCATCGTCTCTCCCGGCGTTGATTTCATGTGGGAAACTTTGCCCGGCATGAACAAAGCCGGCGCCAAAGACAAAATCATGCACGCTTGGAAAGCCGGCGCACAAGCCCTCACCCTGCGCAAGCAACTCGAAGCCATGCCCGACGGCGGTGTGTTCGCCATGTCCATCCCGCTGGCCCCTTACCGTTGCCCCCCCGGCCCCTACGAGCGCGCTTGCCAAGTGGCCGAGTACTTCAGCAAAGCCAAGCCCAAGAGCAAAGTGCTGATTTTGGACGCCAACGACGACGTGACCTCCAAAGGTCCATTGTTCAAGAAGGCTTGGGCTGAGCGTTACAAAGGCATCGTCGAGTACCGTGGCAAACACAATGTGACCGATGTCGATGCGGCCACCAACACCTTGAAGTTCGAGTTCAATGACGATGTCAAGGCCAGCGTGTTGAACGTGATCCCTTCGATGCGTGCGGGTGACATCGCCGTCAACGCAGGCTTGGCTACTTCCAACAAGCGCTGGTGTGACGTGGACTTCCTCACTTTCGAATCCAAGGTCGCCAAAAACGTGCATGTGTTGGGTGATGCGATTCAGATTGCACCCTTGATGCCCAAGTCCGGTCACATGGCCAACCAGCATGGCAAGACCTGCGCTGCCGCCGTGGTGGCCTTGTTGATGGGCAAACAAGTTAACCCCATGCCCATCTACAACAACACCTGCTACAGCTTTGTCAGCAGCAAAGACGTGGTCCACGTGGCCAGCGTGCACCGCTACGACGCCGAGAAGAAAACCATGCTGACCGTGCCTGGCTCGGGTGGTGTGTCCAGCGCAGCCAATGAATTGGAAGGTGTTTACGCTTTGTCTTGGGCGCAAAACATCTGGGCCGACACACTGGCTTAATGGAACATGTGCGTGGCCTCGTGCCACGCCATTGAAAAAACGCCGCAGTCATTGAGACTGGCGGCGTTTTTTTATGTCAGCTGCGTTGGAGAAAGCGTTCAGATCTGCCATCCCATGCTGCGGTGAATGCGCCAAGACAGGCCTGCACCCAGCCAAATGGCGATCAGGGTTAGCCAGGCGGTGAGTGAAAAGATCGAACCCCCGGTCATGCCCGCACCCACGGTGCAGCCGCCCGCCAACACCGCACCAAAACCCATCAGCACCGCACCCGTGAGGTAGTGGCCCAGCTTATTTTCTGTCTTGAAGCCTTCGAACTTGAAGTCCCCGCCCATCAGGGCACCCAGCAATGAGCCCAAAAAGGTGGCGGGCAACAAGCCAGCATCGAAGCCCAGACTGGGGGATGTGGCGCTGGACAAGACCCGCATCAGCATTTCGGCCGAAGCACCACTGAAACTCAGGCTTTGGATTTGAATGGACTCAAACGACTGCGAGGCGATCGCCTGCGTCAGGCCCCAGCCCAGCGCAATGCTCAGGCCCACCACGATGGCCCCCAGCGCCAAGCCCCAGCGGCGCTGATGCGTCTTGAAGAAAAAATAAAACCCGGTGCCCAAAGCCAGCAGCGCCAGCACCAAACCCCCCGTGGGTCCCATGCCCATGATCTGCAGCAAATCACGCCCGGCTCCGCCATCGATGGGCCACCAACTGGCCAAGGCCTGGCGGGCAGGCGCCAGCCAACCTGCAATGCTGGCCTGCACCGTGACGGCAAACACCAAGCCAGCCAGCAAGGCGCGCAAATTGCCGTTGGCCGACAGGATCAGAAGTCGGCTGGCGCAGCCACGCGTTAAAATCATGCCCGCCCCAAACAACAAACCGCCCAGCACCGCGCCTGAGATGCTGCCAGCAGGGCCAATGTAGCGAGCGTCTGAAGGCTTGAGCCAGCCCAAGAACACCAACACCTGCACGCCCACCAGCGCCGCGCCAAAAGCCAGCCACCACACACTGAAACGGTCGCCCGTTTGGCCTTCGCAGCACTCCACCACGGCCGCTCGGGCACAAAACCGGGTGCGCTGCGCAGCCAGGCCAAAGATGAAACCCACCAATGCACCGGCCATGGCCAGTACATTCGAGTCTCCCCAGGTTTCGAGCAAGCTTGCGAGATTCATGGATTTCTCCAATAATTCATTGGTTTCTTATATTAAAAAGTGCGGGTCATTGGATATGCCAACCCGCCACGCAAAACTCGCTATTGTCCACGGTCCGCAATTCATGGCTTCCAACCTGACTATGTTTTCTTCTTCTGTTTTGCGTCGTCGCGACTGGCTTTTACGGGTGGGGGTATCGTTTGCAGCCATACCTGTTTGGGCGCAATCGGGCCGTGCAGCCACCTTGCCTGCCGCCCAATCGCTGCCCGAAGAACTGGCCCGTGCGCTGAAAAACAAGCAGCCCCTGATCGTCATGGTCAGCCTGGACGGTTGCGTGTTCTGCCGCCAAGCTCGGCAAAGCCACCTCTCGCCCATGGCGCTTGCGGGCACCGCCATCGTGCAGGTGGACATGCGCAACAACCAGCCGGTGCTCGACTTTGCGGGCAAGCTCACCACGCACGATGAACTGACCCGGCGCTGGAAAGTCTCGATCACCCCCACGCTGCTGTTTTTTGGGCCCGGGGGCAAAGAAGTGGCCGAGCGCATGGAAGGCGCCTACCAGCCCGATTTTTATGGCCCCTACCTGGAAGAGCGCATGGCGCAGGGCCGCAAAGCCCTCTAAACCAGACCCTGCGTCAGTTGGTGGCACGTTGGACGTGCTAAATTCAAAACATGATCCCCATCAAGATTGATTCGGCCTGGAAAGGCACCTCGGACTGCCGCAACTGCGGCATCCGTGACATGGTGTTGTTTGCTGACTTGAACGAACAGGATTTCGGCGAAATCCACACCCCCATCGACGACATGGTGTTCGCCGCTGACGCGCCCCTGTACACCGAAGGTCAAACGGCCGTGGGCGTGTTCACCTTGCGCAAAGGCATGGTCAAACTGGTGCGCGCCACCGCCGATGGCCGCGAACGCATCGTGCGCGTGCTGCGCCCTGGCGACGTGATCGGCCTCGAAGCTTTGGCCACCGCCCGCTACGACAGCGAAGCCATCGCCTTGGTCGAGGCCCAGGTCTGTCGCATTCCCCTCTCGGTGCTGCACCACTTGTCGTCCAACTCGCCACGCCTGCACAAACGCCTGATGCAAAAGTGGCAACAAGCCCTGAAAGACGCCGACGACTGGCTGGCCGACCTGAACTTCGGCTCGGCCCGCCAACGGGTGGCGGCGCTGGCCCTGAAAATGCGCGACCCCGACCAACCCGGCATCACCTCGTTTTTTGCGCGCGACGACATGGGCGCCATGCTTGACATCAAACTCGAAACCGTCAGTCGCGAAATCAGCAGCCTGGTGCGCGACGGTGCCTTGAAGCCTTGTGACAAACAGGGCCGGCGCTATGAGATCACCAACGAAGTTTTGTTGCAGCGCCAGTGACTGAAGGCATGAGAGCTGATTAAAACTCGTCTTTGACGCTGGTCAGGCCCAGTGCATCCCAGTCCAGCATGCCGCCGCGGTAGTAATAAATCTTGTCCGCTGGAAAGCCATCGCGTGTCATGGCTTTGATGGCCATCGGGCTTTGGGGGCAGACAGGGCCGTTGCAAAAGGCGTAGACCCTTTTG
>JACCEA010545974.1_pt1 | contig 10295 bp, 7 predicted proteins | sample 7449851 | NCBI WGS metagenome assembly JACCEA01 (sample SAMN15323453, study PRJNA562643) | freshwater metagenome | isolation source: river surface water | place: USA:Blue River Watershed | collected 2017-08-18 | reverse complement strand
GTCGGCTACCATCAAAGAAGCCTAAATCCTTCCCTATTAGATTTCTGTTTTGAATATAACTCTGACTCACAAAACTATATCCGACATATACATTAGGCAACCATTTAGGTTGATAGTTTAAGCTAAACCCTTCAATGCGACGAACAGATAAATTCTTACGCTCAATACCCCCTTCCCAAATGGTACGCATCATACTGTCTTCTGGCGGCGCCATCGTTGGCGATTCAAGACGACCCAAAATGGCTTTACCTTCAATCGTTCCCCATTTTGTTTCAATGGGTTTATTTGTTTTAAGAAATAGATGGTAAAAACCAGGAGCATTGTTGGTCATCATTAAACTATTGCGCACTCCAGCACCCCACCATTGATTTTCGGTAGAAACACCAACAGCTATTTTTTTAATATTAAAAGCTACACTAGATTGTCCAGGGAAAATGGTAGAGAGTGGCTTATTGCCCATGCGTGTGTAATAATCAATATTATTTTGGATCAAGAAATAATATCGCGCCCAAAAATTACCATCTTGTTGATTACCATAATAAGGCGGTGGATTTAAATTGCGCGCAGTTACCATTTCGGGTTGTAAGTTCAATTCAATAAAACGCCACTTTAATTTTGTACCAATGCTAATTCGGTGTTGACCGCCCACTGCAGGATACAGGTTGCCATTGTTAAAACCATAAGGCATTTTACTGTTGTCCTGTAGATTGTATTTAATTTGAATACCATCCCATTTAAGGTCTTTCCATATTTTACGATGGGGAATATTTTGTTGGATCCTGTAATCTTGTGCAGTGCGCAATAAGAAGGATTGGTTTTTAAAACTATTTTTAAGTAGCTGTTGGTCTCTTTGTTGATCCGTTAGGGAGATATCATCTAATAATGCAATTTGAGAAAAAGCAGTTTGACTGAAGCCAAAAGACAAAAGCAACAAGAGCAATAAGGAACGATATGACGTAAAAATATTTTGCATGAATTACCAAATAAAAATGGTGTTTAAAAAAGCAAATACATTGCCTTGTTGATTGCTGTTGACCCAATTGTAATTTTTAGCTTTTACATATTCAAGATTGGCACTAAAAATAATTTGTTTGTAACGATAGCCTCCGCTTACACCAAATACATAATCATCCCATTTGGTATTGCGCAACTTAGCCGCATTTTCGTAGGTATTCAACATCGGGTCATTGGAAATATGCTGAAACTTGATACCTAAATTTTTAAAGCCCTGATGCCAACTCAAAGTAATGGTTTGAAGATCGTTCCCCATACCAGAACCGGCTCCCAATAATTGATTCTGGTTGGTAAAGCCTTCAAATACCTGACCATGCTCGTACCAATTTCCGGCAGTTCTTTGGAAATAACTTGGCGTCTGAGACATCCTAGTTGCTTCTGCACCCAATGCTAAAAATGAACTTGGATTTAAATAATGTAATTTCTTAAAACCAAAAGTATAGGCACCCGCATGCGACATGTTTAACATCAAATCGCGTCCATTTTGTTTGGCATCATTGTAGCCGTATTCAAAATAGACTTCGGCATGGTTTTTTGGAAACAACCAACGGGTGTATAAACTTAAAATCTGGTCTTTACTTAAGGTATCATCTGCATAATTATTTTTGAATAAGCCATTCAATACAGGTAAGTGATTCTGTGCAAAACTCGCATTGGCCTTTGTTATTTCATAGTTCTGAAAAGCCCTGGTCACACCAAAAAATACATTTTTTGTAAAACCTGGCTGAAAAACAATGTTCAATCCATTGTATTGTCTAGTACTTGGTTGGGTGTAATCAAAAGCACGTTTTTGTAAATTACTATTTTCAAAACCTTGAGCGGTATCGCGGGTCATCCTGCCCAATACCAAAGCAAATTCAATTTTACCAAAACCTACATTGATAGGGCGGGTCGTATTCAAACGAACATGCTCAAAACCTTGTGCATTGTTACTCATTAATAAAGAACTATATCTACCAGGACCCCACCAAAGGTTTTCAGAAGAGATGCCCAAGGAAAAACCAGCCGCACGGAGTCCAATAAAGGATTGCCCAGGAAGCAGTTTGGTTTTTTTAGGGAAAGCACCCGATGCATAATGCACTAGTTCTGGTTGGTATTGTGCATGTACAAATTTCCAATTGGCATAAATGCCTGTTCTTAATTGTGCTTGATAGCCTTTGCTAAATCCAAGTGCTTGGTCATTCCAACCATAAGGACGTGTGGTATTGAATTTCTGAGAAAGTTCAATTGGAAGTACTTGCCAACGAAGTGATTTAAAATTCCCCTTTGATAGTTGGTATGAATTAGTAGAATCCACCAAATTCAATAAGTCATTGTAAGTTTGAGACTGCTTGGTATAAAAAGGGCGTGTCATTAAAGACTGGTTAGCGTCTATTTTATCCAATAATTGCAAATTATGCGCCCATTCATCCAATCCATTCTGTCCTACAGCCACAGGATTTTGTGTCCAAGCTGTTTTTGTTGAAAAGATTAACAAGAAAAGCAAACTAATCTGTGCTATTTTTGACATATTAACAAAGTTATGTATTTATCTGCATCCCTCCTCACTTACAATGGTGCTGCTTATATAAAAAAGCAGTTGGATTCAATATTGACGCAAACTCAAAAGGTAGATGAAATTGTGATTTGTGATGATGGGTCCACCGATGATACGATTGCCATTATTGAGGACTATCAAAACAACTATCCAAACCTGATTCATTTATACCAAAATGAACAGCAATTAGGTAGTACTAAGAATATGGAAAAATGCTTGGGCCTTGTAAAAGGTGATATTGTTTTTTTAGCAGATCAAGATGATATTTGGTTACCCCATAAAGTATCCACCCTTTGTACCTATTTTGAAGCCCACCCCCATATAGATGCCGTTTTTTCAAATGGATTGTTGATCAATGAAAATGACGAAGTCATGCAGGATATGGCGCTATGGGATATCATAGGTTTTCCAGAAGCCACACTACCAAAGGGATTTAATTTATTTGATTTTTTATATCGAGTAGATAATATTGTCACAGGTGCAGGAATGGCCATTAAAAATGTCAAATCATTATTAAACATTCCCTTCCCCAATGTGAAAGGTTTATTACATGATGGATGGATTGCATTGTATTATGCAAGCAGAGGAAAGCTAAATTATTGTAATGAAAATCTATTTCAATACCGCATTCATGCTGCACAACAGATGGGGGGCAATACAAGAGATCCAAAGGGCTTACTAGAAATGAACTTGAACCTATTTGAGTCAAAAATCAATACAGGTAGTTTTACAAATACTAAAGCTTATTGGAATCGTTTAGAACAAAACCTTCGAGTACAAAAAGGATTAGCAAACAACTATCAAAGAATGGGGGTTGAAGCTACTGCATTGCATCAGAAAATGGAAATGCAACTAAAACACTATTACGAATTGGGGGGAGCGGCTTATCCAGTAAGGACAAAGCTAAGAAGCATCAAGAAAAGATTAGGCTTCTAAAGAAATACCAGCGAATGGCATTTTCAAAACTTTAATTATTTTGATTTGAACAATTTAGCCATTAATTGGTCTAATTGTTTTTTATAAATACTATTCGGTAAAATATATAATTGGAAAATCACAAACCAAGCCAGCGCAAAAATAGTAATAACGGTAAGTCTTAATAAAACAGTTGGCACCAATACTTTGAATGAAAAGATAATCAAGATATAAGGCAGGGCACCTAAAGCTTGTTTAAAAAAGATGGTTGAAATGGTTTTTAAATTTAAATGTGCTTTTGCAAATAAGAAAAAAGCCAAGGCTACAGATCCTTCAGTAAGCAATATTGTATAAGCTGCGCCCACTTCTTTGTACAAAGGCACCCAAACAATCGCGGCTACAACACTAATGAGCATTCCAATTAAAGCTGCTATAAAAATAGCGCGATCTTTTCCAACAGCACTCAATACCTGAAAACCAAAAATACCAGACAAGCTAATGATAAAAATAAGAGGAGCAGTAATTTGCAAGGGAAGAATGGTGCGTTCAAAATGTGTTCCTAATAATAATTCAATTAATTCAGGTGCACAAAATGTAATACCCAACACCAATGGAATAGAAATGCTCATAGCCAAATAAGTACATTGTTCAATTTTTTCAATAAAAACATCCTTCAAGCCCTGATGGTATAAGCTCACTAAATTAGGAAACATGGCTACAGAGATAGCACTCAACACAGCAATGAATAACCGATTTAACTTCAATGCAGATGCATAATAGCCCACACTTTGATTGTCTGCTAAGAAGCCTAATAAAATGGTATCCAATGAAAAGTACACAGAAATGGTGAAGATGGTTAAAAACAATAAAGCCATGGGCTTTAAATGTTTTTTAAATGCTAAAGATTTTAAAGCAACTGTTTTAAAATCGAGTAGTTCTAGCATTTTTTTACCATTCAATAAAGCCAATACAATTGTTAGGCCCAATTGCATAATAAAATAATTGACATAGTCTCCCTTGTCACGAATGAAAATGAATACAGCAGCAATAAATAAAAAGCGAATAATAAACGAACGGATAGCGATGAATTTAAACTGATTCATGCCAGTAAAAAACCATTCTAATTGAAATACCTGTAATATAAAATAGCCTAATGCCCAATAAAACAATTCTTTTTCAATCTGCAAAAGTGGAACAAGATAAATTAGGCCTAAAAAAACAATTGCTAATATAAATGTGCCAAATAAATTGATTAAGAAAATCTCAGCAAAATTTTTAGATAATATCGATTTGTCATTTGCATGCTTGGCAATCTCTCGTACCCCATAAATTGGAATTCCCAAAGCAGCCAATAAAATAAAGTATTTTGCAAAGCTCTCTGCAAAATTGATTACACCAATATGTTCTGGGCCAAGCGTTCTTGCCAGATAAGGAAAAGTAATCAATGGGAAAAGCACCTGGGAGATGGCCAGGAGTACATTGTAAAATATATTTTTACTTGTATGCATCAATTAGCGGTAACTGGCATCTACCAACATGCGGTAGAAATTTTTAAAGAGCGGTACAATTCTACCCAACTTATCGAATATGGTGATGTCCCCTTTACTTTCTTTGTTCAATATTTGAAGTATTTTTTGAAAAGCAGGACTATCTTCTGATTGTGTATTTTTTTGCAATAATAAGGACTTACTTAAAGCTTGCATGATCTGAATTTCTTGCACAGCTGTTTTGCCATTAGAGAAAACTCTTGCGCCTGTTCTCACTGGGCGCATATGCTTGATTTGGACTGCATGAACCACTGCAGTATTGGTTTTGCTCATTAAGTATTGTATCGTAGGGACCAGGTACAAATCTAATCCAGTACCAGAAATATTCTCAGCACAATGCGGCGCAAAAGCATTGAAAATGTCTATACGATAAAATGGACACATCACTTCAACCCAATCAGCTGGTAGTATTTGGTAACCAGGCTTATTGATGAATTGACGGTTGTCATAATAACTGTCGTGTGTAAGACTTGGCTGAAAAACATCTAATTTTTCTAAGTCTGCAATGAACAATAACTGGTTGATAGATGAAACACTAATGAATTGATCGTCGTCAAAAATACCTATATATTGATATGTGTCTTGCGTCTTCAGGGGTAATAAATAATTATATAAGGCGGTGATGATTTGTCCTTTACATTCAGTAGCCACAGTTAAAAAATGTTTTGGAGCAATGGCCGCTAATTGATTGGCCTCTCCTTTTCCACTATAATCAAATACCAAGAAATCAAATGCAGGTGCTACATCAAAGTAAATATGATTTAAGGGCTTGGATTGTCCGTCCCATGTTACAACTATCAATGATTTATTTGGAGTAGCCATAGTATAAATTAAATGTGTTAACTAAAATACGCATGAATGCGATTTCGAAAATCAAATATTTGAACAATACACCAATTCTTTATTTTTTTGGATAGGCCCTCTTTCCGAATGGTACTAGGTGTATTGTACCAGGCAGATACAATCTCAGGCCTTGCAGCACCCAATCTTAGACTCCCTTTAGGAATGTACTTTTTAAAAATATCTACTGGATAAGCAATTTTATTGGTGGACTTAAGCAATAGAGCTGCGGCTTTTTTATTTAAAGAATAACCATAAGTACAATAAACCGATTTAATCAAAGGCTCTCCTATTTTGAATGGTCCATCATGAAATTGAATGGTTGATTTTTTAATTCTTGCATGTCCATCCCATGCACCCCAAAAAAACAAATCATATTGGTTGGTGTAGGTATGGAAATGGCGTTTGAAAAATTGAATATCATTGATCTTGCTGTCAGATTCGAATATCATAAAATGTTCCGAATCTGATTTTGCTTCTTTCACGATGCGCTTCCAGATGATTCTATGCCCAAGTAAAACACCGATTTCATTTGTTAATAATGCCTTTCCTGTTCTTTGCTTGGATAGATCAATCAATTCATTTAAAAAAGGTACATGGGTGAATTTTGGATAAACTGCTTCAATTAATTCAAGTCCTTCAATTGCCTCTTGAATTAAGCCAACCTGTGGTAATCTTGCTTGCTCTCTTTGCGAATAGAGCATAAATGCCTGTATTGGTCTAGGATGCAACATATCTATTTAAAAACGTGAAATCATATTGCGCAAAACTATTTGTCGCATTGTGCTTGATTGCATAAGGTGTAAAAAAATCAGTCTTGCCTTGATAGGGGTAAAAAATACAATGTGGCTTATTCAACAAACTAGCTAAATGAGCTGGAAGACTGTCTGTGCAAATAATATAATCAGCCGAAACCATCAATTGAATCAACTGATCGAAATTTTCATAGATCAAATCAGTAGCATCCATTGGTACACGCATCCTTGCAATCTTCAATTCAAAGCCATTGCTTAAAGCATACTTGGTTAATCGCTTTAATAAGGATGGCTGAATCATTCTTTTAGCCAATCTTGCATCTGGAATGGCGATAAGCTTTAGCGGTTGTTCAAGTTTAAAATCTTGGTCCTGTAAATCAACTTGATCATTCAACAGCCATTGATCATAAGCCTGATACACTTTCGCATCAATAGGAACCACTGCTTTAAATAGATGCCCTAATAAAAAATTGAATGGCTTCAAACGAATACTTTGTTCTAGCCAATCCACTCCATCTTGATTGGGATGGGATTTAATATAGTCTTTGAGTTTGCGTAATTGAAACCAAGTATCTAATGAAAACAAATACTTATTGGTAAAAAAATTAAGCTGTCCGTTTTTTATGCCTAAGGCAATGAACTCAATTGATAAAGGGGGAATTACCGCTGCTGTAATGAGCGCTTGATACAATGGTGCTAAATGGTCTGAAGCAACAATCTGAATGCTTCGCTTGCTCTTTGCAATGGCTTGCAATGCAATGACAAAATCTCCATAGGCACGAAGTAAAAAAATACGCTCCATGAATTATTTATCGGTGTAAATATAAACAGAAGCCATCAAGCCAATAAATAATCCAATCATGGCGCCAACTGCCATTAAAAATAAAATGGATTTGCGTTGGTCAATCAAAGGATATTTTGGTTGGTCTAATAATTGAATGATAGGTGTTTGACTCACTAAAGACATACGGCCCATCTCTAAATTCTTAATTACTTCTGCATAGATACTGTAAACAATGGTTTTATCTCTTTGAGACAATTCGCCAGGCACGGACATAGATTTATACGCTACATTGGGATCTAATATTTGATATGCCGCAGCGTTATATGATTTAGCATTTAAGATGGCTGATAAAGAATCGGCCCTACGTTGCAATCTTTGCACATTTTCACTTGCACTATTGGTTTTGATATTAACATAGTACTTAGTTGTCTCAAACAATAAACGATCCGTCATTGTCTTAGAAAAAATGGCATTATCAGAAACTGTATTGATTTTAAAAATAGAACCCTTCTTGTTCACTCTATCTACCGTAATATTGTTCTTAGTGATTTTATCATAAATCGCAAACAATACACTGTCTTGTAATGGAGATGTCTCTTTCCCATTTTCAATTTGAGAAAAATTCACTGCTGTTCCTTTTTTGATCAGTTTTTTTCCCAACCCTGTAAAGTCTAAATACAAATCGGCTAAAGTGACGCTCTTGGATGTGCTGTCTACTTTACTAAGCAATACTTTTTCTACAATGACACGTGATTTTACAATGTCTAAAATATTGTCACCAGAAAATAAACCAGCTCCTGCACCTGTCAAGCTATTCATATCAAAGCCAAATTGAGAAGCCAATCCTGCAAGTCCTCCACCAGAGGCAGATTTTTCTTCTAACACAAAAGTAGTGGTGGCTTCGTATTTAGGACTTTGTAAAAATCCATAAACCATGGCTAATAATGCTGTTGACAACATTAAGCTGCCCAATAATTTCTTTTGACCCAACACAAAACTAAAATAGCCTTGGATGGCATTGATGACATCTGATAATGCAGCTGTTTTATGGTGATTCGTATTCATGTAGCTTATTTAGTCGTATTAATTAATGCAATGATTAAACCTGCTAGGCTTGCAATACCCGAACTAATGCCAATGAATTCAGCAGTAGTGATAGGTGCTTTTGGTTTTTTAGCAGGAATTATTAATTCTGCGCCCGGCTCTATTTTTGGATAAAAATGCAATACTAAAAAACGTTTTGTTGTTTTGATTTCTCCGTTAGCACGCACTACATAAGCATGTCTGCGATTGGCATTGGCTTGAAATCCACCCGACTCTCTAATTGCTTTTGCAAAGCCCATACCAGGCAATAAAGAAACTTGACGAGGTACATTCACCGCACCTGTAGTTTGTACCGTCTGCACCAGTTTAGGAATATACACACTATCTCCTTGCTCTAAAATCACATCTTCCAAACTACCAGGTTTACTTAAGGCTTCAGATAAACGAATCCCCACTGGCTTGTATTCACCCGTTTTAGTTTTACGTGATAATTTTGCAGCAGTGCTATAAGCCGCAGTTTTTAAACCGCCTGCGCGTAAAATCATATCTGATAAACGCTCTGTGTTACCCGACAATGTATACTTTCCTGGATACATCACTTCGCCATCCACCGATACCATAATTTGAACTTTATAATTAGGGGCTTTACGAATTGACACAATGTCAAACGGAGCTAACACAAAATTTAAATCTTCGTTATTACTATTGCCACTTATGTCTATCGCTTTCACAATCGCATAAGCAGTTTGGTCTCCAGCGGCATCAGCTTTTAATCGACGTGCAATTTCAACACGTTGTAAAGAAGCCCCTTCTTTAAATCCGCCAGCTAATAAAATTAAATCTTGCGCACGCATATTTTCGGCAAAAGCATAAGTGTCAGGTTGATTGACTTCGCCATTAATGGTGATGGTATATTTTTCACGAATAGCCTCTTTTGCGTAAATGAAAACAGAATCTTCTTTTTGTAAAGTAATCTGTGTTTTATCTGCTAATACATCTGCGATATTAAAACTTAATAAACTTGGTGTTAAATCGGCATTGAAACGACGCAATACCGCACGATCCATAAAAGCATTTTCTTTTACTTGAGCCGTAGTTAACAAAGTTTTTAAATTGGATATGTCTGCCACTCCATATTCGCCTGGATAATACACTGCACCTTGAATACTAATTCTATTGACATAATTGGTTGCCAAGGGATCCACTACTAACGTATCACCAGATATTAAATTAAACTGGCTAAGTTGGTTTGACCTCACTGTCAATACTTCTTTACCTTTTGCACCCATACGTTTTACTCTCACCATTTCTTTATAACCCATGTCTGCAAATCCACCTGCAAATTCTAAAACCTCTTTTGCAGACTCTCCTTTTTTAATATCAAATAAGGCTTGCTTCTTAGTTGCACCAGTCACAGCAACCCTAGTTTCATAGGCCCCCACACGAATCACATCTTCGTCTTGCAATAATTTATTTTTACTCAAATCCCCTTTTAATAAAAAGTCATATACATCAAATTGTACAATTGGTTTACCACTTCTTACCAATTCAATTTTACGAAAAGAACCAATCGCATTTGGACCACCAGAAGCATACAAGGCATTCATGATCGTTGATAAAGAAGAAACAGTATAGTTTCCTGGCTTATTCACTTCACCCACCAAAGTCACACGGATAGAACGGATCTGACCTAATGAAACCAATACTTTAGTATTACCTCCAACAATGGTAGTATATACTTTAGCCGCTTGATTTTTAATTTTCACCTGCGCTTCTTCAATTGTTAGTCCAGCCACTTTAATTGGACCAAGATTGGGAAAACGAATCATGCCTTCTGTAGATACTTTTAATTTTTTTGT
>JACCEA010372933.1_pt1 | contig 10296 bp, 10 predicted proteins | sample 7449851 | NCBI WGS metagenome assembly JACCEA01 (sample SAMN15323453, study PRJNA562643) | freshwater metagenome | isolation source: river surface water | place: USA:Blue River Watershed | collected 2017-08-18 | reverse complement strand
TCCTTATCGGCTGGATCTTTTTGAAGTAGATATCCGAGTCCTAATAAACCTCCAGTGACTAATAATTCCATTTTATATTACTCTATTATTAGAATAGTTTTTTTTATCTTATCTTTTCGAACTAAATCTTATTATTTTTTATAATAAGATAAAAAAATATTAAAAAAAATATATACTTTATATTCTCTTAATCTCCTTTCTTCCACTATGTATCCATGAGATCTCCGCATGATAAATACAAGCTATCAATGTTACCAATAAATAAATATTTCTATCTACTTGATATTTTTCACATTCATTTGTCACTCGATGATAATACAAAATCACTGATGGCCATAAATATAACATTCTCACAAATACAATATAAAATAATCGATAATAAATGGTTGCTTTCATCCATCCTTTATAACCTCTCTCCATAAAATATAATTTTAAACCTGATACAATACTCATACCCTCACTTAATGTGATCATAACGGATATACCATACATCTTATAAATATCCGCTAACATTAAAGATGTGATAGCTAGTACATGATGTAAAAGAAGATCATATCGTACTTTCTTTTCTACACCCAAATATTTTTGATATAATAAGATGACAGTATCAAAGACAAAATAACTCATAAATTGGTCATGTAAATTCTGATAAACGATTAATTTACCTTCATCTTGAACACAAGGATCTTCCCAAACATCATGAATCATCTGTAAACCTTGTAAAGTAAAATATCCACACATTGCAGATCGCATCATATTGACACTTATTTTTCCCATAAAATCTTTTTCAATCGGTATGATATTTTTAAAGACATAGTGAAAACTGAGGGTATATATACCCATTTCTAAAATGGTACTTACAGTTGTCCATGATATCATTCTTCTCTATCCTATTCTTCTTTTATATTTTTTTAAGTTACAAAGAATCTAAAATATATTTTCTTCAATTTCGATCGCCATCGCTTCATTTGGATGTTCATAAGATTGAGTATCTTTTGGATAAGTCACTACATCTTCCATACTCATTGGATTCTCTTTATATACCGTCTTCATCACTTCACCTTTTTTATTTTTATAAATAAATTCATCTGTATCAGGATTTGCACGAATTCTATCATTTACATCTTTCCTTCTCCAACGATAATATCCTTTTTCTCTCTGATATTCTTCATTCTCCTCTGGATATCTCTTCTGATAAAGATGTACTAATTCATGAACCATTGTCTTCTTAAATCCATCTTCATCTTTTCTTATTGTCTGATTTCCCATCATAATTATATTCTTCCCACGTGTATGTGGTAAACCTCCTTCATATTTTCTATCTTTTATTACTCCTATTTTAATAGGTAAACGTGATGCTTTTTCACCATCAAAATAAGATAATTTTATTTTAGGAAGTCTATTAAAAATTTGATGGAAAGTTTTACGAATCTTCTGTTTATCCTCATCATCTAAATCATACAATCCTTCTTTAATCTTTTTTAAATAAGATTCTTTATCTTGAACACCTCTTGCCATATAATCAATAGGAGAGAAGGATTGAAAATATCCATCTTCATCTTTATCTAACATCTGATAAATCTCATCTTTCGTCAAAAATTGTATCTGTTTATCTTCATTTTCAAATCCTTCTATCTTACTACAACTTGAACAACCTAATAAACTATTCATAAATAAATAGATAATAATTAAAACAATAAAAAATATCACAAATACCTCTATCCACTCCATCTATCTTTCTATCTTTTCCCTATATAAATTATTTCATTTATATAAAAATCCAAAAAAAATAAATTAAATTTAAATAATATTACGTAGATCTTGAGGTAAAGGACGAATCACAGTATTGAATGTCTTTTCAATAAAATGAATCATGTTCTTCTCTTTCTTTGTCACAAAGTTAATCGCTACTCCAGTTCTACCAAAACGTCCACTACGACCAATACGATGAATGTATGTTTGTGTATATTTAGGCATATCATAGTTAATCACTAATGATACTTGTTGAACATCAATACCACGAGCCATCACATCCGTTGTGATTAATACTCGTAAAAATCCCTTTCTAAATTCATTCATCACATTCTTTCTTTCACTCTGCATCATATCACCATGTAAAATACCCGCTGAATACTTAGCCTCATCAAAATGTGCCTTCAACTCATCCGCACGATATTTCTTATTACAATAGATAATACATTGTCCTATTGACATATGTTGATATATTTGGAAAAGAATATCTGTTTTTGAATAATCATCTAAAGGTACATAATATTGTGATATCTCATCTAATGTTAACTCCTCATCTTTTACTAATATTTTTACATGGTCCTTTCTCAAAATATTATCAACTAAAGCAGTCATCTCTTGAGGGATAGTAGCAGATGATAAAACTATCTGACACTGTTGTGATAAACAACTAATAATACCCCTCACCTGTTTACGAAAACCACTTGACAAAACTTCATCCGCTTCATCAATCACCAAAATCTTCACATCAGGAGCATGAATTAACCCCTTCATCATCATATCACAAACTCGTCCAGGTGTTCCTATAATTACCTGTTCTGTAAAAGCACCATCCTGATACCTGTTTCCACCATCTCCTCCTACACATACACGGAAAGTTAAACCCGTGTATTTACTTAAATCCACAAAATTATCACGGATTTGGTCAGTCAATTCTTTTGTGTTTGAAAGAATCACAGCTTGTGTTCTCTTATCTTCAAAATCTAATCTCTGGATCGTTCCCGTTAAAAACGTCGCCGTCTTTCCTGTACCCGAATGAGATTGTAAAACTAAATCTCTACCCTCCACTATTGGTTTTATACCAATTCTTTGTATCGGTGATGGTCTATCATAACCACTACCATATATACCATTTAATATCTCTTTTTTTAAACCTAAACGTTCATCGTCAAAACTATTCACATAAGGAATCTCCTCACTCAAAATATAATTCTCAAAATATTCACCTGATTTGGCCATTTTATTCTTCTCTATCTATTCTTTGTCAATTCTCTTTATATTCAATTTATACTCATTTTAATAAATTATTCTTTTTTACTTTTTTCTTTATATTTTATCATTTTTTAAATAAATTGAACTTAAAGAAAAAAATATGTTTTTTTCTTTTTTTGTGAAGAATTTTATAAAAATATAAATTTTTATAAGAGTGATTGAAAGAATAGAAAGTAGATTAACCACAGACGTCATATTGGTAGAGGGCAGTTGTAAAGTTAGCGGGTACAGCTTGGGTAGGTTGAGGTTTAGGGGCTTTTAAGTTGGGGTCCATTGAGTTAACTTGTGGTTGAGATATATGGGGACGATGATTATCTTTAACAACGGTACGAGTTAAAACGTTTTGACTACCGGGGAAGAATATATTATCTTGGGGATTCCAGAAGAGAGGTTCAAAACGATTCCATCCGGTACCACGGAGGTTGGATGCAGGATTATTTAAACGGGTATCATCAACGGGGAAGTGGCAACGAGGGAAGTTGACTAAATTATTATCACCAACACGATTCCAAGAATTTCTTAAGGGGTTTGAGTCACTTTTGCAGTGTTGAATCACACCAGCACCACAAGGTTCACCTGTAGTACAATCACCAGGATTGCATAAAGGAGTATATTTATCAGAAGGACAATTTGTTGAAGGACGATTTAAATTAAGTAAATCAGATTCAACATCAATAGGACCTGAATAAAATCTCCAATCAACATGTGAATTCATAGATACACCTGTCTTTTGATTTTGAATCCAAGGATTATCATTTAAACAATTATTACAATTAATAGGAGTTCCAATATAATAATTACCGGGTCCTAAAGTGGTTTTATTATATTCTTTTGTTTCACACTTATCGTATTTAAGACGGTTAAAACTCATTTTATATACTCTTATACTTTTAATACAGAAAATAATTTTTCATTCTCTATTTATTTTTCTTCTCTGAATTGAGAAAAAACTTAAGAATATTTTTTGATGATTTAAAAAAGATTTTTCTTAATTTTATTTCTTATTAATAATTATAAGAAAGATAATGAGTTCAAATCGTTTATGTTATGACAAATGTGCTTATGAAAAAAAATTACAACAAAGTACATCACCTTTAAATTATAATCTTTATACTGGTAAATATGAGAATACTGCCAAGTGTCGTATTGAGTTTGGTACTGTAGGTGGAAATGGTGTTTCTTTATATTCAGGAAATTTAGTTGATCTTGAATCTGAACTCCGTGGTCAAACCCGTCTTCAATCACAATGCCCTTCCACTAAGTTTAATCCTCATCAAGCTCCTAAAATGAATTTAAAACATCAAGCATCATGCCAAATGCAATACTTCCCTCCTACTTCTATGCCTTCAGCTAATGCATTTGATAAAACATCATGCAATTTTAGCAGATGGAATTAGATTCAGGCTACGCCTGAAACAGGCTTACAGCCCAGTGGCTTTCCTTTAAATTGTCTCTTCGAGACAAACGGGTCTTCGACCCGTGGCTTTCCTCCTTCGTTCCCGAACACTAAAGTGTTCGGTAATGGCGATTCGTTGAATCGCCGTCGGAAAGGCTCCCTTCGGTCGCAGTCATTAATTTCTTTATATATATTTCATTCTTTAAAAAATTCAACTTAAAGAATTATTAAACATTGCGACCGAAGGGAGCCTTTCCGACGGCGATTCAACGAATCGCCATTACCGAACACTAAAGTGTTCGGGAACGAAGGAGGAAAGCCACGGGTCGAAGACCCGTTATTGGACTTCGTCCAATATTGAAAGATAATATCTCTTTTGATTTAAAAAGAGAAAGATGAATCAACATCAAAAACATCATCCACGTAAACATAAAAAAATGAATCATCAAAATATTGAACAGATTATGAATCCATCCAATAATCAAGAGATTCTTCAAATTCTTAAAGAATCCTATCAAAAAAAAAGAACTGAATTTTTAGGTTTTTTACAAAATGTTAAAAAAACGATTGATGAGAATAAAGAAAAGAATAATGAATTAGAAGAAGAACAACACCGTCAAATTATCTTCCAAAACTTTCGTCGTATGATGCTTGAAGGGAATCGTATTTATTTTTCTAAAAAAGAGACTACTCCCTTCAAAAAATTAATGTTAACTTTTGATGATGAAGAATATTTTCATAAAATTAATCGCACTAAACGCATCTGTTTAGATGGAGAAATACGTGATGAACCCATTGATTATATCAATTATCTTCTTAAAGATCATGAAGAAGAATTCCAAAAAATATTAAATGAAGAATCTCAAATTCTTCGATTTGAAAAAAAATATTTACCCAATAAAATGATGGAAAATTTCATGGAACAAGTTAAAAATGAATATAATGAATATTATGATGTGATGAATTTTTATCATAAACGAGAATTTACACCAATCACCTTCTTCCTCATACTTGCTGAATTAAAATTTTAAAGTCTTAACTCTGGTGGAAAATATTTTTGTCTTTCTGATTTTGTTGTAAAATGAAAAGTTAAAAATCCATTTGTAGATTGTATTCTTTGTGGTAATCTCCTATGATATCCGTTCTGATAAGAGATAAGTACATCACCCTTTCTTCCCGTAAATACTTTTGTATGTGATGCCTTCATACCCCTCTTATTTAAATGACTACCCTCCATATATGCTATAGGTCCTGAATATTCATCTATTATATCATTTAAATAGATTGTTACTTTAATATGTCTTTCATTTCCATTATCATAATGAAAAGCATTCGGGTTAATCACATTAATATAATATTGTAAATTAATTCGATTTAATTTCCATTCAAGACCCGTTGTCTTTAACAAGATCATTAATATCACATCTAATTCAAAAAAAGTACGAATCTGAGGAAAGAGACGGTCCACATTATAAAAATCAATCACTCCAACATCAGTGATTCTATTATATGTCCCTCTATTATCTATTACTGGTACATAATAATGTTGAAGTTGATAAAAATTTTTAAGTGCTCCATATGTATTATTTACAAAATATCGAGATTGTGACACATCTTGTCTCTTTTGTAAATGAGAATAAATACCCTCTTCATTCATAAATCCCTGTATCTCATAATTTAATCTATCTATTATCTCTGGATGAAAAACATTCTTCAAAAATAAATATCCATCTCTCTCTAATGGATATTCTTTTTTCTCCATACTCATCATTAATGGTGGTGAAATAAGTGGAGGAGGAGCCTCATACCTCTCTTCCTCTTCTTCTTCTGGTTGATACACTTCAATTCTACTTCTCCATCCCTCTTGTTGTACATCTTGTACTTCATGTACTTCTTGTACTTCTTCATCGGGTTCATCATTCTTCTCTTCCTCTTTTAAAGCTGGACTGACCTCTTCTTTCATCTCCTCTTGAACAATCGATTTTTCAACATCAAATTCATCATAAAGTTCTAAAAATGATTCTTCATGAAAACCTCCAATCTCTTCCTCCACCTGAAGATTCTCAATCAATTCTTTTAAATTATCAAAATCCATACTCATGTTTATCTTATTCTCTTCTCTTTTTTTTTAAATTCATTCTTAACACATCATTTTCATTTTAGTAAAATGAAAATATATTTAAAAAAATGTATTATTTATTTTATTTTTTTCCACAAGATTTAAGATAATCGACATTACGAATAATTGAACGTGTTGACATACCACCTCTCACCCAATATTCTGGTATAATATGGTCAGTATTTTGAACATTCTTTTGAATACAAGGAATTAAAGGGATAAAGTTATCAATACTAATATCACTCATAGAACCTTGTGATTTGTTTGAACGAGTAGTTTGACCATATAAAAGACGAGATGATAAATCAGGATTTTTAAGAGTAGATTGTCCTTGTGCCATATAAGGTGAACCAGGGAAGAGACGAGTATCTAATTGATGTCTTTTACCATCATGTGTCATGATACCATTACGAAGAATCGTATTCATATTTACATGTTGACCATTTGTATCAGCATTTTTTGATTCAAGAGTACCTTTCACTTGAGTATTTTGGATATATTGTTCACGAGAACCGTTTGGTGTTTTTCCTCTTAAATAAGGGTCAAAAGAGTGTTGGAAGACTTTATCATTGGTAAAATTTTTAAAGTCATATGCACAATTGTCATAAAATGATGATGAATGGTTATTTATATTTAAAAATCCTTGAGTAGAGGAATTCATTTTTTACTTAATGATAAATGAGATATTATTTTTTTAAAACTTCTTTTAAAAAAAGATATTGAATCGAAAAAAAGAGAAGATTATTAAAGTTTTCGAACAGTAGCATCGTAGGGATTTTGAGTAGAGAGTGAAGGATATTCGGGTATAGGTATTTGAGGTGCACAAGCAATAGTATTCTCCTTGCAAGTATATCCAGTACTATAACACCACTTGGCAAATTCGGTCTGTTTATTTGGTATTGTGGTTGAAGGCATTTGATAATAATGAAGTTGTCCATTATCTTTATTATACACATCACCTACATCACGATATAAATTATATCCGAATTTATCTTCTACTTTTTCTTTCATCTCTGGGTCATTCCATATCTTGGGTGCTTGTTCTAAAGTCTTATTATCTGTGATTAAATTTATATTCATAAATGGATTATTTACTGTTGGTTCTACTTCTTTATTTCCTTCACTTAATATCTTCTCATTTACACTATTCACCACTGATGAATCCTTTGAATTAAAATATAATTCCATATTTTCTCGTTGTGTTTTAAATATATATACTGTAAATGCCATTACCATAATCATAATGAAAAAATAAAGATAATTACGAGTTGAAAAATATAAAACAATAGATAAGATAATAGAAAGACGAACCATGGCATTTAATTTTTCGACAAGTGTCATATCCGCATTTGGAAAGAATAGAGATATTTTATTTTTTTGATATAAAATTGAAAAATCATCTAACCAGAAGGGATCACTCTCTAATGGTATCGATTTAGTTGTATTTACTTGAAGATTACCTTTTAAATATGTACTATTCTCCATTATTTATTACTATCTAAAATATAAAAAGATATATTTTTTTACCTACTCTATCTTTTTATATCAAACTTCAAAAAAAATATTCATCTACTTTTTCTTTTACTTCTTCTTTTGATTCTTTTTAGCTTTTGTTGAACCTTCTTGTTTTCCTTTCTCTTCTACTATATTTTGCATCTGCTCTCCTAAATTCTTATTTAAACCTTCAAAGATACCAGCAAGTTGTGACATATCCGGCATATCACCATCGCCTCCTCCTGTCATACTCTTTAACATATCCATCGGATTAAATCCTCCCATTCCTCCCATACCTTGAAGATTACCCATTAATCCTGATGCCTCGTTAATTAAATCATTTTGATCCATACCCTCTTGATTTAATGCTGTATGTACTTCATCTACTACGAATTTTAATAAATTTCCTAATCCTCCTTCACCACTTCCTGGATTGGTTAATGATGAAAGTATCTTGGATGGATCATTAAAGATAGGGAATTCTTCAGGATTAATCTTTTCACTAATATTCTTAGCTAGTTGAGCTATTTTGGTATTTTCAAGTCCCTTCATGAACTGTTCTTCCATACCTTTACCTCCCCCTTTCTTCTTATCTTTCTTCTTCTTATCCTTTTCATCTTCTGAATCCGATGATTCAACTACATTCGCTTCATCCCATGAGATAGGTTGAATAGTATCATCAAGAATAGCCTCCGCATTATCAATAGAGACTAACATCTTACTATAGTTCTTTGAATCATTCAAATTCTCTTTCACAAATTCAACAAATTGAGGATAGAAGACCAATTCTTCATTATCATTCTTGGTTGTTAATAATTGGAAGATCTCAGTTAAATGAGTAAAGATATAAGTTCTCATCTTATCATCAGATTCTTTTAATATCACTTTCATTTGAGCCTTTCCAATAAGACGACTCACTTTCATCTTTTCAACCTTTCCACTCTTTTTCTTAATCTTTTCTACTTGGTACAAAAAATAATCCGTATTCATATCCTTGACAGCTTCTAAACAATACAAAAAGTTATCGCTTAAACTATAGAGAAGTTGGTCATGGTTTGAAGTCAATCGCTCTTTAAATGAACGAATACCTGCTTCCATAGCACCTGATAAATCATGATGGTATTTAAATTTTTCTTGAACATTCTTTACTAACTCCATGTACTTATCAGTGGCTCTTTTGAGGGCTTCTTCGAAAGTAGCAGGAGGAGCTTCTACTTGAGGGGATTCAATAGGGGTTGATTCTAAAATATGATCGATCTCTTCACTCATTTTTTCTATATCTTACTCTTTCTTAATTTTTTAAATACATCTTTATTTACGCATTTATTTTAATTTAATTCATTTTTAAGAATATAAAGAAAATGAAAAAAATGCGTTTGATAAAAAAATCGTAGTAAAGAGTAGGACAAAAAAATGAAGAATACAAAAGAAAAGACTGATACTTCCAAGAAGACAAAAGTAAAAATAACTAAAATGAAAAATGAAATGAATATGAAGAATGAAAAGAATGAAAAGAATGAAAATACAAATAAGAAGAATGAAAAGAATGAAAGTGTAAACAAAAAGAATGAGAAGAAGATAAAAGAACCGAAAGTCACAAAGAAGGCGAAGAAGGTAAAAGAGGAGATTATGGAAGATGCGGATGAGGATATGCAATTTAACAAGATGATGATGGCGATGGATGAGATCTTTGTAAAAAAATCAGGAAAAGTGGATTTTGACAGAGTATTAAATGAATGTTTAAAAGACCGTGATATCTTCACTACGATGAACAAGAATGAAAAGAAGAGAATGAATCAAGAATATCAAGATTCATTTGGAGAGATTGAAGCCTTCCGTAAGTCATTAACAAAAGCGGATATTGATAGTGTAGATACTATTGTTTATCATGATGAGAATAATGATGGAGTCTTTGCAGCTGTATCAGCATATCATTATTATTCAACCACTTTTCCAAATCGAGTAGACCTGATTAGTTTGGTACCTATGAAACCTGGAGTATCTTTTATTCAACCAAGAGATGAAGAAAAAATAAAAGATAAGAATATTTTAATTTTAGATTTAGACTTATCACCACAGTTTATGGAAAAATTAAGAAATATAACAAAGAGTATAATGGTAATAGATGACCATAATTTAAAAAATACAATGAGAGGTGAAAAGATATTTGTGGGTACAAATCACGCGGCATGTGCTAATACTTTTAAATTTTATTATCCGAAAGAGGAAGTACCGAATGTAGTAAAAATGGTAGATATCTCAGACT
>JACCEA011537975.1_pt1 | contig 10297 bp, 11 predicted proteins | sample 7449851 | NCBI WGS metagenome assembly JACCEA01 (sample SAMN15323453, study PRJNA562643) | freshwater metagenome | isolation source: river surface water | place: USA:Blue River Watershed | collected 2017-08-18 | reverse complement strand
GTCAAGCTCGAAGCCTTGATCCAGGCGCAGCGATGAGCCCGCGCTGCGACCGCACCGCCGCCTGGGGCGCCTTGCAGGCGCATTACCAGGCCCATGGCCGGGCCTTTGACGCTCGCCACGCCCTGCAGGCCGACCCCGGCCGCGCGGCGCGCTACACCTTCGAGGCGGCCGGGCTGAAGGTCGACCTGTCAAAGAACCGGCTGGATGACGCAACCTTGGCCTTGCTGCTGCAACTGGCCGAGCAATGCGACGTGGCCGGCCAGCGCGAGGCCCAATTCCGGGGCGACGCCATCAACGCCACCGAAGGCCGCGCCGTGCTGCACACCGCGCTGCGCGCGCCCATGGGTGCTGCGCCCTTCGGCGACGAGGTGCAGGCTGCCTTGAGCACCATGCTGGCCTACGCCGAGTCGGTGCGCGAGCGGGTGCGCGCCGGCGCACTGACGGACGTGGTCCACATCGGCATCGGCGGCAGCGACCTGGGGCCCGCCATGGCCGCGCAAGCCTTGGCGCCCTACGCCATCCCAGGCCTGAAGCTGCACTTCGTGTCCAACGTCGACGGGCACGACTTGGCGGCCGTGTTGCCCCAACTGCACGCCGACCGAACCCTGTTCATCGTCGCGTCCAAGACCTTCACCACGCAGGAAACCCTGGCCAATGCCGAGGCCGCCAAGGCCTGGTTCCTGGCAGCAGGCGGCCGCGACACGGCCACGCACTTTGCCGCCACCAGCAGCAACCGCGCTGCGGCCGGCGCCTTTGGCATCGAGCACGTGTTCGGCTTCTGGGATTGGGTGGGGGGCCGCTACTCCCTGTGGTCGGTCATCGGGCTGCCCCTGGCCATCGCCATCGGGGCCGACGCCTTCCGCGCCTTGTTGGCCGGCGCCCACGCCATGGACCGCCACTTCGCCGAGGCGCCGCCGGCCCGCAACCTGCCGCTGCTGCTGGGCTTGTTGGACGTTTGGTACCGCAACTTCCATGGCTTTGGCAGCCGCTCGGTGGCGCCCTACCACCAGGGCCTGCGCCGTTTCCCGGCCTACCTGCAGCAGCTGGAGATGGAGAGCAACGGCAAGTGCGTCGACCGCGACGGCCACCCGCTGCCTTTTGCCACCTCGCCGGTCGTGTGGGGCGAGGCCGGCACCAACGGCCAGCACGCCTACTTCCAAATGCTGCACCAGGGCACCGACGTCGTCCCCGTCGAGTTCATCGCCGTGCGCCAGCCCAACTACGGCTTCGCGCCCCAGGGCGCCTTGAAAGACCGCTTGGCCGATCAGCACCGCAAGCTGCTGGCCAACTGCCTGGCGCAGGCCCAGGCGCTGTTGCAGGGCAAGACGGCGGCCGAAGCCGCCGCCGAGAAGGCACCGACGGCGAACCCCGACTTGCCCGCCGACGTCTTGGCGCGCCACCGCAGCTTCCCGGGCAATCGGCCGTCCACCTTGTTGCTCTTGGAGCGACTCGACCCCGCCACCCTCGGGGCCCTGATCGCGCTGTACGAGCAGCGCGTCTTCGTCAGCGGCGCCGTCTGGGGCATCAACAGCTTCGACCAATGGGGCGTGGAGCTGGGCAAGGCCTTGTGCAGCCAATTGCTGCCGCGCCTGGACACGGGGGACACGACGGGCCTGGATGCCTCCACGGCGGCCGCGCTGGCATGGGCGAGGGGCGCGTGAGCGTGGCGAGCACGGCGCGGTCGCCCCGCATCGTGTTTGACTTTGGCGCCGTGCTGTTTCGCTGGCGCCCCGAGCGCGTTATTGCCACGGTGTGGCCGGAGCGTGCCATGTCGACCGAGTGGCTGCGCCAGGCCGTGGTCGATTGCTTTCAGGCGTACGGGGGCGACTGGGGCTTGTTCGACCAAGGCCTGATCGACGCACAAGAGTTGGCGCGTCGCCACGAGCGTCGGCTCGGGTGGACGCAGCGCGAGGTGCTGGCCGTGGTCGAGGCCGCGGGCGAAGAACTGCAGCCGCAGCCCGAGGTGGTGGCGCTGCTGCAGGCGCTGAAGTCGGCCGGCCACCGGCTGTCTTACCTGTCCAACATGCCCCTTCCGCTGGCCGAGCGCTTGCGTCGTGAGCAGCCCTTGCAGCATTGGTTCGAGTCTGGGGTGTTCTCGAACGAGGTCCGCTTGTGCAAGCCCGACCCGGCCGTGTTTGCCCTTGCCGCTGCGCACTATGGCGAGTCCCCGGCCGACTGCCTTTTGATCGACGACCAGCCTGCCAACGTGGCAGCGGCCTCGGCCGCCGGCTGGCAAGCCCTGCGATTCACCGACGCCAGCGCCTTGACCTCGGCATTGCGCCAGCAGGGCTTGCTGGCTCAGTGAACCGGGGGCGGCGGGCTGCCGTCGTCCTGCAGTTCGTCGGCACTCGGCTGGACGGGGACGCGGAACTCCTCGTTGGCCCAGGCGGCGAAATCGCCGGTGTGGCACCGCTCGCTGCAAAACGGGCGCCAGCGGTTGCTGGGGGCAAACACCGCGTCACCCTGGCAGCGCGGGCAGCGCACGAGTCGAGGGGCCGAGCTCATCAGGCGCAAAGGCTCAGTTCCAGCGCGGCGTCTTCGGGCGCCGGGCGCAGCTTGCCCTCGGCGTCTTGCCGCATCAGCCGGATCGACACCATCAAGCGGTGGCCGATGATTTCCGGCACCAATCCCAAGTCGTCGGCGATGCGCAGTCGCAGCAACTGGTGCTGCTTCGCGCCGCTCAACGACTGTTGGTACACGCCACCTTGCGCCGCCACCTTGTGCGGACTGCCTGTTTCGCGCAGCAGCGAAAGCAGCAAGGCCACGGCCTGCGCCATCGGCACCACGCTGGACATCCACTGCAGCAAGTCTTGCCGGCGCTGGGCCGAGCTCAGTTGCTGCCATGCGTGGTACGCCGGCAGGTCAAATTCACAGGTGCCCCCGGGGATCGACAAGCGGCTTTTGACGCCCATCAGCATGTCGTTGCTGGCCAATCCAGCACCCGCTTTGCCGCTTTGGGCGTTCAAAGCCTGGAAGGCGGCATCCAGTCGCTGAACCACGTCGTCCAGGGCGTCTTCGGAAACGGCCGGGTTGCCCCGGTAGCTGTTGAACTGGGCCTTGTGGCGCTCCAGGTCCTTCAGCATGTCGCTCTTCAAGTCAGACCGCGCGCTGGCCTCCAGCACCTCGAACAAGGTGACGATGGCGAAGTGGTGATCGATCGCCGACTCTCGCGTCACCAACTGGCCGAGGCGGTCGAACAGGTGCTCCAAGCGAAGCAGGGTGCGAACGTTTTCGTTGAAAGGAAACTCGTACAACAACACGGGGCGCACCAGGGGCGAGGTCAAGGGCGGGATTCTTCCACAGGGCCTTGCCAATGCTGGCTCAAGGCTTGCAACTGAGCGTGCAATTCCGTCAGGGACAAATGGCTGTTGTCGATGACCGCGTCGGCCGCTGCACGACGCACCGACCGATGCGCTTGGGCGGCCATGACGGCGCGTGCTTGAGCCGCCGTCCAGCCCGGACGTTGCACGATCCGTCGAACCTGAACGTCCGGGTCGCAGTCGACCACGAGCACCCGATCCACCCGCGTGCGCCAGTGGGTCGACTCCACCAGCAAAGGAACGTCGAACACCACGTGCGGCGCGCCAGCGGCTCGTTGCAAGGCCAGCTGCAAGATTTGGGGATGCAGGAGCGCTTCCAAGTCTGCCTTCGCGGCGGCGTCGTCGAACACACGAGCCCGCAACGCGGCGCGGTTCAGGCCACCCTCCGCATCGACCAAGTCCTGGCCGAATCGATGCGCAATGGCGGGCAGCGCCGCACCGTGCGGGGCCGTCAACTCGCGCGCCAGGGCGTCGGTGTCCACGATGCGCCAACCCAAGGCGGCAAGCTGCTTGGCGGCCGTGCTTTTGCCGCTGCCGATGCCACCGGTCAGTCCCAGGCGCATCGAGTTGTACCGTCAGGCCCAGCCCAGCCAGCCCATCACCCGCGCCTTGCCAGCGAACATCACGACCAGCGCGGCGCCTGCGAGAAATGGCCCGAAAGGCACGTAGCGGCCTTCCCGCAATGCACCGGTCAACTTCATCCCGATGCCCACCAGCGCGCCGATGGCCGACGCGGCCAACACGATGGGCAGGAGCATCTGCCAGCCCAGCCATGCACCCAGCGCGGCCAGCAGCTTGACGTCGCCCATGGCCATGCCCTCCATGCCGCGCAACAGCTTCCACGCTTTGGAGATGCCGCCCAGCGCCAACGCGGCGGCCACCACGCCCCAAACCGCATCGTGGAGCGGAATCGTCCATCCCAGGGCGGCCGCCACCAAGCCGGCCCACATCAGGTTCAAGGTGAACACGTCGGGCAGGAGGGTGGTCTCCCAGTCCACGAACGAGGCCGCCACCAGGGTGGCCGCAAACCCGCACCACAGCAAGGCCGAGGGCTGAGGTCCAACATGAACGGCAATCGCCGCAAACAACAGGCCGGTTAGGAGTTCGACGAGTGGGTATCGCGCGCTGATGCGCGTGCCACATGCCGCGCAACGCCCACGCAGCCTTAACCAACCCAGCAGCGGCAAGTTTTCGTGCCACGCCAGTTGGTGCCCGCAAGCGGGACATGCCGAGCGCGGGGTTGCCAAGCCATAGCGCGGCAAACTGGCCAAACCGTCCAGCAAGCCTTGTGCGCGATTCCCCAGCGCTTTGGCCTCAGCCGCCGTCAAAGCGCCGGTTGAGGTCACTTCCTCGTGGGACGTCAATATCTCGGCGGCTTCCGTGCTCCACTGCCGTACCAAGATCTTCGGAAGGCGATGGACCACCACGTTCAAGAAGCTGCCTATGCACAGCCCCAGCGCCCCCAAAACCCAAGGGGAATACCACCACTCCGTCGGCATGCCTTAAACAACCTGGCCGATTTTGAAGATGGGCAGGTACATCGAGACCACGATGCCGCCGATCAAGGTGCCGAGGAACACGATGATGATGGGCTCCATCAAACTCGAAAGCGCAGCCACGGCTTCGTCGACTTCATCCTCGTAGAAATCGGCCGCCTTTCCCAGCATGTGGTCCAGAGAGCCCGATTCTTCGCCGATGGACGACATTTGCATCACCATCACGGGGAAAAGCCCCGTGCCCTGCATCGACGCCGTCAACGCGGTGCCGGTAGACACCTCGCGTTGAATTTGCTCCGTCGCCTCTGCGAACACCGCATTGCCGGAGGCGCCGCCCACAGAGTCAAGGGCCTCAACCAACGGCACACCGGCTGCGAACATGGTGGACAGCGTTCGCGTCCAGCGCGCAACGGCCGACTTGTAGAGAAGATCGCCAAATACAGGCAATTTCAACAGCAAGCGGTCCATGACCTTTTGCATTTTCTCGCTGCGCTTCCAGGTCTGAAAGAAAAAATACAGACCAAGGCCGATGCTGCCGAAAATCAAATACCAGTAAGAGACGAAGAACTCTGACAACGCCATCACAAACAAAGTGGGTGCTGGCAGGTCGGCGCCGAAAGAAGTGAATACTTCCTTGAAGGCTGGAATCACAAAAATCATGATCACTGCGACCACGACAAATGCGACCACCAAAACAGCGATGGGATAGGTCAGTGCACCTTTGATTTTGTTCTTCAGTGCCACAGTTTTTTCTTGGTAGACGGCCAACCGATCAAGCAGGGTTTCCAAAATGCCTGCAGCTTCGCCGGCCTCGACCAAATTGCAATACAGCGCGTCAAAATAAATCGGATGCTTGCGAAAGGCAGTGGACAGGCTGGTTCCTGACTCCACATCCAGCCGAATATCGTTGAGCAACTTGGTCATCCGGGGATTCGTGGAGCCTCGCGCCACGATGTCGAAGGACTGCAGCAAAGGCACGCCCGCCCGCATCATGGTGGCCAGTTGGCGCGTGAAAACGGCGATGTCCTTTTGCTTGATGGCCTTGCCGCCGACCTTGCGCTGCTTCTTGATCTTGCCAACCACGATGCCTTGGCGCCGCAAGGCGACGCTCACGACAGCCTCTGTGGCAGCGCGCATTTCGCCGCGCATGATCTTGCCGTTGCGGTCCTTGCCTTCCCATTCGAACAGCTGACCTTGGTCGCTGCGTTTTGCTGCTGCACTTGCCGTTGCCATCGCCACTCCGTTGCTTCTATGGGCGCGGGGCCCTTATTCGTTGGTCGCCGCAAGCACCTCTTCGAGCGAGGTGATTCCCAGGCGCACTTTGGAAAGCCCGGCCTGGCGGAGGTCTCGGACGCCCTCCTTTTGCGCTTGCGTCGCAATGTCCACGGCCGTACCTTGGCTCAAGATGATGCGCTGCATGTCTTCGGTGATCGGCATCACTTGGTAGACGCCGACACGTCCTTTGTAGCCGTTGTTGCAGGCCGAGCAGCCCACTGGGCGGTACGGACGCCAGGTGCCGTCCAAGTCTTCTTCTTTGAAGCCGGCACGCAGCAGTGCGTCGATGGGGTACTCGGCCGGTTGCTTGCAGCTCTCGCACAAACGCCGAGTCAGCCGCTGGGCGGTGATCAAGATGACGCTGGAGGCGATGTTGAAAGCCGCCACGCCCATGTTCATCAAACGCGTCAGCGTCGTGGGCGCGTCGTTGGTGTGCAAGGTGGACAGCACCATGTGGCCGGTTTGCGCGGCCTTGATGGCAATGTCGGCGGTGTCCAGGTCTCGAATTTCACCGACCATGATGATGTCGGGATCCTGGCGCAGGAAGGACTTGAGCGCCGCAGCGAACGTCAGGCCTGCCTTGTCGTTCACGTTCACCTGATTGATGCCCGGCAAATTGATTTCAGCCGGGTCTTCCACCGTGGAGATGTTGACGCCCGGCTGGTTCAAGATGTTGAGGCAGGTGTAGAGCGACACCGTCTTGCCGGAGCCCGTTGGACCGGTCACCAGCACCATGCCGTAAGGTCGCTGGATGGCGTGCATCAAGCGGTCCTTCTCGATCTTCTCGTAACCCAAGGCCTCGATCCCGAGCTTGGCGGACGACGGATCCAAGATGCGGATCACGATCTTTTCCCCAAACAGCGTCGGCAGGGTGGAGACCCGGAAGTCAATCGCCTTGGAGCCGAACTTCAGCTTCATGCGGCCGTCTTGGGGCACGCGGCGCTCGGCAATGTCCAAGCGAGAAATCACCTTAATGCGCGACGACAGCTTGTCCTTGATGGCGATCGGCGGCTGCGTGATTTCGCGCAACTCCCCGTCAACGCGAAACCGCACGCGGTAATGGAACTCGTAGGGTTCGAAATGGAGGTCGGAGGCTCGAAGGTTGATGGCGTCGACCAGCATCTTCTGGAGGAAGCGGACGACCGGGGCGTCCTCCACTTCCGCCAATTCCTGAGCGTCGTCCTTCTTGTCGTTCTCGTCTTCTGCGATGTCGAAATCGATATCGCCGGAAGACATGCTTTCTAGCGACTCAGATGCTAAAGCGGCACTTCCCTGCAGAAATTTTGAGAGCTTGTCTTGCTCGACGATCACCCAATCCGACTGCAGTTGGGTGGCGAACTTGATCCGCTCGACCACTTCTTGCTCGGTCGGATCCGCGCCACCGATGATGAGCCGATTCCCGCGTCGCCCAAGCGCCACCACTTGGTACTGGTGGGCCAGTTTGCTATCCAGGACGTCACGAGGAAGGCGCTGGGGATCGACCGCAGCCAGGTCGATCAAGGGCACCGACAGCGTCTGGGAAAGGGTGTGCGCCACGTCGGCAGCGGTCAGCGCATTGGCACCGACCGCGGCGGCCACAAAGCTGATCTTCTTGTCCTTGGCTTGTTTGACCAAGTCCTCGGCGGCGCGCTCCTTGAGTTTGCCGGCGTTGACCAACACACGAGCCGCGCCCGTCAGTTTCGTGGTCGCGTCATTGGCGGGAGCCTCAGCTTGCATCGTGGGCGTTCCAGTGCGTCATGCCGCGACTGTAATGCCAGCCGACCGACTTCAACGGTTGTGGCTGATACCAATGGCAAGTGGTTGATCCAGCGTCAAAAGCTGGTCGGGGTGAGAGGATTCGAACCTCCGGCCTCTACGTCCCGAACGTAGCGCTCTACCAGGCTAAGCTACACCCCGATTTGTGCGGTATTCACAGGCCACCGGCCTGCGTTCCAAGCGCCATCTACGACGAGCGCTCCACCGAACGAGCCGCAAATTCTAGCAGACCTTTTGTCCAGTGGTTTTGAGGCAAGCGCTCAAGGCTTTGCATGGCAAAGCGTGCTTCGTCGCTCGCTGCTTTGCGCGTCGCGTCGAGGGCGCCGCAATCGCGAACGATCCGAACGACTTGGGGCAGGCGCTCCACCTCGCCTTGCAGGACTGCCTGCCGGAGGAGTTCGCGATCATCCGCGGAGGCGAGTTGCATGGCCAAGAGCAGTGGCAGAGTGGGCTTGCCCTCGCGCAAGTCGTCGCCCACGTTCTTGCCCAATACGTCGGCGTCGCCCTCGTAATCCAACACGTCGTCCACCAGCTGGAATGCAGTTCCCATGGCCCGGCCGTACGTGGCGGCCGCGGCCTCTGTGGCGGCATCGGCGTCCGACAAAAGCGCGCCCAAGCGGGCACTCGCTTCGAACAGCTTTGCAGTTTTGTACCGAATAACCCGAAGGTATTGGTCGACGGTGGTGTCAGGGTCGTGCACGTTCATCAATTGCAGCACTTCCCCTTCGGCGATCACATTGGTCGCCTCCGCCAGCACATCGAGCACGCGCATGCGCTCGCAAGACACCATCATCTGGAATGCTCGCGAATACAGAAAGTCGCCCACCAAGACACTGGCCGCGTTGCCGAACATGGCGTTTGCGGTTTGCTGACCCCGCCGGAGTGCTGACTCGTCGACCACGTCGTCGTGCAACAAGGTGGCCGTGTGGATGAATTCGACAACGGCCGCGAGTTCGTGCCGCTGGCCCCGAGGGTCGCCCAAAGCGTTGGCAAACATCAGCAGCAACTTCGGGCGCATCCGCTTCCCGCCAGCGTGCACGATGTAGCCCGCGATCTGGTTGATCAGGGCGACGTCAGAGTGCAGGCGCTGCCCGATCAGGCGGTCCACCTCTCGCATCTCTTCGCTGAGGGCGGCCAAGGTCTCGGCGTGCGCGTCAGCGCTGGCAAGGGTCTGCACGGTCGGGGTTAAGAAGCGAACGAAGCCCTCAGTATAGAAAGGCTGGCTGACGCTCCCGGATGGCGCGGCAGGCGGCGTGCAGGCAGCAAGGGTTTGTGCTAGACTAGCGGGCTGTCCGCGCCGATGGCGTGGGGAGTTGTGGCCTGCGGGCGATGCCGGCGGGTGAGTTTCATGAAAGGTCAAACATGTACGCGGTCATAAAAACCGGTGGCAAGCAATACAAGGTTGCTGCTGGCGAAAAGATCAAGGTAGAACAGATAGCTGCGGACGTTGGCCAAGAGATCGTGATCGACCAGGTGCTCGCCGTTGGCAACGGCGCCGAGCTGAAGGTTGGCACGCCCTTGGTGACGGGTGCGACCGTCATGGCCACGGTGGTGGCGCATGGCAAGCACGACAAGGTGCGCATTTTCAAGATGCGTCGCCGGAAGCACTACAAGAAGAGCCAAGGTCATCGTCAAACCTACACCGAGCTGGCAATCAGCGCGGTCAACGGCTAAGCGCAGGAGTCAGCAATGGCACAGAAAAAGGGCGGCGGCTCAACCCGCAACGGTCGCGATTCGAAGCCGAAGATGCTCGGCGTCAAGGCTTTTGGCGGCCAAGCCGTCACGGCCGGCTCGATCATCGTGCGCCAGCGTGGCACCAAGTTTCACGCCGGCACCAACGTCGGCATGGGCAAGGACCACAGCCTGTTCGCGCTGGTCGATGGTCACGTCAGCTTCGCCGTGAAGGGCCCCCTGGGTCGTCACACGGTGATCGTCACGTCGGCTTGAGCGCAGGCGTTTCGATCGAGAAGGCCCCGCACTGCGGGGCCTTTGTTTTTGGGCGCCTAGGATGGCGCCACAGCCCATGAGGAGGGATGCATGAAGTTCGTAGACGAAGTGACGATCGACGTGGTTGCCGGCAACGGCGGCTCCGGCTGCGCCAGCTTCCGGCGCGAGAAGTTCATCCCGTTCGGTGGGCCGGACGGCGGTGACGGGGGGCGTGGCGGCAGCGTCTATGCGGTCGCCGACGTCAACCTCAACACGCTCATCGACTACCGCTACGCCCGGCGGCACGAAGCGCGCAACGGCGAAGCGGGGCGCGGCTCGGATTGCAACGGGGCGGCCTCGGAAGACATCGTCTTGCGAATGCCCGTGGGCACCATCATTCGCGACCTCGAGACGGACGCGGTCATCGCCGAGTTGCTGGAGCCGGGTGAGAAGGTGTTGATCGCCAAGGGCGGCGACGGTGGCTTTGGCAACTTGCACTTCAAGACCAGCACCAACCGCGCGCCT
>JACCEA010254819.1_pt1 | contig 10297 bp, 10 predicted proteins | sample 7449851 | NCBI WGS metagenome assembly JACCEA01 (sample SAMN15323453, study PRJNA562643) | freshwater metagenome | isolation source: river surface water | place: USA:Blue River Watershed | collected 2017-08-18 | reverse complement strand
CCCTCAGGGACTTCGATATCTGACGTTAAACTAGAACCACCAGTAAGCTGATTAATGGCTGAGATATCAACTACTTTATGATTAATCCCGAGTTCTGCGCATACTTTGCTGGCACACTCAAGCTCTCGCACATGGCGCTGACCATAATTAAAAGATAACGCATAAACGTCATGACCATCACGGATGGCTTTATGTAAAACAGTGAAAGAATCCATACCACCGGAATAAATCACAACAACTTTTTGCGGCATTGGCCAAGCTCCCGTTATAATGGTCGTTTAAATTGGGGCGCGCATTGTACTGCAATTTTGCAGCAGGCTAAAGGAAATCCACACAAGGTGTATAAAGTAAACGAAATCTTCGAAACAATTCAAGGAGAGGGCAGTTTTACCGGCTGTCCGGCTATCTTTATCCGTTTACAGGGTTGCCCTGTCGGTTGTGCTTGGTGTGATACCAAGCACACCTGGGAAGTGGATCCTAACTTAGTCATCCCGCTTGGTGATACCGCGAGCAAAAAAGCTGACTCAGAGTTGTACGCCAATTCGACGGCTGCTGCACTTTATGAATTAATTGTCAGCCGAGGGTATCGAGCTAAACATGTGGTGATCACTGGCGGAGAGCCCTGTTTATATGATTTAAATCCGCTTTGCGATTTATTACATCAGCAAGGTTATTCTACGCAAATAGAAACAAGTGGCACCTTCGAGATCCTTGCTCCAGCCAAAACTTGGGTCACTGTATCTCCCAAAATCAATATGAAGGGGGGTTATCAAGTCTTAACTTCCGCGCTAGAACGAGCGAATGAAATTAAACATCCCGTGGCGATGGAAAAGCATATCGACGAGTTGCTGGAGTTGCTGAATCGTATCGATGTCAGTGAAAAGTTAATCTATTTACAACCGATCTCACAAAAAGCGAAGGCAACGCAGCTGGCTATAGACATGTGTAAACAACATAATTGGCGTTTGAGTGTGCAAGTTCACAAATATTTAGGGATAAACTAAAACGAGCCACTTTAATTGTCCCCTGTATGCTGCTGCAACCACTGCAGCAGCATCGCGATACACGGTTGACAATCTGATGCAGCCATTAATTGATGTTTTAAAGGTGGTTGCATCGTCAGCACCTCTAACCATCTTGCTGCAACCCAGTCGGCACTTTGCCAATTGCACTCTGGATATAAATCGGCCAACTGTGGATTGTGGGCAAAAACTTGTTGCAGTTCTTGGGCGATACGCTGTTCATGCGGTAATAATTGTTGGCAAGGCCAATTCTCAAGTGCTTTGACATTGGCGACATGGAGGCCGTCATCTTCTTGCCAGCGTTCTATGATTTCCAGTCGTTGTTGTCCGGCAATAGTGATCCCCAATAGACCATCTGGTAATTGCACGAAATCTGTAATAGTCACTTGAGTAATGGTTGGATAAATCCGTTGTGGATGTTTTTGGTTGACATAAGGATTGAGCAATGCCATTGCAAATGGCCGTTGCCCAGCCTCTCGAACCAACCTTTGGTAGCGAGGTTCAAAGATCCGCAATTGCATCTGACCTTGCGGCAACACAATTTGACTTAATGGAAATAATGCAATCTCAAGTGACATACAACGTCCTTTCTTAATCTCAAGGTGTTATACGCAATCCATCTAGGGTTAGATCGCGAGGTTTGACAGATAAGTTGCCAAAAATTTGCTCGGCTCAATCCAAAGTTCTTGTCCTGAGTTATCAGAATGCGCGAGTTGTTGCTATAGTAGAAATGTATTGTCGTAACAATTGGTTATCCATTAAGGCTTCAGATGAGTTTAAGGTCGCTTTTGATTTGTACTGCTTTGCTGGTCAATTACGCCGAAGCAAGTGAGGACCTGGCTGCAGGCAGACTTGCTAATCCGCCGGCGGTTATCAAAGTGATCGTCAGCGAAAGTAATCCAGCTCCCTATGCCTATTTTTCTGTGGATGGCAAACTATCAGGTGGCATCAGTAAACTGCTGATTGATGAAATTGGCCGAAGACTGACAGCACAGATAGATTATTTGGATGTCCCTAGAGCACGCATTGAACCTTGGGTAAAACAAGGGAAAGCAGATATTGCTTGTTTTCTAAACCCTGATTGGGTCAGTGAAGCTGATAAGTTTCATTGGACCGGACCACTTTTTTATAGTCAGCAATTGATTATTCGTCGTCAGAGTTCTTCTGAAATCCGATCCATCATGGACTTATATCGAAAAAGAGTGGGGACCAATCATGGTTTTCGTTATCCGGAATTAGAAGATGCTTTTATTGCCAAGCAAATCATCCGAGATGATGCCCATTCATTAATCAGTAATTTGCAACGCTTAGCGCAAGGACGTCTCGACGCCGTGATGACGGTTGATTTGACGTATTGGGATGTGATGAAAACTCACCAGTTTCAAGATAAATTTGCTGCAGATCCACTATGGACAGAACCTTCACCAGTCTATTGTGCAGTGAGCCCACATTCCATTTATCGCGAGCAAATATTGAAAGAATTTAGTCAATTGACCAGTGAAGGTGTGGTACTCGAAGTGCTCAAACCTTACCAGCAGCCTTAGGCGCTCTGGAAAGGGCCTTGATATGGTTAACGAGATGAAGGTGGTTTCGTCTGATAAAACCACCACAACTGGCGATTTGCTCGTTGGTTGAATAATCGGGTTCAAGAGCTTATTGACCCCGTGGATCGTCCTTAAGCTTTGGAATTTTTAAACCTAATTCTTGCCCACGATATTTGGCATAATAGGTACAGCCATAAAACATCATACATGCAGCGAAAAGCTCTGCCAAAGCAAGGTAGCGATCGAGATCTTTGCCAACCCACAGTGTGGTTAAACTGTGTAGGAAATACCACATCACAATAAAATTCGCCCAGGCAAAGGTGTAAGCTTTACCTCGCAGGATCCCCCAAAGTGGCAGCCATAAAGGTCCCCACCATACCAGCAATAAAACCTTTGCACTGCCTAATTCCGGAGGGGATAACCACAATACCCAAATGGGGATGAGTACTAATAAAGAAAAATATCCCAACTGGCCAATACGCAATAATTTGCGAGTTTTGTCCGCTAAAGGAAATTCACGTTCAAATAAAATACTCATACAAGTTTTCCAGCAATAGTAGCAAGCCGTTTGCCAAAGCTCATGGCTAATTGTTGTTCGTGGGTAGATAGCGCTTTTTGATCAAGCATCCCTGTGACATGGCTTGGGCCATAAGGCGTGCCGCCAGTTTGAGTTTGGTGCAATTCCGGTGCGTCGAAAGGCTGACCAACAATCACCATGCCATGATGTAACAATGGGAGCATCATGCCTAATAGGGTCGCTTCATTGCCGCCATGGTGGGTGGACGAAGAGGTAAAAACTCCAGCAGGTTTGTCAATCAATTGGCCTTTGAGCCACAATGGTGTTGTTTGATCCCAAAATGCCTTCATTTCAGCCGCCATTTGACCAAAACGCACAGGGCTTCCCACTGCAATTGCGTCTGCATTAATTAATTCATCGACAGTGACCTGCGGATGCTGGGCTGATATATCCTGCTGATTCAATGCTGGCACTGTGCGGATCAGTACATTGGCTTTAGCAAGCTGAGCACCGATCGCAATTTTTTCAGCCAAAGCTCTGACAGAACCGTGACGCGAAAAATATAAAATGAGTACCGTTGGCATCAACAAAAATCCTGTAAAACGGCGAGGGGACGAGCAATGACGGCTCTTTTGGCATCCACTACGATAGGCCGCTCAATTAGCTTTGGATAGCGGCACATCAATTGAATTAACTCAGCATCACTCAAAGCGCTATTTGCGAGGCCGTGCTCGGTATATTCTGCTTCTTTGGTTCGTAAAAGTTGCCGAGCTGGTAACGCCAGTTTGTTTAAGATTTCCAGTAACTCAGCTTCAGTGGGCGGAGTTTCTAAATAATTCACAACTTTAAAAGTTAAACCTTTCTCAGTCAGATATTGCAAAGCTTCGCGACTTTTAGAGCAACGATTGTTGTGATAAATAGTATACAAATCAACCTCTTAGTTCAGCTGTTTTAAACGATTAAATTCAGTTTGCCACTGTTTCTTTTTTGACTCTAGTCGACGATTTTCCAGTTCATCATCTGAAGCTAACTGATTTAATGCCATATTGATTTCATCGATGGCTTTTGGATAAATCGCTAATTGGTAATATAAATCCGCTTTCGCTTCATAATACTTGGCCATATCGTTCATTTGCCGATAGACCTCCACTAACATTTCATAAGCCAAAAAATGCGAGTTTTTGTGATAAAGCAAGCCTTTCAACAGGTGAAGTGCCAACCGATGCGAATTCGCCTGAATCGCGGCATTGGCATAATTCAAGGTGATCACTTGGTTATTTGGTCTTAATAAATACTCTTTTTCTAACATCGCCAAGGCTTTTTCAACTTTACCTTGGGCGATCAGGATATCGGTTCGAGCATCGATAAAGAATAAATTGTTGGGCGATTCTTGATATAGTTTCTCGATGAGCTCACTGGCTGTAGCGACATCTCCAGTATCGAACAATGCAAGGGCTAAGCCATATTGATTGGCTTTGGTATTGCCCCCTGGTTGGGCCAACTTCTTTTGAAAATAACTCAGCGCATCTTTGGCTGCTAACTGATAACGGGCATAGACTCGAGCTTTCGCAAATAAGAAATCGCTGCTATCTGCAACAAAGCGTTCTGGAAATTGTTGGGCTCGGATCCGAGAGTCGGCGATGCGAGCTTGTGAGAGTGGGTGAGTGTATAAAAAAGCCAATTGAGTATTAGCAAAACGGGTTTTTTCATTCAGTTTATTGAAAAATTCAGGCATCGCGTAGGGATCAAATCCGCTGTTTGCCAATAGCTGTAAGCCAATGCGATCCGCCTCTTGTTCATTACTGCGAGTAAAGTTAATCGCATTTTGTTGTGCGGCTCCTTGGGTCGCCATTAACCCTGCCATGCCTGCTTCAGGATTGACCGTCGCTAATAAAATGGAACCCAATAAACTGGCCATTGTCAGCGGTGCCGATTGCGAGCGAGCTTCAACAGCCCTCGCGATATGGCGTTGCGTTATATGAATAATTTCATGCGAGATGACGGATGCAAATTCACTTTCGGTTTCGGCAACAGCCAGCGTCCCTGTATTTGATACGATGTGGCCGCCTAAGGTCGCAAAGGCGTTGATTTCACGATTATTAACCCAGTAAAAATTAAAAGGGAAGCGCACATCTTCGGCTTTAGCCACCAAACGCTGACCAAGGTTATTTAAATACTCGTTCAACAATGGATCATGCACCATGGGCAAGCGCCCTAAAGTTTCGCGCATCATCACATCGCCGAGAATTTTTTCTTTCTCCGGTGTTAAGGCTGAAAATGCATTCGTGCCTAGATCTGGTAAATTATTGTTGGCAACTACAGGTGCTGTTAGCAAAGTTAAGATAGTGACCGTTGATAACACAAATTTCGATCGATACATCATTATTTTTTCTGCTCAGTAGACCCTAATTTTAATGCAGATAATTGCAGGGCATCTGCATCAACTTGACCAATCAATCGCTCTTGCGTGTCAAAGAAACTACGGATAGAAACCCCTGAAACTTTCACCACTTGCACATGCGTCTTCAAAAATTCAATCACATTGTGTACTGTTTTGTGGGCATGGAGGATCAATGCAAAATCAGCATCATCACCATGTTCAAAGTAAAAACCAATAAATTTATGAAGTTGATTAACTCGCATTATCAAACGCATATTCAGTGGGTCCCAAAGATTAAACTCCATCAGACGATTGCCTTTCACATATTGATCGATTTCTTGATCTTTGGCATATGGAACGGCATGAAGTTCAAAACCTCGTTCAGTAAAAACCTGATAGAGCGCGATCCTTGGTTTATTGTCGCAATGGATCACATTGTGATCGTCGATATAACCACCTAATAACTGCAAATTCCAGTTCCGTTTGTCTAAGATCCGCTTCACGGCATTATCAAAACCATGGGTTAATAACCCCTCTGATTCGCCAAGAGATTGAGCAACCATATGATAGAACGGCGGAAGATCGCCCCAGTTAATTTGCTTTTTATACCAGTTAATATCCTTCAGCGTTGGGTTGGCGGGTAGTTTCGACCGATTTCCTGATTGACTCATATTGGACCTACCTTGCTGATTCGCTTGAATACGCAGTGACCTATTGATTTTATGCCTGAAACCAGATCAAGTGCCAGCATTCTTGTTGTTTTGCGATTGAATTGAGCAAAAAAGTTTCGCTCCAGGCACAAAGCTTTGAAACTACTGGTTTTTGGCATAAAGTAATTAGTATAGTTTTTTTGTAGTGTGGCATTTCGCCAACCTATTCATGAAGGTCGCCCACCATGGCTCAAGCTTGGTTTCAACAGATTTTTGCAAGATATTCCACCGCTGAGTATCGGGTGTTTTTTGGGGTTATGGCCATAGTGCTGATGGTTTTAGTGTTATGGACCGATGTACTCATGCCAGTGTTTGCGGCCTTGGCTTTGGCCTATTTATTGGAAAAACCAGTGCAGTGGTTTGTCAGTTTGAAAGTCAGGCGCAGTATTGCCGTGATGTTATTGCTTGCCTTGGTATTTGCAGGTTTGATTTTGGCGATTTTGGCGCTGTTACCGGTCGTTATGCAACAAGGCCAATTGCTCGTGTCTGAAAGCCCCAAAATGTTGTATCAAGCCCGACACTATTTACAAGGCTTGCCTGAGATGATCCCAGGTGTGATTTCGCAAGAACAGATCCAAGGTTTCATTTTAAAAATTGAGTCCAGTGTGATGGCGATGATTGACGCCATGATCCAAACGAGCTGGTCTGGCGTGACAGGCATTGCCCGTGGCTTGGTTTTTCTGGTTTTAGTACCCATGATGGTGCTGTTTATGCTCAACGATAAGACTCTATTGCTCAATCAAATTAGCGCAATGTTGCCGGCCGAGCGGGGAATTTTGCAGCGGTGGTGGCGGGAACTCAATGGCCAAATTATGGGATACATTCGTGGGAAGTTACTCGAGCTATTGTTAGTTGGCGTCGCAACCTATGTGTTGTTTGTCTGGTTTGATTTGCAATATGCCTTACTGTTAGCTGTTTTGGTCGGCTTGTCAGTCCTCATTCCATATATTGGAATTTTTGTGGTGACAGTCCCGGTAGTGTTGGTTGCGTTTTCTCAGTTTGGTTTGAGTACGACCACAGGATATCTGCTGTTGATCTACGGTATCATTCAAGCGCTGGATGCCTATGTATTAGTGCCGCTACTTTTTTCTGAAGTCGTTGATATTCATCCGCTTTACATTATTATCGCTGTGTTATTTTTTGGCGGTGTCTTAGGGTTCTGGGGCGTCTTTTTTGCGATCCCGTTAGCGTCGATGGTCAAAGCAACTTATCATGCATTGAACGTCGAACATGCGTAGTTAAATAGAGGCAGCGAATTGGCAAGCTGCCTTTGTGTTTAGTCGAGACCATAACTAAAATTAAAGCCAACTAACCATTGTCTTGGCATACCCGGCTCAAAATTACGGCCATTACTTTGATTAACCACCACAGCACCGATATAGTCGACATCTGTGATATTTTCACCGCTGAGCCACGCTTGCCATTTTCCGTCCAAAAATTCACCTTGCCAAAGGCTTTGTAAATTCCACAAGGTATGGCTTGGGGCAAATTGGCTGTTGCGATCATCTGTGGCCATTTGACTTTTGTAATAAAGATTACTGGTCAGCTGCCAATTCTCGTTTTGCTGAGGAAGCCAATTCAATTGCCAGTTAAATTGCTGTTTCGCAAGTCCTGGTAATTGGCGGCCGTCCACGGCAGTATCCTGCGGCGTATCAAATGTGGCATTAATTTGCGTCAGACTAAACCGATGGCGTACCAAAGGGCTTTGCTGCCAATTGACCGCAAGCTCAGCGCCAAGCCTTTGGGTGCTAGCAGCATTACGATAACTGGTTCGTCCTCCAATCGATTGATCAATCACTAATTCATCGTTGGTTGAGATATGAAACACATCAGTACTGAGCTGCAGTTCTGAGGTGATAAACTTCCAGCCTAATTGCAGTTGCTTGGCTTTAGCGGCTTTGAGTCCTAGGTTTAGACCATTCGCATCTTTGGTGTAGGCCATTTCTGTTAGAGTAGGACTTTCATAACCTTCGCCAAAACTCAAATGCAGACTCTGTTGCGAAGTGAGTTGGTAATTAGCGCCAGATGCCCAATTGAGATGATTGGCTTGTCGTTGACCACTATCATCTGGGTTCGCCCCTGAAATAAACCAATCATGAACGACAAATTTCTGATGATTCAAACGAAACCCGCTGTAAAGGTCCCAATTGGGGAGAACGCTGTATTGCACATCTGCGCCTATATCGGAGCTGGTGACATAGCCGGTTTCATCTCGCCGTAATGCGCCTATGGTGCCGAAACTGTTCACAAAACCAAGTCGTTGATCGGTACTTTTCTCATGATTTGCATGGAATTGCCACTGACCAAAATGAGTGAATTGTTGCCAGTTGAGGCGCAGTCCTTGCACTTTACGTTCGAGGTTAACAACCCCCCCTGAGCTGGTGATGGCTTCGCCTGTAAATGCCAAATTTTGCCGAATTTGTCGCTGTTGCTGCCAGCTCGCGAATTGCCAAGAATAATCGACCTCTTCAAAACGCAGTAAACTGCTCAAGCCCTGTTGGGCTGTGGTTTTTTTGGTATCAAAGCGATCTGCTGCCGCGTTTGTTTGACTTGGATTGGCCTGCCATTCGGCTTCAGTGAGCGCTAATGGATCTTCGAGTAACGGATCGTACAGCCAGTCATAGCGTAAATCCCACTGTAATGCAGGCGAGAGCTCGAATGATTTTCGCCAACTGGCTTGTTTTTTCTCTGCCCGATTGCGCGGGCGATAGCCATCATACTGGCCTTGTGCAAGCGCGAATTCGCCGTAACTGGTCCCGAGCATCAACATGCTTTGTTGAGTTTGCGCGGCAAGGGTTTGTTCAAATTTCCAACCCTCGGTCAGCGCTGCATTGGAACGAAATGCCACCACACCGCCACTCGCATTGCCATAGAGCGCTGCAAAAGGCCCTTTGAGAACTTCAACTTCTGCTAGTTGTTGACGCATCAGTGAAGAGGGTTGGACTTGGCCATCCGGAGTTGACAACGGGATCCCGTCGAGTGTCATCTCAATCCCGCGCACACCAAAGCTGCTGCGAGTGCCAAACCCGCGAATACTGATCCGGCTGTCTTGAGCGAAATTAGCCCGTTGATCAGCCTGTATCCCTGATAAACCTTGTAAAAGTGCGGCCGTATCAATGCTGGACTTCAATTGAGCCAAATCGCGATATTCAATGGCGGCACTGCTTTGTAACCAAGCTGAGTTTTGGCCAAAAAAACTGATTGAGATCCTCTCGATTGCTTCGATGTCAGCGCCGTTGGGCTTGGCCTCCACCGATTTAGCAATATTGGAGGATGAGGAGGAAATCAGGCCTGCCTGCGAGTTGGTAGCACTTTGGGCAGCGAAGGGGCAGTAAAATAGCAGCCAACTAGAAAAGGTCAGCAGTGAGTATTGGACTTTTGGCATCATGAACACTCAACAAAAGTGCAGCACAACGCTGCACTTATTGCATTGGCTGGATTAGGGTAATGGCGTCAGTTTTAAAATTTTGCCATTGTCTTCATCGGTCAATAAAAAAACTGCACCTTCAGAACTCACTTGTACATCGCGAATGCGATTGCCAATGCGGATCCGTTCTTCATGGATGACTTTGTCATCTTTGATGACTAACCTGACCAGCTGGCCAAACTTTAGAGAACCCACTAACAGATTCTGTTGCCATTCTTTAAATAGACTGCCGCCATAGAAGGTCATGCCGCTGGGTGCAATTGAAGGAACCCAATAATGCAAGGGTTGCTCTAAGCCTGCTTGTTGGGTTTTACCAATGACACCACCCCCATATTCTTCACCATAAGTGATGAGCGGCCAGCCATAATTGGCGCCAGCTTTGGCAATATTGATTTCGTCCCCGCCTTGAGGACCATGCTCATGAGTCCAAAGCCGCCCTTGTCCATCTAAAGTGGCACCTTGAATATTGCGATGACCATTCGACCAAACCAGTGGATTGGCATTGGTGGTTGTGGCAAAAGGGTTCCCCGCGGCAGCTTTCCCTTCAGAGGTGATCCTTGCAACCTTGCCAATCAGAGTATTGAGTGGTTGTACATCATCTCGACGCGATCCCCGATCGCCAAGCGTCACGAAAATATTGCCGTTCGCCTCTTGTACTAACCGCCCGCCAAAGTGATGGCGACTATCCACCTTCGGT